>Ga0209725_1000309_pt1 | contig 30002 bp, 38 predicted proteins | sample I18A1metaG_FD_184145 | JGI IMG/M metagenome (GOLD analysis project Ga0209725, IMG submission 184145) | Lake sediment bacterial and archeal communities from Gulf of Boni, Indonesia to study Microbial Dark Matter (Phase II) - ​I18A1 metaG... | ecosystem: Environmental > Aquatic > Freshwater > Lake...
GCTTGGTATTCGTGAAGGTATCGGTCTTGCTCGGTCGTAAGAGTGTCGACCTTCATCCCCATCGTTTCCAGCTTTATCCTCGCGATCTCTCTTTCGCATTCATCTGGAACAGGGTACACGCCGGGCTGAAGGTCTCTGCCTTTCTCGGACAAGTAGATGAGGGATAGGAACTGAGTCGCAAAGCTCATGTCCATCACTTCCGAGGGATGGCCTTCTGCCGCACCTAGATTAACGAGTCTGCCTTCGGCAAGCAAGTAGAGTTTCCGTCCGTCCCGCATGGTATACTCAGTGTTGTTCGGCCTGATCTCCTGCTTCTTACTTGCCAAACGGTCGAGATCCTTCACAGAGACCTCGACATCGAAGTGACCTGTGTTGCAGAGTATCGCTCCGTCCTTCATACGTTTCATGTGCTTGCCCGTAACAACGTTGTTGCAGCCTGTTGCGGTAACGAAGATGTCCCCGATGGCAGCCGCATCGATCATCGGCATAACTCGAAAGCCATCCATTGCCGCTCTAAGAGCGTTCAATGGATCAACCTCGCACACGACGACGTTGGCTCCCATCCCCCTGGCTCGGTTTGCAAGTCCGCGTCCGCAGTGACCGTATCCGGCAACAACAAGGGTCTTTCCGGCCAACAAGACATTGGTCGCCCTCAGGATCCCGTCAAGAGAGGACTGGCCTGTCCCGTAGACATTGTCAAAATCCGACTTGACCTTTGCATCGTTGACGGCCACTATTGGATACTCCAGCTTCCCCTGCTTTGCCATCGCACGAAGACGATGCACCCCCGTCGTGGTCTCCTCCGTTCCCCCGATAATCCCGCTGATCTGGTCGCGCCGTTCCTGATGGAGAGTGAAGACGAGGTCAGCTCCGTCGTCAAGAGTAAGCTGAGGCTTCGAGTCAAGAACTCTGCGGACGCACCAATAGTACTCAGATGTCGAAAGCCCTCGCCAAGCATAGACGGATACCCCATCCTTCGCCAAGGCTGCGGCCACATCATCTTGAGTAGAAAGAGGATTACAGCCGCACCAAGCAGTCGCAGCACCAGCGTCTTGAATTGCCCTCACCAACACCGCCGTCTCTTTGGTCACGTGAAGGCAACCGCCAATCTTGAGACCTCTCAGAGGTCGATTCTTGACCGCTCTTCGTCTCAGCGCCATCAGGACGGGCATACGAGATTCTGCCCACCCTATCTTGAGCATCCCCTGCTTGGACAGGCTCGGGTCCTTAATCTTCGAAGGCATGTGATGAACTACCCAAGACTTGATTCTTAAGTGTTCAAAGAATCAGCCTAGGGAAATCTGCGTGGGCAAGTCGTCGCAGACGCTTCGCTCTCTCACTAGGGAAATATGCCGCGCAGTCTCGTTATCTCGGCCATCTTGTCAACTGCAAGCATGTAGGCGGCCTCCCTCAACGTGACCTGGTGATTCTTCGCGAACTCGTGGACTTGATTGAAGGCAGCTGTCATTAGGCTCTTCAGCCTCACGTTCACTTCCTCCTCGGACCAGAGATAGGCCTGTATGTCTTGGACCCATTCAAAGTATGAGACGATGACTCCTCCCGAGTTTGCTAGGATGTCTGGAACTACGTAGATGCCCTTCTTTGCGAGGATCTCGTCGGCTCCTCTGGTCACAGGTCCGTTAGCTCCCTCAACTACTATCCTGGCTTTCACATCCGAAGCGTTCGCCTCGCTGATCTGATTCTCTAGCGCGGCAGGAATCAGCACATCACATGCCATGGACATCAATCTTCGATTTGCTTCCACGTGATTCGCCACGAAAGTGCCCTCAGGAAACCCATGAATTCCCTTGTTCTTGTCCGCATGAGAAGCAAGTTTCCGAATGTCGATGCCCTCGGCATTGAAGATGCCGCCCGTCATATCCGTGACTCCAACAATCCTGCAACCCTCTTCATGCAGAAACCTCGCTACGTTCATTCCGACGTTTCCGAAGCCTTGAACGCAGACCCTCTGGCCGATAACGTCTAGGTCCAAGCTTCTCAACATGTCCTGCGTGACGTACGCCAGTCCTCTGCCGGTCGCGTTGAGTCTGCCTCGTGAGCCTCCAAGTTGAAGCGGTTTTCCGGTTACGACGCCTGGCACAGTATACCCTCTGAGCATGCTGTAGGTGTCCATGATCCAGGACATTGTTTGGTGGTCCGTGTTCACGTCTGGAGCTGGGATGTCTTGCTCCGGCCCGACCAACGGGAGGATCATGTAGGTGTATCGACGGGTCATTCGTTCAAGCTCATCCATCGACATTCCTTTTGGTTCGCAAGCAACTCCTCCTTTGGCTCCTCCGAAAGGAACATCCACGACAGCGCACTTGAGCGCCATGAGACCTGCCAGCGCCGTCACTTCTTCCAGCGTCACATCCGGGTGGTATCTGATCCCGCCCTTGCTTGGACCCTTCACATAGTTGTACTGCACGCGATAACCCGTGAAGATTTCCACTTCTCCGTTGTCCATCTTGACCGGAAAGGTGACAATCAAGCTGCGCCTCGGCGTCCTCAATGTTTTGTGAATACTAGCGTCGAGGTTCAGCTTCTTGGCGGCGATGTCTATCCGGCCAATCGTATCGTCCAGAAATCTTTGACCTTGAGACAAAGGCTATCCACTTTTCTGGCGGAAACCGCGAAGATCCCAATATAAGAACTCACTCTCAGGGAGCGAGAAGCGCCCGATCACGAACAATTATAGCTTTACATGCCGTGCCGCTGCAAGTGTGATCGAGTGGAAGGATGCTGAGATGTTCGAGGCAACGCTAACCGAGCGACAGCGTTCGCTGCGGGACGAGGCGCGGGGCTTCGTCAGCGCAGTCCCGCGCCAACTTATTTTGGATATGGACGCGGAAAAGGTGCAGTATCCTCGGGAATTCGTACGCGAGGCCGGACGGCGAAACCTTCTGGGCTTGCGCTTCCCGCCAGAGTATGGCGGGCGCGGATTAAGATGGGAAGACGAAATTCTCGCCATCGAGGAGGTAGGAGTGCTAGGTACATCACTGGCATGTGCCTATGTGATGCCCAGCATCGTCGGCGAGGCCCTGAACGCCTTTGGAACCGCAGGGCAAAAGGAGCGATGGTTGAGGCCGCTCGTTACAGGTGAGAAGATCGCAGCCGAAGCCCTTACGGAACCACGGGGCGGCTCAGACTTCTTCGGTACCACGACTGAGGCGCGACGGGATCGGGACCACTATGTCCTGCGGGGCCAGAAGCGCTTCATCGTTGGCGCCGCGAAATCTGATTTCTTCTTGGTCTACGCGCGCACTGATCCTCACGGCGCGCCTCACCAATCAATCAGCGCTTTCATTGTGGAGCGGGGACTTGGCGTTGAGGCTGAATACCTTTACGGCTTGCTGGGTACTCGCGGCGGCGGGACTGGGCGTCTAGTGCTGCATGACGCTCGCGTGCCGGCTGAGAATCTAGTCGGCGTAGAGAACGGCGCAAGCGAGATCTTCTACCGCATGATGTTCCCCGAACGAATGACGAGCGCCGCCGGGGCGATCGGCATGGGGCGGGCCGCGCTTGAGGTCGCTACTCGTTACTCTGACCGGCGAAAGGCGTTCGGGGAGAAGATCCGACGTTTCCAGGCGGTCAGCTTCAAAGTAGCTGATTCTGCTACGCTCCTTGACGCGGCGCGCGGGCTTGTCTACGGCGCCGCCCGGAGCGTTGATGCCAACGACGATCCAGGGCGTTCACGGCGGCTAGTCTCCGAGGCAAAGAAGTTCGCGACAGACGCAGCTTGGCAGGTGATCAACTACTCAATGCAAGTGATGGGGGGGATTGGCTACACCAACGTGTACCCCATCGAGCGTCTGCTGCGTGACGCACGTCTAATCATGATCTGGACTGGCACCAACGAGGTGATGGACTCGATAATCCAGCATGAGTACTACCGTGAGATTCTCGCGCCCCGGCCTCATGCACGCGATACGGAGGCAGACGCCCAAGAAGCGGAGCGGGTCGAAGAGAAGGTCTACGAGTAGCTCCGCCATCAATGAGACTTGCGTGTCGTACGCCCACGCTTTCGGCAGCCATGGAGAAGTCCTTTCCGGGCTGTTTCTTACGAACATATTTCTCACCAACCGCAAGAAAAATCAATCATGATATTCATACATCGATCTATTGGATGGATGACGAGTTCTATGGATGCCTACGCGTGCGTTGCTACCAAACTGGATGTGCGAGAGTTCAGCGCCAAGAACGTACCCCCCGACGTGAAGCTGAAGATCCTCGAAGCTGCCAGACTCACGGCAAGCGGAATGAACGTGCAGCACTGGCGGTTTGTTCTTGTTCAAGAACGCGGTGGGCTGAAGAGACTGGCCCAGGACAGCACTACAGGAGCTTGGGTTGAGGGTTCAAATTTCGCGGTCATAGTGCTGACCAACCCAAAGTATCCCTTTCATCTGATCGATGCAGGCAGAGCGGTTCAAGACATGCAGCTTGCCGCATGGAACTTCGGAGTTGCCTCATGTGTGTACACAGGAGTAAGGCAGGAAGCCCTTCGTGAAGACTTCAGCATTCCAAGGGAGATGAATCCGAGCATCATTGTAGGGTTCGGATATCCAGCAAGAGAGATCCTGGGAAAGAGAAAGAACCGCAAACCGCTGAGCGACCTTGTCTTTCTTGGCAAGTACGGCAACCGTTTCGACACCCAGAAGCCTACGGATTAGGCTCCCGTTGAGGCCTCCTGCACCGGCTACGCATTCATGATAGGCGACGACCCACGCCTTTCAGACGTTGGTGAGAACTCTCAAAGCGCCACCTCTTTCCCGGAAAGCGCCAGCCCCTCGGAGGACTCGGTCATGCAACATGCCGCGCACATACTCGCGAGCGAAACGCCGGACTGGAAAGCGAACGGCTTCAGCGCTGCGATGTATGGCATCGCTCATTGCGAACCTCGCCCTCTCCCCATGGAGAGGGGGTAGCCCCACAGACTCGTCGAGCATATCCAAGCAGCTGGCATCATGATCGTTGTCGACACCCGAATGCGAATCTAGGCTATTGGAGCTGGCTTTCAGACCACTGCCCAACTCATTCCGACCCCGTCTACGAGTACGATGTCTAGACATACACGCTCGTCGGTGATCCGAAGGCAGATGCGCGGAAGATCATTGAGGTCGGGATAGGAGTCTATCCACCCAACACAGCAACAGGTGACATCATAACATAACCCTGTGACATCCGGCGACTGCCCTTTCTTTCTCCCCTTTTCTTTGAGATTGACCCTGATTAACCATCAGTTCTTCTCGACTAGGAAGACAGAAGTCACCGAGCGTGAAATGTATGCGAGGAACTACGCATGTTCACTTCCCATATGCCCCAAGAACTCCAACAGGAATTACGCACGCGGGCTTCTCGAAGTCTGGGAGTCCTAGAATCCTCTGGACCTCGGTGTCGTGGAACGCACCAACTACAACGTTCCCTAAGCCGAGGGCGACTGCTTGGAGATATATGTTCTGAGCGGCGTGGCCTGTCTCCTGCCACACATATCTGACTCCTCTCTCACCGTACTTGCTTGTCGTACGTTCAAAGATGTTCGTAATCACGAAGTTGATCGGAGCCGCACCAACCCACTCCTGACCAAGGGCCGCGGCCATCAGCTGCCCGCTGAAATCACCGCTGATCACACTGATCAGGGAGTGGTTCTGCGGCTCGTAGCGGTACACCCCAGCGTCAAGCCCTACTACTCCTGAAGGTCTGGCGACAAGGTAGATCTCAAGAGGATACGTTCCTCCCGCAGAAGGCGCCGTTCGAAAACCATGTTCCGCGTTTGTGATGCCCTGCGCCGCCCAGAGCAGCTGCATCACCTGCTCGATCGTCAACGGCTCGTCGGCGTACTCCCTAACCGACCTACGCCTCGCCAGCGCTTCCTCAACCGAGACGAACCCCAATGTACTTCGGGTCGCTCCGAGATGAGCCGTCTGGGATTCCGCGGTGAACGTTTGTTTCGGCTGCTCGAGCCTGATGAGGCTGAACAGCACAAGGCCGATGGCGCTTGTCAACGCTCCCGCGACAAGACCAAGATAGGATCTACGCCTCAGGTTCGGCGAAGACAATGACAAGACCATAGGTTCCAGTGGCTTCGCGCTACATATGCTCTACTTGTTCCATCGTTGGTTTCGAGTCAGCCGAGGCCCTAGTTTAGAATCCATCAGGTCTCTACATCTGGAGACCGAGATTCTTCATGCTGCTGCGACGCTTGAGAGAAGGGGAGAGTGGTTCATTGGAATTGAAAGACAGAAACCCACTAGGGATAGACACAGGCGTGGTCCCTTTCTCCCAGATGCTCAGCGCATGGGCACCTCCAGACGATGTGTCTCTAGGAACTCATCGAAGCCGTCTCGGATTCTCGAAGCTCTCTCGCTGAGTTCCTTCTTCCAAGTTCCATCCTGATCTACTCTCAGATCGGAGGCGTCGTGACTAGCCTGCTGACAGGTCTGCTATCGAACATGCCCACTCCGCTGCTGGGCGCGGAATACCATGGATATCCATAGTGTTCCTCTAGTATTGGCGCCAGAATACTTTCCATTGCGCATGGATGTGGTGGCCGTGGTTGTTGACCTCGCCGCCCGGGCCATGGTCATCGGCGTTGCCATGTTCGTGTGGACGAAGATCAAGCTCAAATCAACTGGGTTCAATGCGACACGGCTCTGTTCTATTTGCTGGCTTACTCCTGGCCGGTATCGTATGCATTGCCGCCATTGGCTCCGTTATGGTCGATCGTGGTGTGCTTGGCTTATGTGCGCCTGCTACATTCTGCCAACGTGACACCTTCTGTGTATTCCCAGAATCCAATGCCCGCGTCCTCCGTCATCCAGACTTCAAAGTGTATTCAAACGCTTGCTTCGCATGTTACGACGATGCCAGGGGGTGGATTGGTACATAGGAGGTGAGGGGCTTAGGACCAAGCGTCCATTTTCCGGTCGACACATTCCCAAACGGCCGCACCGAAGGTCTTAAATGCGGAACATCCATGCCACAATCATGGTACAGCACCGTACCGAAGTGAGAAAATGAACAAACTACAGGCGTGTTCGATGCTTGCAGTACTGCTCGTCGGTCTATCTCTAGTTCAGACCTCTGTAGCTCAGAGCATAACCACCTTCACCGCAACTCCCTATGCCTTCAATTCACAGACGGGCAGCACCACTTTCAGCTATACACTGACGAATGTTGCAGACGGCAATGTTACGCTGAATGTCCAAGACTCTCAGGCGGTCGTCGTCAGAACCCTGATGTCTAACGCCACCCAAAGCAGCGGCTCCTACAATGCCTCCTGGGACGGCAAGGACGACGCTAGTCAAGCAGTTCCAGAAGGCATCTACACGGCCGTTCTCACAGTCTCTATCTCCGGGGACGTAGACATCAACGCCCAGACCAATGTTCTAGTAGACAACACGAAGCCAACCGTCACGATAAACGTGCCCAAGGATGGAGCATCCTATACTCTGAACTCATCTGTCTCCGCAGACTATTCCTGTAGCGATCCCGGCGCCACCCCAAGCGGCGTGCCGCCAGAAAACTGCGTAGGAACTGTTGCAAGCGGAAGCAACATTGACACAAGCACCGCAGGCCCACACACTTTCAAGGTCACAGCGACGGATAACGCAGGCAACACATTCACTCAAACCGTCACATACAACGTGGGCTACAAGTTCAGCGGATTCCTACCTCCGCTCAAGGTGAAAGGAAAGCAGCAGACTCTACAGTTCAAAGCAGGCTCAACGATTCCTGTGAAGTTCCAACTCGCAGACAACAACGGCAACTACATCTCCACTGCTACAGCGCAGATCTGGGTGGATTCCAATTCAACAGCCGGGAAATCGTCAGGAGGAGCTAACAAACAGAACTACTTCAGGTATGACACTACGAGCAATCAGTACATCTTCAACCTCAGCACCAAGGGCCTCGCGAAGGGGTCGCACATAATAATCGTGACATTGAACGACGGAACCACCTACAGCGTCAAAATCACACTGAAGTAAGAGACAGACCGTTTAGGCGCCAGTAGGAATCCCCTCGCACCCCTCTTTTTTCTTCACACGACCGTGCCGAAGTCTCGACAAGCGCGGATGAGCTGCGCAATGACAGCAAGTTGCTCAAGCCAGATAGGAGGTGAAAACGAGTATGAGATGGCTGCGGATGATGCTCATCGCTCTCCCGATTCTGGCAATGCCGATGCTCTTCATGCCCCCTGCCACTGCACAAGTGGCGGGTTGTCCTGATGGATGGACGCCTGTACAACTAAAAGGCCCAGCTGACCACAATGGTGACGGGTGGGTCTGCGTCGGACCCCCGCATCTTTACAAGCAGGGCCCGCCGGACAAACTGGTTGTCGTCATTGATAACAACGTGCCTGTGCCTGTCAAGGACCAGCTCTAGTAGTTCCCTGAAAGACTAAGTCATGCTTTGAAGGAACCTGGTCCCCGTCTCTATCTTTTTCTTTCCGAAGCGTATTCGCATTGACTCCACATTCTTCTCAGCTGAGACAAGCTGATGGGCTGGAAGCTGCTCAAGCCCCAATCGTCTCAGCAAGAATTTGGAAGTTTTGGCGTTTTTTCTGGAGCGTTGAGTCGGCGATTGGTTCTGCGTTCCCGGTCTTCGTTGTCGGCGGTCCGTGTTTTTTTGTGATGGTATGTTTATGTGTATCTTTGCCTACAGCTCAGCCGATGCGTGTTGACGAAGACGTTGACCGTGAGGGATGAAGTGTACAGGAAGCTCTTGACCGTTAAGAAGAAGGACGAGAGCTTCAGCAGGCTGTTTGAGAGGCTCGTTGAAAGCATGAGCGCTCTTGAGACTTTGAAGAAACTGAGAGGGAGCGTTGAGTTCAGAGACAAGGAGGGGATGCTCTCCGAAATCCGAGCCTTGAGGGCTGAGCGCAGGCTATGATAGTATTGGATACGGACGTCCTGATCGAGATTTTCGACAAGCACTCTGAAAAGGGTGACAAGGCGCTGAACAGGATCCTTGAGAGCGGAGACAGTGTAAGTACAACTTCGGTGAACCTTCATGAGATCCTGTACGGACTCCACAAGTATGCTAAGCCAGTGAGGGAAGTCCTAGAACTTCCGGTATTGAACTACGCGAAGGAGGACGCTCGACTGTCCGCCGAGATCGAGCTTGAGTCAGAGAGAGCCGGTACGACTATACGAAGAACAGACGCTATGATAGCAGCAGTCGCGATCAACATTGGAGCAAGACTCTACACGCTAGACCTGAAACACTTCAAGCCACTGAGGACACACGGCCTCAAATTGTTCACTTGAGCCACGGCGACGCCTGCCGTGCCGGCTCCCGCTCCGCGTACGCGGACGCCATCGCCTCGGGTGGGGGTCCCCAGCCTTCTGCCAGCACTTCTTCGCCACAATCCTGAGGCATATTCGATCTCTTTGCTGAGTAACGATGTCTGAGTAATTAACAAGTATTGTTGGTAGCCCGGGGGAGATTCGAAGTCGGGCTTGAAGTCTCCCGTCGGCAGGTTTCTTCTCCTTCGAGAGGGATCCAGAGCCATCTAGTGGCCTCATCGGTCTGGCGCCATTGCTATGCCTAGTCCGAACAGGGTTTGACCACTACACCACCGGGCTACGACAATTGAAAGCGCCAGTGTCTGTAAAAGCTTTGACCTCTGAACCCGATTGGCGCGTTCGTCGCTCGAATCGGTGCTGAAACACGCGACTGTCGACGCCGAGATTCACTAGAGTTCTGATCTTTCCGGATATCGGAGACTTGTCCGAGGAATCGTTTTTTTCGGTGACAAACGCGCGTTTTTGTCTGATACCAAACCTTAAAAGCCGAACACATGGGTAACCAAATGTAGCGGAAGAAATCCGTGAATTAGACCTCATCCGGGAGAAATCTGAACTCAAGATGGCAAATTCCAGAAAGGTTCACAGGCCCTTCCTACCGGACAAGTTCTTCGTGACAAGCGGAGTGGCGACCAGCTCGGTCTCCCCCCTCAACGCGTTCGACGCGGCTCTGGCCAAAGCAAACATCGCGCAATGCAACCTAGTGAACGTTTCCTCGATTCTTCCCGCGCACGCAACCATGGTCGAGAATGAGACGATTCCTGCGGGAACGATCACCTTCGCTGTCATGGCAAGGATGGACGGTGATCCAGGCGAAACCATCGGCGCCGGCGTGGCTTGGGTGTGGGGAACCACCACAAGTGGCCAACGATACGGCATGGTTGCAGAGGCTCACGGATACAAAGACAAAGAGGCAATCGACAAGGAGCTGAAGTGGAAACTGCAGGAGATGGCGAAGATAAGGGAACTCAACATCGAGAGCATTCAGACGCGATCCGAGTTTCTTGAGGTTCCGAAGGGAAAGTATGGCAGCGCAGTGGTTGCGCTCGTGTACTGCCCTTGGAGTCATGAGGCGTAGGTTCTATATAGACTCTGAAGTTCTGGCCAGTGTCTCTAGGGAAATCTTAAGGCCAGTCCTACCGCAGGCTCTGCTGACTTGTGATGAGACACACCGCTCTGCAGGTGGCAACCGCTTCCCTCAACGGGGCGCTATATGCTGCTCTGGGAGCGTTGTGGACCCTATTTCCTGTTACATTGTTTGGCGTGAGGTTCTGGCCTCAGGTCTTCGTCCCAGGGGCATTTGCGGTCCTCTTCGGTCCATGGGTTGGCGGCGTAGGAGCCGCTGTTGGAATATTCGTCGCCGACGTAGTCTACGGCCATCATGACGCGCTACTCAGCCTTCTCGTGGGAGTTCCATCCAATTTTGTGGCTTTCGCTCTTCTGGGATACCTCTCTCCCGGGTCACTGAAGGGGACACGACGAATGGGAATGATATCTGTTGGCGTAGCGGTTCCGGTTATCATGGCTGTGTATGCGCTTTACGCGTTTTCGGGACCGACGTTGACGCTTCTGGGGGTGCTTGTTGCCATTATCATCATATTGGTCGCGGTGCCCTATCTGGCTCGGTCGACTTGGGCCGATGTACAGGCAGCGTCTTCAATAGGCCTGGGGATAGGAAGCGCCATCATCGGTTTCGGCATAGTGGCGTACAGCTCCTTCTTTGTGATGCCACAAGTACTGGGCTTGGGATCGAGCCCGCTGCCGGTCGTTTTTGCCTACGGAGCCACACTCTGGACGTACATGTCCGAAATTCCATTTCTGCTGGTACTCACACCGCCGATAGTCAAGGCCGTCAGGGCTGCGTTGCCGAGCCTCAGGATCGGAGGAAACAAGACGAGCAAGAACACCAATGCATGAAACAGCCGCCTTCTCACCCGCGGGGATCAGCAGCTTCTTTGAGATCCGCGACAGACGACCAGATGGTCAACCGTTCAAGGACCCCGCCTACGCTGGAGCAAGGGGAGGCGGTCTCGTCATATCTCGAGGCGTATTGACTCGGGTGCGCCTGAAACGGGCAAAGAGACCCAGCGTCACGGTTCGAATCAACGGTCGAGTTGCCAAAGAGGCCAAAACCACTCTCTCAGCAATCTCTCGGTTGCTTGAAGTATCTCACGAAAACTACGCGATCATGATCGACCATCGTGTCAAGGTCCCCATTGGAGCAGGCTACGGCGCGAGCGCCGCAGGTACGCTCTCAGCAGCTCTCGCTTTCTCAGAAGCCTGCGACTTGGGAATGTCAGTCAACGAACTCGGAAGAGTTGTTCATGCTGCAGAAATCGCCAATGGAACTGGCTTGGGGACTGTAGGTCCGCTTCTCACAGGAGGCTTTGTCATCACTCGGAGAAGCGGAGGCCCCGGCGTTGCGGTCATTGACAGATTACCAGTCTCGTCAAAACTCAAGGTCGTCTCGGCTTGTATAGGGCCCATATCCACCAAAAGGGTTCTCAGTTCAAGGGGTCTTAGGAAGAAAGTCAACGAGCTAGGCCGAGCGGCCTATCGATCGATCGTAACCGATCTGCGGCCTTTCAATTTCATGAAGGCCTCAAGAACATTCGCGTTTGCGTTGGGTGTCATGAGTCCTGAGACAGCCAGGCTCATAGAGCTGATGGAGAGCGAAGGGGCAATCGGTGCCACCCAAAACATGCTCGGACAGGCTGTTCACGCGATCGCGGACGAAGGCATAGCGCAGCACATCCTGAGAAGTCTGAAGAAACGCTTTCCCAGGGTACGGGCTTTCTCGTGCGACTTGGATTTTGCAGGAGCTCGGATCGTATGACCGCGAAGAGAAGGCTTTTCCGGGAAGTGGCGGTCGGAGGAACATTCGACGCTCTCCACAGAGGTCACAAGATCCTTCTCAGGACAGCTTTCCGGGCAGGCGACCGAGTCCTAGTCGGGTTAAGCAGGAACGGGTTCGCTCGGCGGCTGAGGAAAGGTCATCGGGTTGATCCGTACCCAAAGAGAAAGCGAGAACTCGTTTCATTCCTTAGGAAAGAGGGCCTTGTTGACAGAGCCAGCATAGTGCCTCTGGACGACCCGTACGGCCCGGCGATCAACAACTCCAAGGTTCGAGCACTTATCGTAAGCCGAGCGACAAAGAAGATGGCTGATAGGATAAACCTGATCAGGAGACGGCGCGGGCTACGGCCACTTTCGGTTGTGTCGATTAGGATGGTTCTCGCCGAGGACTTCGAACCCATCTCTTCCACGCGCATAAGGGCCGGCGAGATCGATCGGGAGGGCTACCTTCGCCGGAACCAGTTGTCCAAGGGTGTCCAGTCGTCTCACAAGTAGGACGGACTACCGACGCCTGTGTCGTCTTCTGCGTCTAGTGGGGAGCTCACCGAATCTCTCCAAGTCCTTCTTCGAGGCTCTTTCGACGAGAATCCGACGACCATCCACTCTTACCCTCACCCTGACTGCTCCGCCCGTAAGCGGGAACCCCGAATCGCACGTCAGCTTCGTGGGAAGGTAGATCCGCGGCGATTCGTAGGTTTTTCCGTTTTTTCCTCTTTTTCTGGTTGGGACGTAATTCGCCAAAACCTCCAACAACTTCATCACCAACGCGGGACAGGCTTTTGCGTTCTAAAGCTTGGCGCAAAGTGGAAAGTAGATTGGAACGGATGAATAAATGATTGATTGGAAGCGGTTTGTCAAGGTGCGGTCATGTAGTGGCGTGCTTTTGACAAGGTTAAAGAGGGAAGAGCGGAAGCGTAGTGCTTGCGTGGCTGGAGTTGCGCAAGGTCAGCGTGTTCGTGACAAACCTGTCAGGAGAGCGGCTGTGGGACGTAGAGAGAGAACTGCCGCAGCAGATTCAGATCGCGGTCAACATCAACATGCTGGGGATCGAGGAACAGACCGACGGTAGCCTCCAGGCACCGTTCGTGTTTACTGTAAACTTCACGCCCGCGATTGCTCAGATCAGCATCAAAGGGCGGGCGAAGATTCAGGGTGAAAGGGACGAGATGCAGAAGATCCTCGAGGAGCACAAGCAACAGAAGACGCCTCCTGCTCAAGTCGTTCAAGCGGTGTCAAGCACCGCGATAGCAGAGGCAATTCTCATCTCGAAGACTATTGGGATCCCGCCGCCGTTGCCGCCACTTCCCAGCCCTCCGACGACACAGGCCACTCCAAAGACGGACACGCGCTACACCACATAGTCCAACAAATTGGAGCGTTCCGGAACAATCCAAGAAATTGGAGCGCCTCATATGCTGCGAGTCCCGAGCCCGTCGATGGGTGATTGAACAGGCTCGGCAGTGTCGACAATGAAGATCCCCCTGGATGACTAAGCCAATTCTCCTTTCGGTATCTCATTGATTCTTTCGCGCCAGTAGCGTGCCAGCATCTCCAGCCTGTTTGAGAACTTGTCGCTCAGTTGAGCTGGTTCGTTTCTTCTGACTCGGCTTAGGAGGCCGCTCCTCAATAGCGACTGCCAGGTCTGGCTCAGCGTTCGAGCTGAGCAGTGTTTCTCTCGTATGAGCCTTGGCGCGAGATCCTTGTAGAGTTCCACCCTGGCGAGGTGCGCTCGGCTCATCTCTCGAAAGATGGCTTCCGCCAATTCCGCCTTTCTCGGGTTGTAAGGGAACAGCAAACTGCAGAATACCTTCAGGTCGCCGATGCTGGTGCGCTCGGCCTCGATTCTCGGGGTGACGAAACCGTGTTTCTTCATGTACTCAGCCCAGTACTCCTTGTCTTTCGTTGTTTCCGGTATCGCCATCCGTAATTACCCCATGGTATAGAATGGTCTCTTATCGGATAAGCGTTCCCGAATGGGGTAATTGAACGGTCTGGCACGCCTAGACATCAAGCTTGCTTGGTCGAGATGGCGTCAGGGTCGCTGAATTACCCCAGCTTCGATAATGGAAGAAGGAGCGCTTTCGTACGCCCCGCCATCGGATCATCTTCTTCCGCGGAATGCTCGGCCGCAGGGGGTCAAAGCCCGGGTCTATCGCGGTCTGTCAAATATCCGCTTCAGCCAAGATGCAGCTCTCCTAGACAGCGAATCGGGGCTTCTTCCGGTTTCGTGTCGTCTCTTTGCCACATGAACAAACAGGCGGCCTTTGCTCATGAACCAATCTCGAATGTGGTACGAGTTGTCAAGGCCCGCAGATGACATGATCCGCCTAAGCTCAGACAACACTGCCAAACGGAAGCGGCTCCGGTCAGCTAGGTAAGCGAAGTATCCTCCGCCGCCAACAAAGAGCACCGGTGAGACCGCCAACCGCCCTAGGAAGATCAAGCGAAGATCGGAGCCCAAGATACCCCTCGGTGTCCTCTCGAACACGCAAACCGGAACACGACGTGGCAACCAGAGCATTTGACGAAGTAGCAATCCGACGCCGTGACCTATAGGTGCCGCTCGTCATCTTAAGCACTATTACGGCTGTCGACAGTGTGCTCAAGCTCTTGTTGGTTCTGAGGGCTTTGCGATTATCTCCTTCACGAACAGGTCAAAGAAGTTGTTCGAATGAGCGGGCTGAATGACGAGGGCGGTATCGGCCCCCTTGCTGGTTCCTGCGATCGCGACAACGGGCCGGTCGACGGGGATCGCCCCTGCGTCAGCGGCCATAACAGCGACCTCCAAGCAGACTTTCGTGCCGTCGCCGAATAGTCTAAGAGTATCAGCCATCACCTCCAGAGGCCCTACCGTGTCCCGCTTTGTCCTGATCGCGCGCTCGACCCCTGAGAAAGCGTGCCCAGCAGTTACGACCCGAACTCCAGATGCGAGCAACAGCCTACCATTCTCGCTCGTCATCTCCTGCGACCCCGGGCTCTGAAACCCCGTGTGGTGACGCACAATGACCAGCCCAAAACCCTTGAAAACTTGGGAAGCCCTTACGCCCGTTCGACCAGTCGTCGAAGCCACCACAATGTTCCGGATCCCTAACGATTCCGCTCTATCTTTGGCGAGCAGAAGTGTGGTCTCAGTATTCGCTTCACCCGGCTCTTCGTAGTAGGTTATCGTTTTCTCCGGCATCATCGCCGCCTCTTGTCTAGATCACGGATTCCGACATATGTCGATCACGATAACACTTTCGGCTGTTGTCAAGTGCCCTCACGCGAGAGAGGGACGCTAACCAGTTTTGCGAAACTAAGTCGCTTGATGTCTCTGCCCACTGAACAGAGTTGTACTACCCGAGGAAGTTGAGGGCTACCGCGATCACGCCGCCCAAAACGACTGAGATGACCACTCTCGCATTGAATTTCTTGTGTGCTTCTCCGAGAAGGTCTCCGGCGCCTATGTAGATGAAATCGCCAGCAACGAAAGCTATTGCAATTGTGTAGAGGCTGACGGGTATGAAAGAGGCCAGAGCTGACCCAATCGGATACATGGCGCCAGCGACTGACAGAAAGAGCATCAGGCGCCAGAAACGAAAACCGCCCCTAGTTCCAAGGGCCGCCGTTGTGAAGCCCTGAGGGATCTCGTGAGCAACCACAGCCAGGGTGATCAGAAATCCAAGAGACGGGTTCGTTGCGTAACCAACCGCGATGCCGATTCCATCGACTATATTGTCAGATGCCATCCCAACGATCGCTATCCAGTCGACACTGTGAGCCTCGCATTCCGCCTCGCCGCAAGAATGCAGCATTATCGCCTTCTCGACAAGGTAGAAAGCAAAGAAACCTAGAAGGACCACTATCGCATTTGTCGAGATGTCGGCCGCAGGAATCAATTCCATGAACGCCGCGGCAACCAGAATCCCCGAAGCAAATCCTACAGCATATCGAGTTTCGATCGAGCGAAATCTGGACTTCAGAAAAAGCATCGCCCCGAAGATGTCCGAAGTGGCCGCGATCAAGGACGATACTGCAACCATTAGGATCAACGAGTACGTCAAGCCTTGTCAACTGACTCGTGCGCCAATGCAGGGATATTTCTGTTATGCAACTGCCCGTGGCAATCGCAGCAAGCTTCTTGAATCGCCAAGTGCCTGTGGCAGGGTGGCGTTTTCTTGTGGCGCAGAAAATTCGAACGAGTCAAGCAAGAGATCGAGTCATGCTTTCAAGGTTGGCGAAGAAGAAGATGCTTGACCTTCTCTATTTCCAGATTAGAAATATCTGGCGCGTCGACGGCCTCTACTTTCTGGGGATCGAGAAACGTTTCGGAACAGAGGCCGCCTCGGAGATCGATGAACAATGCTGGAGGGCGATGGGGAGTCTTGAAGCTCGTCAACTTAAGGAGATTGTTCGGGCGAAGGAATGGCCCGTTCCTAACGTCATGAAAGCTCTGAGCCTAACGAGCTGGGCGCTCGATCAACATCATAAGGATGTGAAAGTACGAGAAGATCGAGCGGTCTTCAGGGTTCTGAGTTGCGGCACTCAACAGACCAGGTTACGAAAGGGCCTAGAAGAGTTCCCTTGCAGGCCGGTTCGAGAAGCCTACCTGAAAGCGTTCACAGAAGAGTTGAACCCACGCATCGCTGTCACTTGCAAGGTCTGTCCTCCGGGACCACACTCGGGGAAAACTTGGTGTGAATGGGAATTCGCGGTGTCCGACTGAGCCTTTCAGAGTAGCAGGTTTCTGGAAAGTGAGAAAATCTGTAGGTTGGAAGACAATTTCTACGAATTGATCCGAAGTCAGTCGCAGCTTGAGCAATTCTTGATCCAGCTCGAAGTCGCGCAAGAGGCAGTGAACGCGGACTCCAGTGTTCGCTGCCGGGCCTATATAGAAAACGTTGAGCGTGCTTAATATGGGGCCCTCTATGTAGACGGCCAAACTTTCAGGAGATCAAGATTGCTTTACGAGATAAGATGGCATGGGCGCGCTGGGCAGGGCGTGATCACGTCCAGCAGACTGCTTGCTCAGGCCGCTCTTCTTGAAGGAAAACATGTGCAGGCATTTCCGGAATTTGGACCCGAGCGGCTTGGCGCTCCAATATCGGGATTCACGAGGATAAGTGACGAGGTCATAGAGACGAGGAGCCAGATCTACAACCCTGACTTCGTCATCGTTCTGGATTCATCACTTCTTGGAGTAGTTAATGTGACGAAAGGCCTCTTGGAGAACGGGAAAGTCATACTCAATTCCTCGAAACGGGCAGCGGAGATGGCGTCGAAACTGTCACTTGATGAAGCCCGTGTTCGAACAATAGATGCAACGCACGTGGCGATGGAGATAGCCGGACGACCGATCGTTAATACAGCGATGCTTGGGGCCCTTGCAAGGGTAGCGCCGCTTGTCTCTCTCGGCTCGATAGAAAGCGCGATCAAAGATCGGTTTGAGGGGAGTTTGGCTGAGAAGAATATCGAGTTGATACGACGTATTCACGACATGGTGGAATGAGGCATGAGCGTCGAAGAAGAAAAACCCGGTTGGAAGTCGCTTCCCATAGGCGCCGTGCTCGTAACTCCTGGCTCTGCGGAACGTAACAAGACGGGAACGTGGCGACTGAAGCGCCCAGTCTTGGATGCTAAGAAGTGCACAAACTGCCTGATTTGCTGGATATACTGCCCGGAACCAGCTATTACGCGAGGAACTAAGACGATCGAGTTCAGCTATGATTACTGCAAAGGGTGCGGAATCTGCGCGATCGAATGTCCGTTGAAAGCCATAGTCATGACGGAGGAATCCTGAGATGGCCAAGACAGTTTCTGAGAAGATCGTTGGCATGAACGGCGACGAAGCGGTCGCCTTCGCAGCCAAACAGGCGGACGTTGACGTTGTTGCCGCCTACCCGATAACCCCGCAGACAATAATCGTTGAAAGATTCAGCGACTACGTGGCAAATGGAGAGGTGGACACACAGTACGTCTGCGTGGAGTCCGAGCACTCGGCCCTTTCGGCGTGCGTCGGAGCGAGCTTAGCCGGATCACGGGTCTTCACTGCTACATCAAGTCAAGGTCTCGCGTTGATGCATGAGGTGCTATATCTTGCGTCAGGTCTGCGAACTCCGATCGTCATGGCGGTCGCCAACAGGGCTCTTTCAGCGCCCATCAATATTCACAATGACCATTCAGACATGATGGGCTCTAGAGACTGTGGTTGGATACAGATCTACGCGGAAAACGCGCAAGAGGCGTATGACTGGACGCTTCAGGCATTCAGGATCGCGGAGGACCACAGGGTCTCGTTGCCGGTCAGCGTGAACTTGGACGGGTTCACGATCTCACATGCGATGGAAGGCGTTGCGATCCTTGAGGACGACGAAGTCAGCAAGCTACTCGGCAAGAGGAGCCCAACGTACAAGCTAGATCCAACCAACCCTATGACCTTCGGAGCGCTTACACTTCCAGACTACTACTCTGAATTCAAACGTCAGCAAGTCGACGCAATGAGCAGCGCGCCTCCAGTCATCTCGGCCGTGGCAGATGAGTTCAGGAGGACCTCAGGAAGACAATACTCGGCTCTCTCCGCCTTTAATGTCGAAGATGCCGATGTGGCTATCGTTTGCTTAGGCAGCATTGCTGGCACAGCCAGAACCGTTGCTACAAAGTTGCGATCCCAAGGGAAGCGAGTTGGCGTCATTAAGATCTGGCAGTACAGGCCGTTCCCGACAGCAGAACTCGCAAAACTGCTGTCAAAAGTAAAATGCGTTGGGGTGATCGATCGAGCTGTATCCTTTGGAGCTCCGTACGGCGCAGTATGCAGTGATACTGCTTCAGCGAAAGTAATGGCGGGGATCGAGACCAAACTGTTCAATGTTGTCTGCGGCTTAGGCGGCAGAGACGTAAAGCCAACTGACATTGAGAGCGTCTTCGAGACAGGACTGCGATACGCAAGGGGAGAGCCTGTCGACGAACATGTTTCTTTCGTGGGGGTGAGGGACTAGTGGTCACTTTGAAAGAACTCCCGACCACGGAGCTTTTCGGGCCTGGCCACAGGATGTGCACTGGATGCGGTCCTGCGGCCACAGCGCGCATGACGATGAAGGCTTTGGAGAAGCCAGCGATTCTCGTAAACGCCACAGGCTGTCTCGAAGTCGCAAGCACAATCTATCCCGAGACGGCCTGGCGGGTGCCGTGGGTCCATACTCTATTCGAAAATGCTGCCGCAGTAGCATCCGGCATCGAGGCTTCACTCCTGAAGGAAGGAAAGGCTGATGCAGTTGACATAGTCGCCTTTGGGGGAGACGGCGGGACATTCGACATCGGGATCCAAGCGCTGTCCGGTGCCTTGGAGAGAAAGCATGACTTCACCTACATCTGCTACGACAACGAAGCCTACATGAACACGGGAATACAGAGGTCCGGAGCTACGCCCTACGGAGCTTCCACGACAACAACTCCAGCCGGTTCGAAGATCCCGGGCAAGATGGATGCGAAGAAGGACCTTATCGGCGTCTGTGTGGCCCACGGTGTAGAATACGCCGCCACTGCTTGCGTCGCCTACTGGAATGACTACATAACGAAGGTTCGACGCGCGGCAGCTGTCAAGGGGCCTGCGGTCATTCATGTGCTTGCACCGTGTCCGCTTGGTTGGAGGTTCGAAACGAATCAGACGATCAAACTGGCGAAACTTGCGGTGCAAACTAGGTACTTCCCTCTGTACGAGGTTGAGCGCGGGAAGTACAAGCTCAGCATGAAAATTCCCAAACCGGTTCCCCTTGAGGAGTTCCTCAAGCCTCAAGGGAGATTCAGACATCTTTTCGCTTCTGAGTTCGCACAGAACCTAGAGGAACTCAAGAGACAGGTCGACAGCAATTGGAACAGAGTCGCTCAGCTTTGCGGTGAAACCGGAGCCTAGACGCAGCCAGCTTCGAGCTAGCTCGCTTCCAAATTGCTTAACTTGAAACGATTATATGGAGTTCATCGGCGATAGGGACGCCTGAAGCTGGACCAGATGCGAGCAAAACGAATCCTCGCGGTCGCCGTGCTGCTAGTCATCGCATTCCTCATAGTCTTTCCGCCGCTCATGAACGCAGGCGTGAAGATGGTTCTGTCTTCGTCCTCCGCAGTTGCTGCGGAACATCTCTACGCTACCGTCGGAAAGATCAGCGCGCACAGATCCGATACGTCTGACCCGTCAGGCTGGTTTTCGGTGACCAACACCTCGACTGAGGTGGATCTCACCGCGGTGAATGTGACCGTGACAGTTGCATTGGGATCCTTGCCGCTCGGGGAGTACGACACAGTGAGACTTACAGTAATAAATGCGACCGCGATCATCAACAGCACCTCAAAGAAAGTTCACCTAGAGACCGCCGTGTTCACAATCCCGGTCTCCTTTCTGGTTCAGTTTGGAGTACAGGCTGCTATCATGCTGAAGGTTGCCCCAGAGCTGCAGGAAGGTGCTGATACCGTGAATCTGAGACTGTCTTTCACTGCGGCCTCGGTCGGCTAGCCCTGACCCGAAACGCAGAAAGCGAAGATAAGACGATTTCCGAAAGCAGGCAGGGGTCAACGTTGGGCATACTTGGCAAAGAGAAAGTCATCGAACTCGTGAACTCATTTAAGTGCATTCATCCTTTCGACTTCAACCTTCTGGATGGTGACGGCTACGTCCTTACCGTCAGGGACGAGACGACATTGCATTACCTCGAGCACAAGAATCTGATCTCTCATGAAGTGGTCTTCGCCCCCCCGAACTATGTCGCCCACTTGACCGCGAAGAGTCGGTATGGGAGAATGGGGCTCTCGTTCCTGAACGCCGCCAAGGTTCACAGTGGATTCATTGGCAGATTGGCTCTGGAACTTGTCAACCTGAGTAATGACCGGCAGCCCATCACCATCAAACGAGGGGAACCGCTCATGCACATCGAGTTCATTACCAGAGACGGCCAACCGTCTCCGTACCAGGGCCCATACATGTTTCAGTACATGAGCGAAGAAGAGGCGACACTATACAGGGAAACTCTGGGAAAACATTTCCCAGATCTGTTCAGCGAAGAGTTGTTAGCTCGTATGGTGCGAGACCGAATAGGTTCTTAGAACGCTACCTGTGTCTTCGAGCCATCAGCCGCCGTCTTGACCTATAGTTCCAGCTGGCCACGATCGCAACAACGGAGCTTACAACAACGGCCGCAAACATCAGAAGCAGCGTGACTCCCCCGCCCACGTCGGATTTCACGCTATATCCCTCGGCTTGAGCCAGCCCAGCGACAGAAACCGTTGCGTTGTAGCTGTAGAATGCACGGGCGACAGACGGTACACCACTTCTTGGAGTGACGGTCATTGTCAGATCCACAGCCGGACCGGGGTTGTAGATCCACGTCGTCAAGCCCGTTGTGAGATTGAATGTTCTCTGCCATGTTTGTATTGGTGCATCAAGGCTCGTGAAGTCAAGGAGGGTCGCGTTTCCAGCCATGTTGACGGCGAAGGCCGGAGGTACGTTGCCTTCTCTCGATACGTATGTGACACTCGAGATAGTCTCGTTCAGAGGGGGCTTGTCATAGTCAACGTACTTCTCAAACGCGGGCCTGACGTAAGTAGCCCCTATCAGGTTGTAGCTGAGGTTTCGGAACCGAAGGTCTTGAGGCACGTTGAACCCTATCCATGAGCAATTCAAAACTTGGAAATCTCCTTTGCGCATTGACGCACCAGCTACCTCGAACCGCATCGTCGAGTTTATCCAAGACTTTGCGGAGACAAGTTCTCCGGAGAGTGAGGATACTGAGACATCGCTCGTCCTTTTCTTTAGGCTCTCCTGCAAGGCGAAGGTCAGGTTCTGGGCGGAGGAGCCAGCGAATGCTTCGCTAAGCTCCGCGATTTCGGTTGCGTTCTGGAAGAAGTGCAGGGAAAGGTCGACCGAGACTCTGCCATCGTGTATTGCATAGTTCAGCGACGAAGCATTGGCGCTCGTCGAGTACCAAGACAAGGCCAAGATGGTCATCAAAGAGAGCGCTAGAAGCGTCCGTCTTTGCATGCAAGAGTCTCCGTGGCTTGGTTTTTTCGTCGCGGCGTCACCCATTGAGGCGGGTGCATATATAAGGTTCAGTTGTCTTGCCGGGGGCGGACTTGTCGATGTTTTACCTTATCTTTGTACCGGGGGCAACACCTTCAGGAAGGGTGAGCCAAATCGGTTTGCCTTGATCATCGGCAGCAAGCAGCATGCACTCCGACTTGACTCCTGCGACTGTTCTTGGCTCCATGTTTGCGACAACGGCAACAAGTCTCCCTTGTAGATCCTCAGGCTTGTAGTACTCCGCGCCGCCGACGATCGCCCCGAGGGTTCGGTCGCCGAGATCCAATGTAGCTTTCATTATCTTCTTCATGCCAGCTATGCGCTCGATCACCACAATCTTGCCGACTCGAATGTCCAATCGTTCAAAATCTTTCATAGCGATGCTCATTTGCTGCCGGCCCCCAGCAGTTGGGTGATCTGCTGAGCCACCGTAACGCTTTCCAGCCGCTGGCATTCTTGAGTCTGAGCACCAATATGCGGGGTACATACCGAGCGCCCATCCTGCCGTGCTACGAGCTCCTTTTCCCAATCCTCTTTCGGGGGTTCATCATGGAAGACGTCGAGGCCGGCGCCTGCAATTCTCCCTTCTTTGATGGCCTGAGACAGGGCCTTCACGTCGACGATGTCTCCCCTCGACGTGTTGATGAGTATGGATCCTTGCTTCATGCATCGAATCCTTGAGTCATCGATCAGGTGATGCGTGGAAGGAAGGTACGGGACATGGATCGTTACTATGTCCGCCATCTTGAGCAGAGCGTCAAGGCTGGAGGAAATCTCGAAACCGATCTGCTTGGCTTTTTCACTTGCATCGATCACATCATAACCCATGACTTTCATTCCGAATCCGTGTAGAGCAATTCGAGCCACCTCAGCGCCGATCCGGCCTGCAACTCCAACCACGCCAAGCGTCTTTCCCCGCAGTTCGTGCCCCATCAACTGCGACTTGGTCCACTGAGACTGTTTCATTGCCCGATCGGCCAAGGGAATCTCTCGAAGTAGGGAAATCATCAGCCCCACAGCCAGCTCCGCAACGCTCGTTACCGGAGCGCCAGGCGTCGAGAGCACCGCAATGCCCCGTTTCTTCGCAGCCTCAACGTCGATATTGTCCAAGCCGACTCCTGACCGAGCGATGGCTTTCAGTGAAGTCGCAGCTGCGATGACTTCGGCCGTCACCTTGGTTCTTCCCCTGACAACAATTACCTCGAAGTTCCCACCCTCTGCGAGCAGCTCCTCCTTGGAGATCCTCGTGTTCTCACTAACTTCATAACCTGCGTCGCGCAGCAGCTTAACTCCGTCTTGATGAATTGGGTCACACACTAGCACTTTCAGCGGCATCGATGTTCCCCGGCTCTGAGGATCGTAGCTGTGTCGTAATAGCATTTTCCGCCGATCATGAGGCAGCTTGTGAGACTACAGAAGTACTCGTCCGCGACGCGTAGGGGCCTAGACTTTCTTGAAACGATCCTTCAGTTTCTTTAACACTTCAGGAAGCGTAGTGTACTCCATCTCCTCAGGCCCTAGCCTATGCGGCATGAATGGACCATGTAGCCGCATGTAATCAGCAATCATGCCGGCTGTCTCTCTTGTCCTGTCGAAGGCAGGGTCAGCAAACAGATCGGTCGGACCAATGAGTTTCGCATTACTGACTTGAAACCCAAGGCCCACCACCCTAGGAGGTCCGTCGAATCTGCTTACTCGATTTTGAGAATCGTCAGCGCTTACAGGCATCAAGGGGCCGTGATGTGATCCTCGCATCCAGCCGGCGACTAGATGGGGAAAGATGAAGGCTTCCAACACTTCTCCCGCAGCAGGAAGACCATGCTGCGCACGCACGATACACACTGGGTCGTCCTTGCCGACGTATCGGCCCGCAATCAATGAGAGACGGGTTGTGCTAGCTGCGGCAGCGGGCAATCCGTCGCTTCGATGCACTTTCTCGATGACGTACCTGCCCGGAGTTCCTATCAATGCAAGGAGGTCGTACATCTCGTTAGGGCATTTCAAGGAGACGGCAACATTGTCGATGACATCAAGAACGGTGAAGTTGAAACCACCGTGAAGCCCCGGATCAATGATCAGACCAGCAGTGTTGAACGGATCTGCAAAGATCTTGAAGAGAGGTAGGTTCCACGCGCCCGGTTCAGTCTTGTCCGCCATGAAGATCATAACAGGATCGCTCTCTCTCTCCACGAACTCCAGCTCCGCGACTCCAGGACCCATCCCTCTCACGTTGCCGGAGAAAGCTTCTGACAAGAGATCCTGACCTGCAGCGTAGAGCTTGAGAGGCTTTGAGACCTTGTCCGTGACTTCCTTGAAACACTTCCAAGCTAGCTCATGAATCGAGGTGTGATTCTCTCCCATCGTGTGAGTCATGATGAGTTCCAGATCATCGCCCGCATGAGTCACGTGGTAATCGGATATTGTGCCCTTCGCGCGTGCGTTCTCCATGAACTGCCTTGCGATTTCTAGCTGTTGGGGATGAACTGTTGTATGTCCTGAGACGGAGCCCACGTCGGCCTTTATCACGGAGACCGTTGTCTTTCGAGCTTGAGCCGGCATAGACGCTCTTCTCACGCTATTTCCAGCCGAGTCTATATTACCGTTCCCGCCTCCAAGACAGGCGAGCTCACGCGCCCGTGTTCTGTGAAGGCTTAAGTTCGCGGTGCGTTGTGCCTCTTGTCGCTGAGGCTGTCCGCAGAATGAGTCCCGGTAGAATTTCACCTCCCTTGGTTCTTGTGAACTTCAAGTGCTATCTTGAAGCGACAGGCGCTAGAGCGGTTCAGCTCGCGAGATACGCGGAGCAAACTAGTAAGAAGTTTGGCGTCGTAGTCGCGGTTGCTCCTCAGGCAACGGATCTGAGGCTCGTTTCGCAACAGACGAAGGTCCCTGTCTTCGCTCAACACGTGGACCCGATTGGGCCCGGTTCTCATACCGGCCACGTGCTGGCTGAGTCCGTGCTCGAGGCAGGAGCGTCAGGGATTCTTGTCAACCATTCAGAGCGAAGGCTTGAGGCAAGTTCCATTGAAGAGGTTGTTTCACGAGGAAAGAATCTCGGACTGACAACTGTGGTTTGCGCTAACACGTCGGGAGTAGCAGCTGCTGTCTCATCGCTTGATCCGGATATGATCGCTGTGGAGCCGCCTGAACTTATCGGAACCGGGGTTGCTGTATCAGAGGCTAAGCCGGAGATAATCACCGACACAGTGTCGAGAATCAGAAGAGTCAACTCTGCGGTCACGATCCTTTGCGGTGCAGGAATCACGTCAGGGGGGGATGTCAGGGAAGCGCTTAGGCTTGGGACTCAGGGAGTTCTTGTCGCCAGCGGGGTTGTGAAGGCGAAAGATCAAGCTGCAGCGATTGCAGACTTGGCTGGGGCTTGCCTCCAATGATTCGAGCCAGCGGAGCGAACGGGCGACGTTGGGGGGCTGTCTGCTTATCTACTGGGGTCTATGAATGTAGGGTTCCCCGGACTTGAAGCAGATGGAATTTCACCGCCTGCTGGAGGAGAAGGCCAAGATTGTGAACGAGCGCATAGACAAGATTCTGTCGTCCGGATTTGAACAGAACGAAGCACGAGAACTTGTTAGGTATACGTTCCGAACAGGAGGTAAGCGCCTGAGGCCGATTATGGTCCTCCTATCCTCACAGGCTGTGGGAGGAGACGACAAGTTGGCGCTGAACGCGGCCGCTGCGGTGGAGTTCGTGCACGCTGCCTCACTGATCTTCGATGATCTGATCGACAAGGACAGGCTTCGCAGAGACATGCCTACCTTGAACGTGGCGTTCAACGACGACAGGGCGATCAGCTCAGGATTGTTTCTGGCCTCGAAGGGGGTTGAAGTCCTTTCTGACTACAAGGATCCGAAGATTATGAAAATGATCGGTTGGGCCCTCGTCGAGCTCAGCAAGGGCGAGATGCTCGATGTGATTTCAGATATCGCGATAGATGTCGAGCACTACCTCAACATTGCGGATCTAAAGACGGGTTCGTTGTTTGCAGCTTGCGCCGGGATAGGCGGCTTGGTCGGCGCCGGGTCCCGCGAGGAGATCAACGGTCTCTACAACTATGGCAGGGCAGTAGGCATCGCATTCCAAATCCGAGACGACATAATGGACCTGACTGGGAATTCCCAATCTTCGAAAACCGAGCGAGCCAATCTGGTGCTTGCCCATTACCTCGGCGAGACCGCAAGAGAAGATCGCGTAGTCCAGATGCTAGATCAGAACGGAAACAAGGACCGGAACGACCGCGTCGGGGCTTTGCGCCGAAAAGCAATCGAGTTCGCGAAACGCGCCTCACTAGAACATGTCCAGAAAGCGAAATCCGAGATCAAGGTCCTGAGGGCCGGCGAAGGTAAGGAAGCTTTGATGGCACTGGCTGACTTTGCGTTTGAGAGAGCGATCTAGCTCAGCCTTAGCCTTCCGAGAAGATCTCGCTTCCGCATGTCTTGCATTTCCACTTGAAGAGGATCTTTCCGTCCTTCAAAATGACTTCCGCATCAGTCCCGTATTGCCGCTGGCACTTCGGGCACCATAGGTGCGTCATTCCTGGCGATTTCCACGTCATGGCAAACGACCCCGCCTGCAATGTCCTCGTGGCAATTGAGTCCACTCCTTGCCGAACTAGCCTGATCAATAGGGCTGCCTATTTGCCTAGCCTAGTCTGCAATACGATTTATATTGGTACCGGGGTGTGACCTGAAGATCCACCGGGGGCTAGGCGAGGAGAGTCACATGGCGTTGGATTCTTGGAGCCTTGTGACAATCTTCGAAATCGTTGTCTTCCTTGTGACATTTCCGCTCTTGGTCTTCGGTTGGTTGATGGGAGCCAAGGGAAGGAATCCGATCAGGGACGCGCCCTTCGAATCGGGCCAGACTCGCTTGGGAGAAGCGAGACTGCGGTACATGATGCAGTACTATCCATATCTGATCATGTTCGTTGTCTTCGACGTAGTTGCAATGTTTCTATTCACCTGGGGGCTAGCCTTCGCGACATTGCCGTTCTCCCAAGACTACGTGTTCCTTCTGTTCCTAGCGGTTCTCGTAGCGCCATTGGGGTACGCGTTGTACCTTTCAGGCAGACAGGAGTCTTGGTGAAAGAATTGGAGATCCCGACTTCGCCACAAGAGATCCTGAGCCTTGCCGTGAGAATCATCACGTCGAGAACCTTTCTCGAAATAGTCATTTTCCCCGGGTTTCTGAACGTGATGCTGAGCGCTGCTTTTCTCACTTGGCTCGAACGGAAAGTCATTGCTCGTGTACAATTGAGAATAGGGCCTCTGTACGCTGGAATGTGGGGCATCCTTCAACCGATAGCGGACGGTGTCAAGCTAATGTTCAAGGAAATGATCTTCCCCGAGCTTGCCGACGCAAAGCTACTCATGCTTTGCGCCCTCGGCTTGATGCTGGTGGCGTTTGCGCCTGCGGTTGCTATCCCCTTCGGAGAAGGTCTCGTCATTGCGAACATGGACATAGGGCTGATCTACGTGTTCGCAGTCATCTCCCTCTTCCCTAGTGTCATATTGTTGATCGGTTGGGGCAGCAACAGCAAGTATTCGCTCCTTGGTGGCCTGAGGTCATTGTTCCAGCAAGTCGCCTACGAGATCCCGATGTGGCTTTCAGTCCTCGGCATAGTGATGCTAACGGGGACACTGAACCTGACCAAGATCGTAGAGGCTCAACAGAAGCTGTGGTTCGTGGTACCGCAAGTCCTCGGCTTCGCTGTATTCTTCACGGCGGTATTAGCCGAACTTGAGAGGACTCCGTTCGATCTTCCGGAAGCGGAGCCTGAACTCGTTATGGGATGGATGACTGAACTGTCCGGTGTCGCATTCATGGTGGGCTTCCTTGCAATGTACACAAAGCTCTACCTAATGTCCGCCCTGATTACGACACTTTTCCTAGGAGGGTGGTCTGGTCCTGCATTCTTGCCCCAGCCGGTGTGGTTCCTTGCGAAGACATTCTTGATCGCGAGCCTTGTCGTGATTATCCGGGGAAGCTTCCCGCGTGTCAGGGTCGACATCCTCCTAAGATCTGCTTGGACCAGGCTGCTCTTGGTCGCGTTTGCTAACGTCTTCGTGACTGCGGGCCTGATTTGGCTGGGCCTCGGTACGATATGGAGCGTCTAGCATGACTGACCTTGTTTTTCTCGCGCTCAGCGGGCTCGTCGTAGTCTCAGCGATACTTGCGCTCGAGGCCAAAGAGCTGATCTACGGGGCCATCTGGTTGGCTTTCTCGCTTATCGGAGTCGCGGGTCTCTTCATACTTCTTGGAGCAGAGTATGTCGCGATGTTTCAGATCGCTGTCTACGTGGGAGCAGTCGTGGTGCTGATCCTGTTCACAATCATGCTCGTTCAACGGGAGCGGGGCAGAATTGTGGAAGAGGAAGAACCAGGTCGACTTGGCCGTGCAGGAGCGTTGATTGCTGGCTTGGTCGCGCTGGTAGTGGCCGGAGCCATGATCTTTCTGGCCCCGGTGTCGCCGGAGACGCCTGAGTTCTATCAGGTCTCGCTGCGGGAACTTGGGCGTTCTCTCGCGTCGTCCTACTCTGGTGCTCTTGTAATCCTTGGGCTCTTGATCGGCGCCACGATCGTCGGCGCCCTAACCCTTGCCAAAGTGGAACGTGAGGGGAAATCAAATGGAACCGCTTAGTAGCTACCTCATACTTTCGTCAGCACTCGTGGGAATCGGAATCTACGGCCTTGTCTCAAAACGGAACGCTATCCGCTTGCTCTTTTCGATAGAGCTGATAGTGAACGCTGCCAACATCAACTTCGTGGCGTTTGCGAGATATTCGAACCCGCCAATCCTGAGCGGATGGGTCATAGTCCTCTACTCGGTTGCTGCGGCTGCAATGGAGGCAGCGGTCGGGTTGGCATTGATACTCGTTGCCTTCAGGCTGAACGGAACAATCGATGTTCGGAAGCTCAACCGTTTGAGAGGCTAGCTCTTGTTTCCTCTGCTTCTTGGAACTGTTGTATTACCACTCGTGATCGTGCCCGTGGTCTGGTTGCTGTCCGGACAACTTCGAGCGCGAGTTGGATGGATCGCCATGATCCCGCTCGCTCTTTCGACGCTCTTGGTGCTACTTGCGGGCTGGCAAGGCAACGTCGTGGAGACCTTTCGATGGGAACCGATCGGATACTTCGGCTTCAGGGCCGACGGACTAAGTGTCCCGGTCGTCTTCACGGTGACGCTGCTGTGTTCTGTTATCTCAGTGTATTCAATGCCCTACATGACTCATAGGCTCGGCGGAGAATCGAAAGAGCACGGTCTCTATTTCGCGCTGTACCTCCTCTATTCAGTCGGCATGATCGGGGCCGTTCTCGCGACGAACCTGATCGAGTTCTACCTGTTCTTTGAGTTGATGCTCATTCCATCGTACTTTCTGATCGCTCGGTGGGGATACGGTGATCGGGACAGAATCTCGTTCATGTACTTCATGTGGACTCATGTCGGAGCGCTGGCGTTTCTTGCAGGCATCCTGACGCTGTGGGCCGTTGCCGGAACCTTTGACCTCTCAGCTCTGGCGTCGGCCGTCATTCCCGAACCGTACCGGTTCTGGATCACGATCACAATCCTAGTCGGTCTTCTAGTGAAGATGGCGGCGTTCGGGGTGCACATTTGGCTTCCTCATGCGCACGCGGAGGCACCCACACCCATCAGCGCGCTTCTGTCGCCCGCGATGATCGGAATCGGAGGATACGCAATCGTGAGAATCCTCATGACCGTATCGCCTGAATTGATAGCGGCTGTCTCATTCCAGCTGAGCCTGTGGGCGCTGATCACGATGGTGT
>Ga0209725_1000310_pt1 | contig 29963 bp, 25 predicted proteins | sample I18A1metaG_FD_184145 | JGI IMG/M metagenome (GOLD analysis project Ga0209725, IMG submission 184145) | Lake sediment bacterial and archeal communities from Gulf of Boni, Indonesia to study Microbial Dark Matter (Phase II) - ​I18A1 metaG... | ecosystem: Environmental > Aquatic > Freshwater > Lake...
CCCTCGATTGAGACTGCATCGTATTCTTCTTGCACGCCCGCATGTGAGACGAATTCCATTAGTATGACAGGCTTTCCGTCCTTGATTCCGTGCGCGACGCTCTTGAGCCCGGTGACACACCCTGGTTTCACAGTCGTGTACGAAGTCACCACTTGCTTCTGAGCTATGAACGGTTCCGGCGCGAACTCCTTTATTTCGTCAAGTTTCCATCCTAAGGCGGCCGCAATCATCGCTGCTGATTCAGGGAGGCCCACGTGCCCTGTGATGGTCTTTTCACGAATCATCTTCGCAAATTCCTCGGGAGTAAGTCCGGTTCCTATCTTCTTCTGATAAGGAATTCTCCGCTTGGATGAATCCATCATTCTTGTGACTTTGATGCTATCTACGCGCAAGCATGCCCCTGTGAGAGTGATCGGCAACACATCCATGAGGTAACCAGGATTTATGCCTGTCCCAAGAATCGTCACGCCATGTTTCTTGGCCAGTTGATCAATTTCGTTTGATACTTCTGCGTACCTGTAGTATGGATAGGCAAGTTCTTCGCATGTCGAGATGACATCGACTCCCGCTTTAGCACATAAAATCAATTGAGGATGAATATCCTTGATCGAAGATTTTGTTGCAACAACCGCTATGTCCGCTTTCACTCTTGAAAGCAAACCCTCAGCATCACTGGTTACTGTGACACCGAGTGTCTTGCCCAGGTTGAGGACTTCACCTAGATCCTTTCCGGAAAGGTCTTTCGCAATATCGACTGCGCCGACAATCCTCATTCCCTTCTTGTCCAACATTCCTTTAGCTATGGCTACCCCCAACGGCCCGAGCCCGAAAACGACGACTTTGATCTCGTTCTCCATCTGTGTTCTCGCTTGGCGCGTACGCTTCTTCCTAAAGATTTAAGTCTTCGATTAGGCGGCTTCGAATTCTTGTTCATCGGACGCTCGACACCGACGCGCAGGAATCCTAGGATAGAAAAGGCATAGAGTGCTCCGTCCAAGGTTTGTCCTGTGAGACCCTTCGTCGCAGGTGGGAGAGAGAGATGTCCTGAACTATGAAGTATCTCTGAGGCTAGACTAGAGTTTCCAGATCCCGAATTCTCCTACTGTCTCGGACGTTTCCACAGGGTTGTACCACCGTTTCTTCGCGCCGACGATGGATCGCATCTTCCAGCCGGAAGTCCTGCGTTCACTTTCAATGACTTCCAGGAGTCTGTCAATCTTTGACGTTATGTCGCTCTTCTCAGCTTCCTGAAGGGAAGGCGTCTCCAAGGCAGCCTTCTGCAAGCCCCTCAAGTTCGTCGTGACTGTGTACCAGAAACCCCAATCTCTTGCTAAAAGGGTCGCGATGTACCGTGCGTCGATCGACTCAGGCGCCTGCCCCTCACTCATGGCGTGAGCTCGAAGAAGGAGCAGCGTGTCCTTGAGATCCTTCTCGCTAAAGGAGACTATCTGCAGTTTCTCCAGCAGAAGGTCTGTAAGACATATCGTTGGCAAATCCAGTTCAAGTCTGCCTCTGAAATCAATCGGATGATTCGCGGCAAGAAGCTTGTCGAAGAATACGTCGGCATAGAACCATCCGTCTGGGTGGAAGTATATCTGGCGTTGCGTCGCCGCGGAAGACAGAGTTGTCCGCCGCTTGCGGTAGCCACTAGACTCGAAGAACTTGCGCACAGCGTCTCGGAACTTTGAGTACGACACAAAGTCGAGGTCAGTATACTCCTGCTCACCTGGTCCGAGTCTACTCAGCCTCTTCGCAAATTCAGCGAAATTTCCGCTGTGAACACGAATCGCGACACCGCCGATCAATCTGAGCGGTATCTTGGCCTTTGACGCCTCGTCCACAATCTTCCGCCCTGCCTCGAGGAAGGCTTCCGTTGGGACGACTCCGCCCCATTCGGCGGGCATCCTGATGACTCTCTCTTCCAAGTCTCGGTGCCTGTGGGAAATCAGAGGGTTACAAACCTTAAAGCGTTGTGCGCGCGCGGTGAAAGAAATGGGAAATCCCATTCTCGGCGCCAGCCGGATGTGAGCAGGTGGCTCTTGATCCCTTTCTCTGTGAGGTCGAGCAAGAAACCTCGGAGGGCCCCTTTCTCCGGACTCGGTACGGGGGGATGGATTCGCTCGGCCAATCCCCGCCGCTCCTTTGGACTCGTGTATGTGTATGGTCAGTTAAACCGAGAGTTATCGTCTCTTGATGCTGATCTAGTTGCGCTACCTTCTGTTCCGGATTGATGATGACTTTGACTTGTTGAGCGGGACTGAGCCCTGCACTGCCTACTCTTCTTCAAGAAGTTCTAAGCTGACTCTGACTCTCTTGCCGATAGACATCTTTGTGGCTTGATCTGCTGGAACCAGCCACTCCTCGATGTGAGGTCCTGAGGTGCCAGCAAACCCGGGGCCCATTATCACCGCGCCAGGGATTGTTGTCCGGAGTTGCTTGGCAATGTTCTCCGTCATCTGCTGGGCGATTCTCTCCTGTTCCGACTGCGGATATGGTCTGACTCGTTGCTCGAGCGGCTCTTCGTCGAGCCTCACTTGGACGCGAACCTTCACAGGATCCTCGCTTTGCATGATCCCAACGACGGTCCCAGTTTTCTGGACCTTCATACTATGGCGCCGCCTCCGTCATGATGCTGGGACTCCGATATGATCTGTTCGCTTTCGAGGCCCCCTATTGAAAGCATGGCAAGGCGTGAGTTGAATGCGCGGAGCTCCTGCTACTCTATATGTACCCTAAAGAGGTCGATGTCCGGACCTAGCTGGTCCAAGAAGTCTCTGGCGGCACGGTTGACATCTCTGGACTGGGTGATATATCGTCCCACCACGATAATGTCCGCCTGCGCCTCCAACGCTGTCTTGAGGTTGCCCGGTTCTATTCCGCCGGCAACGGCGACGAGCAGTCTTCTTTCCTTGGATGCTTTCTTGATTTCGCGGATCAGGTCCCATCTTGTACCTCCGGCCTTTTCCTCGTCAATCCCCCTATGGATGATCACGACATGCGGCGGTTCCTTGTACCCTTCAAGCACGCGTAGGGGATTGGAGACATCCATCATATCCACAATGGAGTAGATTCCAAGCCTCTTTGCTTCGTAGATGAATTTGTCTACAGTGTCTTTCGAGGCAAGCCCTGACGCGACGACCGCATCTGCTGTCTCTTCGAAGGCGACATCTACCTCCACTTGGCCAACGTCAAGGGTCTTCAAGTCTGAAATTATGAAAGAGTCCTTTGCGACCGATCGTAACTCGTGGACGATTCCTGCGCCGTACTTCTTGACAAGCGGGGTTCCGGCCTCGAGTATGATCCTGTCGCTCGCCGGCAGTTGTCGAATGATCTCCTTGGCCTTCTCGATGTCTGTGACATCGAGCGCGACTTGGAGATAGGGCGGGTTCCAGAGGCGGGGGACTCTGAATCCCATGATCGGGTGCGTTGCCCTGTCCTTCTCATACATGATCTTTTCAAGGCTTGGATAGTTTGTGACGGCTCTCCTCAAAGCAAGCTTTGTTGCGCCGTAGTTGTAGTGGTATATCTTGCGGTAGTCACGGGCCTCAGGATGAATGAAAACACTACATATAATCACCCAATCGTCGACCTTGTTCTCGGGAATGATGCCCTCCTCAACGGCATCTGCAACAGCCTTGGCAACTGCCGCTTGCGCTGGACCAAAGACCTTGGCGGCGTCCTCCATTCCCTTGATAGTCACCTTGGGGACGATTAGTGTGTGAGGCTTCGGCGGTAGATTTGGCCGAATCACCGCAAGAAGCGGCGTGTGCCCGGCTGATAGGCTTGCCAGACCACTTACGAAGGCCTGGCCTACCGGCCCATTCTTGTCGCCAACTACCAGATCAATGTGTGCAATCTCGGGTTCCTTGCCGACGAGTGCCTCGCCTATGAGAAACATGCTCTCATCCACAGAACAGGGACTCGCTACAGCCTATGCAGCCTGTAGCCTTCTCTTAAATGACTTGTCTCGCAAGGTTCACGGCTAAGCAGCGTGTAGGAACGGTCAAAGCAATTCCTAACAAGACAAGGCGTTTTCGCGGAGTCTAAGGAAATTATAATCTAGAGTCCAAGAACAGACGAAAGGGGAAAGAAATGAGGGGACTACTGGCCCAAGCGGGTGTATGCCGCTCAACCAGGCGTCGGTTCCACCGAGAAAGAAATCGGCGGAGCGCGAATCGAGCCCTAATGATGCCTTCAATACTTAAGGCAGTTCGGAAGGAAACGTCTGGATGATTCGTACACACGCGAGCGTGCTACGACCCACGCTTTGGATGTTCTCAAGAAACTCGAAGAACTTGGGTTGGCCCAGTAACTGCGACTCCAAGACGGTATGAGGTCTAGCCTAGGCTCGCGATTGCCCCTTGCAAGACCCGACGGTCTTCTCCGCCAAAGCAAGGTAGGTTCCTTGAATCCTTGAGAGTATTCGCTGCCGTGGCGTCCGCCTAGACCGCGAAACCTACTTTGTGCAACAGCTGATCACCAGGAACCTGCCACGCGATGCGGCAAGCTCTCTCTCAATCGCTAGGTGTGATAGCAAGCTCGGATCACGAGGATCACAAGGCTTCTGCACGTAAGTTCATGTCTGCAGGGTTCCTTTGACCAGTGTCGTATCGTATCCGAGCGGTAGAAACAGATTGACAACTGACGAGATCAAGAGTTTCACGTACGCCTCTGCATCGTAGCCGATTGATTCCTCAAATAATTCGGAGGGGACAGCGCGTTTACTTTGCATTGTTGCTCTATCAGCGGTTACTATGTAGCGAATGCTCTGCCCCGCGTGAATGTATCCTCCTTCTCTCCGTAGTTGTTGAGCAGCAACTACTTGATGGCTGAAGCTTTTGTATTCTTCAGGTGATTTGCTCAACCTCTTCTCGAGTGTCAGCTTCTCGGCAGGGACTTCGCCGCTTCTAATCATGCGTATGTACTTCCTTGTCACTTCAAGCGCTTGCGGGATGAGTTCGCGAAGTTCTATCGAATTCGACGCACGCGAAAGAAGGATTAGGATTTCTCTTTGACAGTCGCCGACTATGCCTGCTGTGTCATGGCGTCTGAGATCGATCCCACGGGTCTTCATTGTTCCGTCTCGGAAGATGCCGTAGTATCTATTCAGCACAGGGATGCGAGGGTTGGTCCTGGAATTTAGGAAGACTATCCATTTGTAGATTCCTTCGAAACTTATCGGCAGGTCTAGTTCCGTTTCGATCTCGCGGCATAAGTTATGGTATTCTTGTTCTGATGCGTTCTCTTTTCTGAGCCAGAGCGAGTCCACTATCCCGTGGATGACGTGGAAGCCTCTTGATTCAGCGATGGCACTTGCCCTTTGGAGAGCTTCCCGTGCGTAGGCGCAGGTTGCGATGTGTGCATCGATCTTGCCAAACCGCGCGTTCTTGAACCCAAGGTAGCCGACTGCTCGGTTTCGATTTACTCATCGAGCACCTATGAGCAGACTAGGATCCATTTGAGCGCGGCTTGGCGTTGATCGTATCGCGTTCGTGTCGGAGGATCCTTCGTCTCATTCCTCCAGCGTTTGTACTCGGCTCGTTTCTTGAGTAGGACCTCAAGTGAGGCGGGGACGATCCCCTGCCGGCGTTTACATATGCGGAAGCCAACCTCTGGAACACGGTTGGGCGAGTCGGGACAGCATTCGCAGTTTACGGTCTCACCGCTCAGGTTGTTCTTCGACATGATCGTCGGATACAGTGAAGAGAAGTCGACTTCGCCAACCCAATCGTGAACTCCAAACTTTGGCTCATAGACGAACCCGCCTCGGTCGGCTAGGAGAAGATTGTTTCCGTCCTTGAAGTCTTCAGGTTGAGACTTGTTCCAAGGAATCATTACTCCTCGCTTTATGGCGTGGTAGATCTGGAGCGACGACATGCTTGTTCCAATCGTACTACGCGAGGCACGTTGGAGTGGGATGATGCATGTTCGGGCAACCTCTATGAGACCTTCGAGACCGCAGTCGGTGTCGATGAAGCTGTTGCTGTAGTCTAGGTGTAGTCGGCCCATTAGGCGGGCTGCGGTGCTACGGTAGTAGATTCTTCCGTAGCTGAAGTAGCTTCGGCCTGTGACCTCGAAGACCTGCAGCGGTGCATGCTCTCTGCCAAGTACAAGTTTGTGGAGTGCGACGTGTTCTTTGGCGCGTTGGGCTATGTACGGGAAGATGAAGAAGTCGCCGCCGTCGGTGCGTACAATATCTGGATCGAACTCGTTGACCGCCCTAACAAGGCCTAGTAGTTTTTCGGCTTCCGAGCCTGAGTCGATCCGTCTTTCCTCATGCTCCATAGTGATGGTTATGGTGTCGATCGGGTCGTTCAGAGTCGGTATACGCTTGCTCGTCTTCGTGCTGACGGTCAGCTTGGCGATCCTGAATGGTGGGACCTCATATTTTGTGGATTCGGATGAATCGAGAAGACGCCAAAATACGTGGTCGTTGTGGGTTTCGGCTTCGACATAAGCTAATGGGAAGAGATCTTTCTGGTAGAGGTACATCTGTGATGATGGTATGTCAACATCATATGGTCTGTACTTGCCTCCGTAGGCTGCAAGCCGCTGGATTTTCTGTGCTAGTGCTGTAGCTTCACGGTCAGAGAAGACCTTGATCTCAAGAACCTTAGACAGTGATGAATCGTTTGGCCTCTCGAACCTCTCAACGAAACTGTATCGGTCACTGAGTTCAGGCCGAGCGACAAGGCCCAGCAGGTCGGTGAAGTTCCCGGCGATGTGGATCCTCGGGGTCCACTCGTCTACAAGTCTTACGCATTCACCGTCGCGTTTCTTCAGCCAAATAACCATGCAGCCTGATTTTGGGTAGAGGTCGAAGAGCCAGCCTTCTGTCTTCACTTCAGCTGCTCCTTCATTCGTCTTTCAAGTTCGGTGAGTCTCTTGTGATTCGCGAACAGCATCGAGAGCAGTAATGGGAACTCCTTCACCGATGAAGCGAGGACTCCGGCGGCTGAGGCGTAGAGCTTGCATTGGTTCATGAGGTCCTCGAAGATCGCCCGGTCCTCGACTCTGAGGAACTGTTTGAACTTGTTCATCTTCGCAAGTTCTTGCTCGACGACGATCCGCCAAGATGGGACGGTTCTCCCCATCCCCCTACCCCTCCACGTAATCTTCGAGGAATCGGTCAGTATGGTCTTCTCGATGTGAGATCTTTCTGATCGGCAATGGTTTGTGATGTGCCAAGGTGAATCGTGTAAACGCGTCGCGGCCTTCGGCGATGATTGTTGTGTGTGCGGTTTGTATGAGGGCTCCGTCGAATGGTTTGATGTCTTGGCGGAAACTTGTTGCGATCACACAAGAACCTGTGATTTCGGCGATCGCGGACAACGAACGTAGTACTCGTTGAAAGACACGATAGGCTTCCTGTCTATCTTTGATCTCCGGATCTTGGAAAAGCTCAGTTATGTCTGAGACGATTGCAAGTTTGGAGTTGTAACGTGCTAGGGCGCTGGACAGCTTTTCGGTCAGTAAAGATGCGAGCTGGAAGTACGTGAATGCACGGCTGATATGTACGCGGGACAATGCGAGCTTAGGTTCGATTCCGTGTTCGATCGCATATTTGGATACGGCGTAGGCGTCGAAGCTGTTTCCACCATCGATACAGACCGTGTCTGAATTCAATCCGATCGGATGGACAAGCTGAGCTCGGACACAGAGGAGCTCAGCCAGTGACCTTGAGAAAGGGTAACCTTGAAAGACCACAAACTGTCCCGTGGTCAAGTGGACAAGCTCGTCCAGTTTCTCGATCCCTGTAGTGAGTATCTGCTCCTCTGCGGCAAGACGAGCGTTCCGTGGCCTGATTGTCTCGAGAGGTTGGAGCGGCAACTCAGCGAGGAGCGCTGCTTTAAGGTATTTTGGGTTGACGTAGGTGGCTCTGGCATGGGGTAGCCGTGTGTGTTCGCAATGCATGACATCTTCTAAGCCAAACCCACAATCTGGGCAGACTCCATCGAACGCTGCTTGCACACCTTTGGCTTCTACAAAACGTCGTGAGATCAGCAAGACTTCGTCGCATAACCCACAGTAGTAGACCCATGCTTCGACTTTACGGGTGTAGCATGATTGTTGTGCGAGCTCTTCGAGCTTCCACGTCTTTGCGGTATTGATCTGGAGTGTCACTACAGAAACTATCTCCAGTCTTCGAGGCGGATTAGATCAGTCTCCTCTTCGAAGCTTGGGCTGTGCGTCCTCGATCCCTTTTTCCGTGATCGCAAAGTATGTCTCCGATTCTGGAAGGCAAGGTGAGTCTATGATGCGGGCACAACGAAGATTGTTTGAAGCCTTCTTGATCATGATTCGATGGGTCGACGCATGAGCAAGGATGTTTCCTCCCGCTGGCCTAATGGGGTCTCCGAAGAAAGCTTGAGGGTTTGCTTGGACTTGGTTGGTCAAGACGACGACCAAGTTCAGCGCTTGGGCGATCCGCGTGAGCTTGTGCAAATGTGCGTTGAGTTTCTGCTGACGCTCACTAAGATTCTCCCGGCCAATGTATTCGCTCCTGAAGTGTGAAAGCACTGAATCAACTACGATGAGTTTGATGTTCTCTTCTTGACAGAGCTTGAAGGCGTGATCAACTGTGAGGATCTGATGATCACTATTGTAAGTGCGTGCGATGAAGACTCCTTCAAGGATCTTGTCGGGGTCAAGTGACATCGCCTGCGCAATCTGATGGACGCGCTGAGGAGCAAATGTTCCTTCGCTGTCCAGAAAGAGGACTTTGCCGTTCAGCCCACCTTGCTGTAGTGGAAGCTGAGTCGTGATGCTGAGCTGCATGCAGATCTGGGAGTTGTGGGTTACGAATCCGTTGACGACGTAATTGTGGTGCGGATTGACTTCGTAGTCTACCATGTCCACAGGCTCATTCTTCACTTCGACCTTTAGGACCCGCTCCCAAGCTAGGTCGCTCTCGACCAACATGCCAAGCCTATCTATGATCTGTTGGGCTTCATCTTCGGAGGTGAATCCAGCCTGCTTCATTTGGGCTGTGAATACGCGTATGTTTTGGACGAGTTCTCGGAGGGTGGTTCGGGTCGGATGCGCTTGACTGGATTGGGCGAGGTAGTTCCTCACCCATCGTCGCCATGCCGGGTTGTCGGAGTTGAAGCCTAAGAGCTTGCCTAGTCTGTTGAAGGTTGCCATCGGAACGGGAATGATATCAGCTGAGAGGTTCCTTCGTTCGAGACGCCAGTTACGGAATTTGTCGAGGTTGAGGGACCTATCAGATCCTATCTCAGAAGCGAACCTATAGGCATACTCGCCACTTATCGCTAGAGAGCGGCGTCGCATCCTTGAGTAGATTCCAAGTTTCAGTAGCAGGAAGCGTAGCTGCTCAAGGAGCGGCTTGTGAACCGAGTAGATCTCGATCTTAGGCGCCTCTTCTTCGGCCCAGCCATCGCCGTCAAAGTATGCTCGAAGTAACCATTTGGTTTCTTCAGCGCCTAGACACATTGCTTGTTGCGGCAGAAGCTTTCTGGCGGTCTTGCCCGCCCCAGACACTTTCAGCGTCGGCATGAGCCTTAGAAGCCATTCTCCTATCTGCACCGAGGAAACGATTAGGTCATTAGGGTGACTCGGTGGCGCGTGCGGCGCGACCCCAAAGGTCTTCTCAAAACACTCGATGTAAGATCTTTGCAGATCTTCGTCAGTGTTAGTGAAGACTATTGAGCATGACTTCTCCCGCCAATCGATGTAGCCTTCGCTCGCGAGATAACCTATCAACTTGGCCAATTGGACCGTGCTCTTCTTTGGAAAAATATACTGTCTGCCGTGTTCCAATGAGGGAGTCGGTAAGTCATAGGATTCCTCGACGATTGGCAACCTTCGAACGACAGCTAGCCACCGCTTCTCCTTCAGATCCTCGGCCTGAATTTCTTCTAACTGCGCCTCGTCATTCAATGTGTAGAACCGGTGTTGGGGGCTACAAGTGATCTTGAATCCGCCTGAGGCTTGGATTGCGAACTGCTGCGGTACATTCTGTACGAACTTCCTCACGGGTTTGCCATGAGTGATGTGCTTCATAGGATCGATCTCGAAAGGTGAATCTGTCATAGAAAGCTCGGAAGCCATCCTCAGGCCACCAGTAGTAGCGATCATGGAATCCTTAGCAACGCATTTGCCGGCTCCGAATTCTCCTATGAATTCGGTGATGGCTTGAGTTTCAAGACCTCCGCCAAGTAGCTTATTCAGGTTCTCGGAGCCTGTGCTTAGGCGGAGCAGAGATTGGCGTCTATCGTAGAGCTGTTTTGCTGTTAGAAGGTCTACATGAATGATTTGACGTGCAGCGCGTACAATCTTGATCGCCGCAGAGGATTCCAACCCTGCCTTGTCGACGAGTTCCCTGATCGGCGCTACTGCTATCGCTTCGATGGAGTCGAAGCCAGCTTCCTTGAGCTTATTTGCGGTTACTGGGCCGACGCCTTCTAGGTCCTGAATGTCCTCTAATGTGTGAGACAAGTGTAATCGAATTGAACGCCATCAAGTTTTGAGGATAAGCAATGAGGCGGACGAAAGTGTATGGAGAGACTCATGAAAGTTATTCTTTAACGAGCAGCCCGGAGGGCGCGCTTTCCAGAAGACAGTCGAAGACTGTTTCCCTTGCAATAGGCTCTGAGTCTCCTCTGGAGTGAGGGTCTTCTCGATTCCCAATCTGCAATGCCAATCATAGAGGCAATGCCTAACCAGCTTCACTATCTTGCCTCTGAGATGCGACGGAACCACTTCCTTGGGAGTTCGTTTCGAGAAACGTGTAGCCTCGAGAGTGAAAATGCACTTCTCCCATGTCTCGCCGTCTCTTGCTACGGTCTCGCCGGTCTTCTCAACCGCAACGACTCTTCCTTTCAGTCTTCGGCCGCTGGCAGTCAGGGAACTCACTTGGGATACTTCTTGGCTGCCCATTGTTTGCATACGTTTGCTCCTTCTACGGCATCTCTGCCGTAGCCGTCGGCGCCCATTGATTCTGCAATCTCCATGTTGAGGGGGGCACCTCCGACCAGTGTCTTCGAGCCAATCTGAGCCTTCCGAATTGCGTCTATTACTTCGCTCATGTGCGGAAAGGTCGTCGATAGCAATGCTGACATTGCGACTACGTCAGCTGAGACCTCTTTTGTTTTCGCCAAGAAACGGTCAGCAGTGACATCGACTCCTAGGTCATGAATTTCAAATCCTGACGCTTCCACCATGCTTGCGACTATATTCTTTCCGATGTCGTGTAGGTCGCCTTCAACAGTTCCTATGACGATACGACCCTGGGCGGCAATCTCCGACGGTTTCAGATGCGCACCGAAGATCTTCATGCCTTCTTTGAAGGTCTCGCCTGCCATCACCAACTCTGGAAGGAAGAACTCCCCCGCTTGATACTTTTGGCCGACAACCTCCATACCCTTCGCCATGCCGTTGATGACGCCCTCGTACGCGCTGACTCCTTCCTTGAGCGCCCTCTCAGCGAGAGGCTTGATGTTATCTATGTCGAACCTTACGATCGCCTCTCTCAGATTTTCAAGCATGTCTTCCCTGGTCACGCGAAGACCCTCCGGAGGCCTAGACATTCCCTGACACGTTAGTAAAGATTTACCGGAAATCGGCTAGCTGTGAAGCTGCGGCCGGGTCTAATTCCGTCACATTGTTGAGAAGTGGTATGGCATGACCCGGCGAGCTAAGGTTCCAAATTCTTATTTCCTTGACCTCTGAAGTTGGGAACCTCTGAACGGCTCGGCAAGGAAGTCATGCATAAATGAGCATGGAAGTCTTTCTAGAGAACAACAGAGGAATCCTCCTCGCTTACGACCAGGGGCTTGAGCACGGTCCTACGGATTTCAATGAACAGAATGTTGATCCAGCGTTCATCATGGAACTCGCCGCTGCTGGCCGATTCAAGGGGGTAGTATTCCAGAAGGGGATAGCTGAGAAATATTATGATGGTCGAGTGCCGCTAATCCTGAAAGTCAATGGGAAGACGACTCTTGTGAAGGGGGAACCGCTGGCTCGGCAGAATTGCAGTGTGCAGCGGGCCTGTGAAATTGGTGCGAAAGCGGTCGGATACACGATCTATGCAGGCAGCGCTCATGAGAGCATCATGCTCGAAGAATTCGGAAGGATTCAAGAGGAAGCTCACAAGCTCGAGATGGCCGCGATCGCTTGGGTCTATCCCCGTGGAGAGGCCATCAAGAACGACACAGCTCCCGAGATTGTTGCGTACGCAGCAAGGACTGGGCTCGAGGTCGGTGCAGATGCTGTCAAGATCAAGTACACAGGCGATGTTCAATCATTCAAGTGGGCGGTGAGGTCTGCTGGTAAGACAAGAGTCTTCATGTCAGGCGGACCAAAGGCTCCCACGGAAGTTGACTTCCTAGGACAGGTTAGAGGAGCAATGGATGCGGGTGCAACCGGCCTGGCAGTGGGTCGCAACGTGTGGCAGAGTTCAGATCCCCTTAGAATGGCGCGCACTTTGCGAAGTCTTGTGATCGAAGACCGCTCAGTGGAGGAGACGCTTCGGACTTGAAGATCGGGATGTTGAATGGCGGCGGCGACTGCGCGGGTCTAAACGCGGTCACTAGGGCGGTTGTGAGAAAGAGCGATGAGTTGGGGTACGAGGTAATCGGCATCAAACATGGCTGGGCCGGACTACTCAACCTCGCAACTGTCCCCCTAAGATGGACCGAGGTGTCTGACATCATCAAAGTTGGCGGGACCATCCTGCACACTACGAGGACGAACCCGTTCAGCCGGAAGGAGGGACCTGAGACGATCCTCGCAAACGCGAAGAAACTTGGTTTGGATGCCCTCATAGCCGTGGGCGGGGAAGACACGCTCAGTGTTGCCGCAAAGCTCGCACAGATGGGATTGAAAGTTATTGGCGTTCCAAAGACAATCGACAACGACATAGTCGGAACTGATGTCACATTTGGATTTGACTCAGCTGTCAACGTGACTGTCGACGCAATAGACAGAATTCAGACCACCGGCGAGTCGCATGACAGAATAATGATCGTTGAAGTGATGGGTCGACACGCGGGATGGATTGCTGCGCATGCAGGGATAGCGAGCGGTGCAAATCTCATCCTTGTGCCTGAGCAGCCGTTCGATTTGGAGGAGGTCTCAGCCTTTCTCAAGGGGAGGCATGAGTCAGGCGCTACGGCTTCCGTGGTCGTTGTCGGTGAGGGGTGCAGTTTGAAAGGCTCCCCTCCCGGCGATCCGACGAAGGTGGATGAATTCGGCCACGTCCGCCTAGGAGGAATCGGAGACCTCCTGGCGAAGGAGATCGAGCGACGCACTGGAATCGAAACGCGCGCAGTGGTGTTAGGTCATGTGGTAAGAGGCGGCGCGCCATCAGCCTATGACCGCGTACTTGCCACTCGCCTTGGGGTCGCTGCTGTGCAAGCAGTGAAGAATCGAGAATTTGGAGTGATGGTGTGCCTTCGAGGCAACATGATCTCCAAAGTTCCGTTAAGTGACATACTGGGCAAAATGAAGAATCTCGACGGAGAAACATTGTCTCTTGTGAAGGAGTTCTGCGCATAACCGGGGAGACTGCTGCTACTGAGGCTGTATCTTGCCGCTTTGGAACCTTGTGCTCACAGGGTACCCGAGTTCAGGCAAGACGCTTCTGGCTAGGAGACTCGTGCAAGACAATCCAAGCTTCGTGAGAATTAGCGGTGACGACCTGCGCACAATGTTCTTCGATGAGCCGGCTTCTTCACGTGATGAGGATCTACTGTACTCGACACTAGCACTTGTGCGAGATGAGCTACTTAGACGCCACCACAACGTTGTAATCGACACGACTGCTCCAACAAATCAAACGCGCTCCTTTTTGATGCGCACCAAAGCTCCGAACGTCAATAGCTTGCTAATCGTGGTTGTGGCAAGCAGAGAATCCCTTCTCGAAAGAACACACGTAAAAGGCCACTTTGGGGCAGTTGAAGCTTGGGATAGGTCTTGGGAACCTCCTGCCAAGGGGGTTCCAACTTTGAAGTTTAGAAGCGACAACTTGGAAGAGTTTAACACAAACTACTACGTGCTCACAGAACTTCTCAACAGCAGAATTCACCCGTTCCGAAAGCGGTTCCTCTCAAACCTCTTTCCCAGACTTAAGGGCCAGATCCCCAGATAAACATGATACAGATTGGGATGACCATCTACGACTATGCCAAGACTTCGCTCTATCGGGTCTACGATTTACTCAAGCGTGAAGCGCAACGACTCAACGTAGCAATCGTAACCTTGGAATTCAATGGAATTCCTCCGCTTTGGGCTGCACTCGAAACAGCGGTATGCAAGAAGCTGCAGGTCGAGTGGCGGTGGAACTATGCTGGCACCATGCAGAGAGACTTCAGGTAAGGCGATTCAGCGCTTCGAAACTGATGTAGCTGATTTGAGGGGATGAAGATAGCGTCTCCAGGACGTATCGGATATTCCCGCTCCTCGTGCCTCACGAAACCTTCACCTTCTAACACGTAGACCTCGTGTTCCCACTCATGCCTGTATAATGGGGTATTCCCTCCTGGCTCCACGCTGAAATGTCACATCATGAACGTCCGGGCGCCCATTGACTTGTCGAGGAAGGCGAATTGAGCGCACTCTTTCGGATAAGCATCACACACCAAGGTGCAGTTTTCTTTTTGTATCAAGGAACCCTTAAGAGCTATTGCCAGTGGTACTTGCGGAAGCGACTTTGCGTGATCAATCATGAATCAACTCACAATAGAGACCCACCGGCATCCACTTAGCGAACCGGTGATAGAAACCTTCGATCTGACCAAGAATTTCGGTCGCTTGGTGGCCGTCGACCACGTAAATCTATCCATCCGTGAAGGCGAAATATTTGGCCTCCTTGGACCGAACGGTGCGGGAAAGACGACGACGCTTTCGATGCTCGCAACACTGCTCAAACCGACAGACGGCACAGCGAAGGTCAACGGGCATGACATACTAAGGAACTCTGACGCGGTGAGAAGATCAATTGGAATCGTCTTTCAAGATCCCAGCAGCGACGACATCCTGACGGGCAGAGAGAATCTGTACCTACACGCGCTGATGTATGGTGTCGAGAACAGCGTGCGAGAGCTACGTATCAGAGAAGTGCTACGGCTCGTAGACCTCGAGGATAGAGCGAACGGTCAGGTCAAGACCTATTCTGGAGGCATGAGGCGCCGCCTCGAGCTGGCCCGTGGCCTCCTACACAGACCAAAGATACTTTTCCTAGACGAACCGACCCTTGGACTTGATCCGCAAACCCGCGAGCATATCTGGCAATATATCCGAAGGCTCGTCGATCAGGAAAGAGTGACCATTATCATAACGACTCATTACATGGACGAAGCAGAGCACCTGTGTGACAGGGTTGCAATTATCGACGACGGCAAGATAGTTGCGCTCGACACGCCCGAGCGGCTGAAGCAAATCATAGGCGGCGACATTGTTCGCCTCCGCATCAGGAATCCCAGGCTCAGCCCCATCAAGGAGCTTGCGTACGTCGTGAAGGTTGAGCAGACGGACGGATTTGTTCTGTTGACCGTCAAGGACTCAAGTGTACATCTTCAAGAGATCCTTAGCCTAGTGGGAAACGTTGACTCTGTAGAGCTGAGAACCCCTACCCTGAACGATGTGTTCTTGCACTACACGGGCCACGAGATCAGAGAGGCCGAGGCGGAGGGGGGCTTCTTCGAGCGAACCGCAAGAGCGAGGTCTAACAGAAAATGACAGAACTTGAAGGTCTGTACGCCCTATGGTATCGTGAGTTCAAAGTCTTCCTTCGAGAGAAGTCCAGGATTGTCTCATCCCTCTTCACTCCTCTGCTCTGGGTAGTCGTTTTCGGAGGAGGATTAGGCTCCAGTGTCTCTCTGGGTGGGACCAACTACCAAGTCTTCATCTTCCCAGGCATCCTGACGATGACGATCCTGTTCTCCTCGATATTCTTCGGTCTCTATATTGTGTGGGACAAGAGGATCGACTTCTTCAAGGAAGTTCTCGTTGCTCCACTGTCACGTCTGACAATCTTTGCGGGAAAGATGCTGGGTGGCTGCACAGATGCACTCATTCAAGGCGCTCTAATGCTCGCCTTCGGAGTGGTCCTAGGTGTCTCATACACCTTAGAGACGGTGGCTGCCGCGATGATGTTCATGCTTGTGCTTGCCTCGGCAACCGTGAGCATCGGACTTGTGATAGGCTCCCGTATGGAGAGCCCCGAAGGTTTCAATCTGATCGTTAGCTTCCTTGTTTTTCCTCTCTTCTTTCTGAGTGGCGCCCTTTTCCCGATCAGTAACTTGCCGTCCTGGCTTGGCATTTTCACAGTCCTGAATCCCGTTACCTATGCTGTTGACGGAATGAGAGGCGTCATGCTAGGCACGTCTGCATTTTCTGTGATCCTAGACTTCGGTGTACTTCTCGCGTTCTCCGCCGGAATGCTCGTGATAGGCTCGATCGCGTTCAGTCGAATGAAGTAACGCATCACGCAAGGAATCTACTCAGCACTGTGAGAAACGTCATCTCGGTTTCAGGCAAACTTTAACTGCTCGCGCCGTTTGACAATGGTGCTTCCGCGAATGAATGAAGATGCATGAACACATAGGTGCCGCAGATTGCCACGGTTGAAAGGATTGCGATCAGCTCTGGGGCCATACATCGGCCGTGGGGTATTGGCAGAAAGAGTTCGGGCGATTCGCAAGGCTGCTTCCGGGATCTCGCGTGGCCGTGTTCTGGAGATCGGCGTCCTATCGCTGGTGTTCGTCGTAGCATTGGCCGTCCGGCTTCTTCCTCTGAGATTCGGGTTCTACCTGTCGGAGTTTGACCCGTATCTTCAATGGCGGATGGCTGAGTACATTGTGAAAAACGGTTTTGTTGCGTGGTTCAGCTGGCATGACACGATGAGCTGGTACCCCTGGGGGATGAATATGGCCCAGGGCAACCTCTACGGAGTAGCCTTCACTGTAGCAGCTGTTTACATGTTCCTGCATGCAATTGGTGTGCAAGCAACTGTTTTCGAAGTCACGGTACTGTTTCCAGTAGTCGCAGGCGCCCTCACGTCGATCGCATGCTACTTCCTCGGCAAGGATCTGTGGGGCCGCGGAGCAGGCCTATTGACTGCCCTCTTTATGGCGCTGAATCCGAGCAATATTAGCCGCACAACACTGGGCTTCCTTCGACATGAGCCGCTCGGAATATTCCTGATGGTTCTGGTCTTCATCTTCTTCCTTCGCGCAAATCAGAAGGGACGAAGCTCCAGGAGCACGATCACATACTCGATCCTTGCAGGCCTCACATTGTTCTACTTGGCGGCAACATGGGCCGCATCATACTATCCAATGGACCTGATCGTCCTCTATGCAGCAGTCCTTGTCTTGACCGGTAGGTATACACGTCAGCTTCTCTTCTCCTACGCGACGACTTACGGTATCTTCCTGTTCTTGACACCGCTAGCTGTGCCGAAAACCGGGTTTGGAACACTGACAAGCCTGAGCTTCCTAGTCATCCCAGGCGTCGCGCTTCTCCTACTTGCACGCGAAGCCGGTAGCCAGCTTCCATCTTGGAGGTCGAGAGCCTACGCCCTTGCTGTTGCATCTGCGGTACTTGTGGGATTGGCGTATGCGCTCGTTACCTTGAAAATAATGGATCTACCTACTGGCAAGTTCCTGTCAACTCTCAACCCCTTCACGCGCCTTGACATGCCGATCGTCCAGAGCGTATCTGAGCACAGACCAGCGACGTGGGCGTCATTCTTCTACGAATACAACACACTCACCTTTCTTGGTCTATTCGGGTTTTTCTTCATAATTCGTCGCCTTCGTGATACGGACATTTTCCTCGTACTGGCGGTCCTCACCTCGCTTTACTTCTCGGGATCACTCGTGCGACTCACGCTCATACTCGCGCCCGCATTCTCACTCCTAGCAGCAATCGCAACCGTAGAGATGGCCAAACCTGCAGTTGACATACTTCGCCAAGCGGTCATATTCCCGAAGAGGAGAATCCCTGGCCTCGTCAGGATCGGCAGAGAATTCGGCCTAGCCATGCTCCTAATCTTGATAATTGCAATTATCCCTGCTTTCTCGAAAGCAATAGCAGCGGCATATGCGCCAGCAACAATCGTGACATCCAGCATTCCGGCGTTGCCAGCTGAAGGCACGAAGTACGATGACTGGCTTCAGGCACTTGCTTGGATTCGTGACAATACACCTCGGTCATCCGTGGTCATGGCTTGGTGGGACTATGGATACTGGATGACTGCACTTGCTGATCGTAGGACCCTAGCTGACAATGGAACACAGAACACGACGCAGATCGCAATGATTGCGCAGATGTTCATGCGAAACGAGACAACGGCCATCCCGATGATGCAGAGGTACAATGTCTCTTACGTGACAGTTTTCGTGACGTACGCACGCACACAAGGGCAGAGCAGTCCAAGCTTCCTCGGTGCCGGCGAAGATGGTAAATGGTACTGGATGGTTCGCATTGCCAATCAGACTAGCTATGGCAACGAAACGATCCTATTTCAGGAGAAGAGAGCCCAGACGGAAGTCACCTACTACAGGGTACTGAAGAATGGGGATAAGGTGGTTGCCAACGAGACGATCTCAGCTGGACAGCAGCTCAGAGACAACTCCATCTTGGGATTCATGATGAACACAGGTGTGGGAATCTCTCAAGCGACCTCAAACTATTTCGACCGCGTCTTCACATCATCGAACAACTTCGTCCTAGTCTACAAGGTGCTGTATCCGAAGACCACGATCGTGACCATCAGCATAGACAAGAACAGGGTGAAGTACGGGGAAAGTGTTCACATAACAGGAACAGTCACGGACGATGAGGGAAACCCCTACAGAACCGGAACGGTCACACTACAGGACTCGATTCAAGTCGGAGTATGGGATAACGTCGCAGCGGTCAACGTGGTCGACGGCAAGTTCACTTACGATTGGACACCGCCCGCAGGCAACCATTCCGTGCGCGTGTCTTGGAGCGGTACGAAAGGAGAGTCCCTTCCCGCGGTGAGCAGTAGTGTCCAGCTCTTCGTTGAAGCCAAGACCGTCACATTGGCCATTTCTCTCTCAAACTACAATGTGACCCTTGGAGAGAACGTTACGATCTCGCTGAGATTGTCCGAAAGACTCTCGAATGGCACATTCACAATAGAATACAGTACGGACAACGCGACTTGGCTGAATCTTGCAACAGCCGAGCCCAAGAACGGCACTGCGGACTATTTGTGGGAGCCTGCGAAGGCTGGGACTCTTTACATTCGGGCAAACTACTCAGGATCTGGAAACTTCGGACCCGCCACTAGCGGCGTAGCCGTACTGTACGCGAAGCCATAGCGGATCGATTACTCTCCGACAGGGGACCGACTACTAGGGCGCCTGCCCTGCCCGTTGCCGCAGTCTAGCATATTTATCGGTCGGAGAGAACTTCGCCGGGTGCGCAATCATGGTCTCTGCGTCACAGTCAAGGCACTTGCTCTTCAGCGTGTAGCGACCACACCTCTGACACTTGCGTATCTGCCACTTCAACTGACCTTGCGCCCTTCGCCGCTGAGGCTTTTCAAAGTGTTAGCAGCTTCTTCAACCGCGGAAGCAAGTGTCGCTTCGGCCTCGGAGTACTCACGTGCCGTCGCCTCGATCCTGTATCGTGGCGCCCCAATCGCATATATTCGAATACTCGCGCCCTTGGGCTTCTTGACTTTCTTCGCATTAGACAAGGCGGTTCGGATCGCCTCGATTCCTTCGGGGGCTCTACAGGTGAGCTCGACTGTTGCGGTGAGCGTCGCCTTCTCCAGCTTGATCTTGCTCTTCGCCACTTCGGTCAGCGCGGCAGCCCATTCTGGTGGAACTTCAAGTTTTGTGAAGACTTGTTCACCTTCCTCGACGGCTTCCTGGAACACTTCGTAGGGGTTCTCCAACCTCTCGTATAGGAGAAGGCGAATTTTTTCGGTCGCCCCACTGTCGGCCTTCAGGCGTTCACCGGCACCCTTGATTATCGAGTCGGCTTTCTTCGCCCTCTTCCACTCGAGCATCTTGTCTGTCTTTTCTCGGCCCGTTACTCGGCGAAGTGAAAGGTCAACTTGGGCGCGTTCGCGATCTACGCGGAGAACCTTAAGAACGAGCTTTTGGCCTTCACGGACGTGCTCGCGGATGTTCTTCACCCACGTTGTCGAAATCTCTGAGATGTGAACAAGGCCCTCAATCCCTTCGTACTCATCCAGCCTTACGTAGGCGCCGTAGTCGACGACTCGTTTCACAGTGGCGATCGCGAGATCCCCAACATCCGGATAGGCCGGAACGGACAAAATGACTAGACTCCTACCTCAAGTCATAGAGGTCAGCCGAGAACTTGCGTGACCTCACCCTTGATCTTCGCTTTTCCCCCTTGCGTCTCAAGCAAGATGTCTTCGCAGACATTGCACTTCACTTGGGCGGAAGCTCGGTCAAAGACCACCTGTTCGTTCCCGCATTTCGTACACTTCACCTTCAAGAAGTTGCTTGCGGGCTTGGGAATGGGCTCTTTCCTGACCATACTCGATCTCACGCTCCAACCTCAAGCTTGCGGAGTCGTATGCCAAGCCTGTAGACCGTTTGACTGCATTTCCTGCATGTCAACCGCAATAGCTGTTTCTTTGTAGTCTTGGCCGTCCGTTTCAGTTCCGGCCACTTCTGGCCGCCATACCCGTGCTTCTCGCGCTCATGGCGCCTTGCACCAGCGGAGAGGGCACGCTCCTTGCCCTTCTTGTATATCGAGACAACGTGCTCAGTATGGCTTCTGCATTTTGGACAGTAAGTCGTAATTGCCTTGGGGAACTTCATCGAAGTCACGCGGCCCCTAACCCAACCACGCGTCGTATTTATGAGTTCCTCGGCCAACTCATGCGTTTCTGAAAGTGGGACCTCTCAGATTGCAAGGCCGTGGCATGGCATCCCAACTCACGTCAACGTTCCCGAATATCGGAGGGAAAGGCCCCGTTCGTATTAAGAGGAGGGAGCTTTCCACGAACGAAATCACGACTGAGATAGCACCGAAGGCACTTGCGACAGCTTGTTCTGTGGTGCGTATGGGTAACCACTAGACCATTATGTCCACCGATCTGACGAATTGAACTCCTTTCTCCACCATAGTATCTAGTGCGTTGGATAGGTGGCCCGGCGGCGAGTCGATGGCCTTTGTGAGGTCGACCGGAACAACCACCTCAAAATGCAGATCCCTACCATCCTTGGCTGAATAATAGATGCAATAATCCAACGCGAGTCCGCAGAGGAAGATCCGCTTCTTGCCTAGCGTCTCAAGATAGCCGGAGAGGCCCGTAGGCGTTCTCTTGTCATTTTCAATGAATGTTGAATAGCTGTCTATCGCCATATGGTAGCCCTTCCGGACAATGGCATTGGCGAATTCCGCCTGGATCTGGGGATGAAACTCTGCCCCGAGCGATCCTTGAACGCAATGATCGGGCCAGAGAATCGGGCCTATCCCGTTGGACTCGTACGAATCGTACGGTTTCATGCTGTGGCTGCTGGCAAACGAAAGATGACCTGCAGGATGCCAATCCTGCGTCATGACAACAACGTTACCCCGACGATGGAACCTTTCACCAAGGAGGTTTATGGGATCAATTATCTCATCCGCTTTCCTGACTGCGAGGGCGCCCTCGGGCATGAAATCGTTCTGTATGTCAACGATGACGAGCGCGTCCGTATTCTCTATTGAGACGCTTTCGAGCAGACTCAGTTCCTCAAGACGCATCGGGGGGACCACATGTAGGGATCTGCAGACAACACCAGAGAACCAAAAAGTTTGTGCCATGAACTCAGCAAGCAGCCCCGAATCCGGCTGCATAGGATATCAAACCAACGTAAACTTGAGATTGACGGACGCTAAGACGATCGTTTTGTGTTGAATGACGCCTACTATTCTTCGATAGAATCGGGCGGCATGGATTATGGCAATGAACCTAGGGGTCATCTCCCACTCTTTCCACGCGTAGCAATATATGGCCTGATGGAATGAATGGGATCATACTACCCGGATTGGTGGGGCCCAATGAGACTGGATGATTCGCCTCAACGAAAATACCTATCAGAGCAGATCCGGTCGATCGCAGTCGTCTCTTTGTATGCCGACGGATTTGAGAGACTGACCCCGAGACAACGTGTGCTGGCCTACTACCTTGCCCAAGCGGGCCTTGCAGGAGACGACATCTATACAGACCAGATATCTGCATACGGTCTCAGGCTGACAGATCTTCTAGATAACCTAGTCGGTCATCTGGATGAAATCGATTCCGAGCTTGGTGCCAAGATCTCAGACTATGCGAAACTTGTTTGGATTCATCACGGAAACTATGATCTCGATAGCTACCGTAAGTTCACACCTGACTTTACTTTCGAGCAGCTGAAGGAGGTCGCCCTCGCGGCCTGGAAAAGAGGGGCAAGGTTTGGTCTTCGTGACAAGAAACAACTCAATGAGGCCCTGGTTGGCCTTCGTGATTCCATATTCAATCCCGACTACAAGCCCATGCTTACGGTCAAGAATCCCCCGGCTGGGCACGACGTCATCTCGGCAAGCAGCTGCAACTTCTACGACAACGTCACACTGCAAGAAGTTCAGTCCTTCAAAGAACGGTACAAACTGAACTCTCGCGTTGCAAAATTCAGAGGGAAACTTGTCGAACAGCCGTACAGAGCAGGAACGCCGGATGGTAAGGTTCGGCCTGGGCGTTACGCAAAGCAACTCAGAAGGATGATCTCGTTCATCCAACTAGCGATTCGCCGCGCCGATCCAGAACAGAGGGCTGTGCTCAGGAAGCTGATCAGATTCTACAGGACTGGTTTTGAAAAGGACTGGTTGGACTACAACATAGCATGGGTCAAGCTGAATCCTACGGTTGACATGATCTCGGGCTTCGTCGAGACCTATCTGGATCCAAGAAATGCAAAAGGGAGCTTCGAGACAATCGTCTCGTTCGTGGATCCAGAAGCTACGAGACTGATGCAGCGTCTAGCCGAGAATGCCGAGTACTTTGAGATGCATGCACCTTGGAAGGACGAGTACAAGAAGCGAGATTTCAAGCCTCCCGTCGCGAACGCCATCAATGTCTTAGTGGCAACCGGGGACGGCGGACCATTCTGTCCCGGCGGGATCAATCTGCCGAACGAGCAGGCGATCAGAGAGAAGTATGGAACCAAGAGTGTCCTGTTGAACAATATCATGCATGCTGCGGCGGCGGCCATTGGCGAGAAGGCGGCCGTTGAATTCTCTTCGTCCGAAGAAGAGCGCGTACGAGCAGTGAAGCATCGTTTGAGGGCTAGAGACTTGCTTGTTGCGCTGCATGAGATCGTTGGGCACGGATCTGGGAAGGTGAGTGAAAGGCTCAAGGAAGATCCCCATGCATACTTGAAGGAGTACTATTCTACATTGGAAGAATGTCGAGCAGATCTTGTCGCCCTGTGGAGCTTTTGGGATCCGAAACTGGCCGAGATCGGCGTCACGAACCATCAAGAAGTCGCAAAGGCTGGATACGATGCATACGTCCGCTCAGCCTTGGTTCTACTCAATCGGTATTCTGACTCATTGACGATTGAGGAGGACCACGATCGCGCGACTCAACTGATAATCAATTACACAATGCACCGAAATGGTTCGATCCAACAGATCGAGAAGAATTCGAAGATCTTTCTCAGGGTGAGAGACCATACGGCGATGCGCGACGCCGTTGGCGAGCTGCTATCTGAACTCATGCGGATAAAGGCCGAAGGTGATTATGACTCGATAAAGAAACTCGTTGTTGAGCACGCGGTCAGAGTCAACACTTCCTGGCGGGACCAAGTGGTAGAGCGCTGCAAGCGGATCAATCTCCCGAAGAAAGCGGCCTTCATAATGCCAATCCTGAAGCCGATACACGACAAACGGGGTCGAATCATCGACGCAGGGCTCCGCTACCCCGAAAGCTTCACAGAGCTCCAGCTACACCTGTTCAAGCAGAAGAGGAATCCGTGATCACTGGATTCTTGATGCTTGGTCTGGGCAACCATAATCTCGCAGGTATGCCAACCAGGAGAGCCTTCACATCGGCTTGATCAGATGGTGCTCCGGGCGGGAATTTCCTAGCACTTTTGAAGCGCTATTTTGAACCCGCGATCAACGGCTTTCCTCGGCTTGGCCGCGAAAGGCCGCTATGCTTTCGGCCACTTTGGCTAACCGGGCTACACTCGGCAGAGCTTGACTTCCACCGGAGCCCCGAGGCATCGGAGCATACTTGAGACCCGCATGGTGTCAATTAACGTTTTTCGCGCGGAATGCAGAGGGGCAGTAAGACGGGCTATCGGGGATTGTGATGCCATACTTGGACTTTAGCTCTTCCTAAGCCTTGAAGAGAATCTGAAGCCTCTCGACACCACACTCGGTTGTCTCAACTACAGTGCCCATGCCAGTCCGACGCACTTGTAACGCGTGCAAAGTGATCAGCTTTGACACAACGTTCTCCGTCAGCTTAGCTCGCACTTTCATTTTGTAGATAAGCGAGCGGAGCGTCCGTGGCTGACACGCGAGTCTCATTATCATCGCTTCGTGTGCATACCGATACCTGGGAACGGCGATAAGATCACCCAACTGTCTCCCGTAGAAGGATTTGGGATCTATTTCGCCAGCGATTATCGCCAATCTTTCGTCAAGACTGGTGTGCGGGGGACAGAAACCATACTTCTGCGCTATCAGCAACTTTGAAAGGTGCTTGGCATTTGCAGAACCGAATCTTTCAAGCCACCCATTGATGCCCTTCCATCCCGATATGTAGAAGGAACCTTTTACCCTGCGCATATGTTCTCTTGTTGAGGGACGCCTCACTCGAAGAGCGACAATCAGTCCTAGCCCCATCAACTTTGTGTGCAGTGTCTTGATGAAAGAGGGATCGCTCCTCTCGCATTCCAAGACCGGATAGTAGTGACGATCTCGAAACTGCTTTCTGAGCCTACACCACCGGAGCACCACGGCGAAAGCAAGCCGTTGACGCTTTAAGTTCTTTGCTCGACATGGACAGCACAGTCAGGTATCTCTATCACGTCTTAAGCTGAGCCAACGGCACGGAGCGGTAGAGAAGTGTATAGGAGCAGGAATGCGATGTCTGCGTTCAGAGCTGTTGTTTTCGATCTGGATGGCACGTTGATAGATTCCAATTGGCTTCACCTTCGATCATGGCGGATCGCTCTGAAAAAGTTGGGACTCGATGTTCCTGACCAAGAAATCGTTCATGGGCTTGGCTTGAAGACCCTCGACATCGCAAGAGGGATCGTCTCCAGCTTCGGCGAACAGACCGTCTCAAGGCTCGTCGAACTGAAGACTCAACTCTTTGAGGAAGCCTGGCGCCAGGAAGTGAAACCTCGAGAAGGAGCTCTAGAGCTCCTCCAGATGATAAGAGCGGAAGGGCTGCGATCTGCAGTGGCCTCCTCGAATACAGTTGAGAGAATATTCAAGACGACCCAGCATTTCGGAATGGACAGGCTGCTAGATGCCGTTGTCGGAATCGACGAAGTTCAAGTGGGCAAGCCAGACCCAGCACTTGTGAGAGTTGCCATGGAGAAGCTCGGAGTAGCCGGCAATGAAACTATCTATGTCGGAGATAGTAAGTACGACATCGAGGCAGGCCGAGCTGCCGGCGCACGGACGGCCCTTGTTGTACAGTCGATCGCGGCGCAATCAAACCTCAAGTTTCAACCCGACTACAGAGTGAATGAGCTATCCGAGCTTCGAGCAATTATTTGGCCAAACGAGCGCAGAGCTTAAGCAGAGTTCCGTCACGTGGGTGTTGGAAGCGGCTCAGAAGCTGAGACTTGGTGACCAATTCTTCTTCCCAGCCTTCTCCCGATCCAAGTCCCATCTGCTGAGGATACGAACGGCTTCAACAGCGACCTTGCACGCGTCCTCTTCGCCTTTGACCTCAAATGTGTCAGTGGCTCGATTAGCGTAGACCGCAAGGACGCAGCCGCTTCGGAATCCATAGATACCCGTCAGAGTGAAGATCGTCGACGCTTCCATTTCCATTGTGATAATACGTTGTCTTCGAAGTCGCTCGACGAGCCTTTCAGCATGCGGGGGAAGGTATCCCTCAACCCCTGGACGACCTTGGCCCACGTAGAAGCTGTCAGTGGACGCTGTATATCCCACACGATACTTCTTCCCAAACTTCTCTGCCGCCTCGATCAATGCGAGGGTTACGTCGTAGCTTGCAGCGGCCGGGTACTCGGCCGGGACATATTGCTTGCTGGTGCCGTCAAGTCGAAAGGCGGCTGTTGATATGGCAATGTCTCCACATTCCAGATCTGGTATCAGCGAGCCACAGGAACCGACTCGAATGAAGGTGTCTGCGCCGATCCTGCTCAACTCTTCAACCGCAATGGCCGTAGCTGGGCAACCTATGCCTGTGGAACATGCGGACACCATCGTTTGGCCTATCGTTCCGGACCAGATCTTGTACTCTCTGTGCGAAGATACTTCATGGGCCGAATCCCAAAACTTGGCTATCTTCGGCACACGGTCTGGATCACCCGGAAGGAACACATAACTGCCGACTTCCCCCCTCTTTGCCGAGACGTGATACTGGATCCCTCCCTTGGACTCAGGTCGGACAGCAGAGACTAGTCTACCGCTCACTCTTCCCGCCTCAATATCGGTCGAACTGCACAGGATAAAAGCGTTCGTCGAGTGGTAGCAGGGTTTGGACTTCGTGGTCACGCGTCCAAAGATCCGAAGTGACATGCCAGAATTCTGTAGCTTGCTAAAGGCGAACGCCCGAACTAGTGCAATTTTTTAAAGTAATCGATGCATATCGTGCGGCATGCTTCGTTCTGTTGAGAAGCTAGGCGCCACCATCTTCGATGCCGCCTCTGCTCCACTACGCCTGCAGATCCTTCGTCTCCTCTCTACGAAGGGCGCTTTGCCATATACGGAGATCATGTCATCGCTCAAGTTGGATCCAGTTCGTGACGCCGGGAAGTTCGTCTACCACCTTCGGAGTCTCACCGAGGTAGGCCTGATTAGCTCGGAAAAACGCACGAAGAAATATGAGATCACCGAACTTGGCGAAATGGTAGTACATTTCGCAAGAGACCTCGAAGAATATGTCGGTGTAAAACGCGGAAAACTGTTCGTCAGGACGTCCCGGCTTGCGATCGAAGACTTCCACAGGAGCAAGATCGCAAGATCCCTAGTCGTTGAGGCGGGTGTTCCTCAGGAACTTGCAGATGAAATAGCCGCCGAGGCAGAAGACCGGCTGATCAAGCTCAGGACCTCCTATCTGACAGCGGCGTTGATTCGTGAGTTCGTCAATGCTATCCTCATCGAGAAGAAGCTCGAAGAATACAGGCATAAGCTGACACGCGTTGGCATGCCGGTTTACGATGTGACGCAACTTCTCCGCACCACAGGTGAACTCGGCTTGGCAACTGACTACGTTCAGAAATCCGCGGGAGCTTCCGTGCTTGGGGAATATGTTTTGCTGGAGTGCCTGCCCCGCGAGATAGCTGATGCCCACATCTCAGGACAAATCCACATATGCGATCTCGACAGCTGGCCTCTCAAGCCGACCGAGGTACAGCATGATCTCCGATATTTCCTGAAGAACGGGCTCGTTGGTTTCAAACCGCCCCAAAGCTTCAACGCTGCACTGACGATGATTCAGAACATCTACCGTCTAGGAAAGGCTGAGGTTTCCGGAGAACAGGGCTTCGATCTCTTCAATGTCTTTCTGGCACCATATGTCGAGGACACACCTGAGGACACAATCAGAGAGTCACTGGAACTCTTCCTTTCGTCCGTCGCGCAGGATTCTCCGGGAGGCGTCGGTCAACCTGGACTTTCCATCGGCCTCGAATACGTCGTCCCTGAGTTCTTGGAGAATGTGGAGGCAGTTGGGCCAGGAGGAAGAACGATTGGAGTCTACGGTGACTATCGTGAAGAGGCTGGGATAGTCCTGGACGCTCTACTGGTAGCAACTTCACAAGAGGCGCAGATCAACCCGTTGGCCAACCCCCGGCTCATCTTCAAACTTCGAGACTCGGTCGAGAAGAACGATGAGGCCCGATGTCATGTCCTGAAGACTCATGAGTTGGCCGCGTCTAGGAGACTGCCGTATATAGCACTGCTTCGAGATGGCTCACGAGACTGCTACACGGCGACCGGCCTAAGGCTTTCGGACGATTGGAGCAAGCAGTGGGAATCGGACTGCTATAGGACAGGCTCCATGGCAACGATCTTTCTCAATCTACCGCGGCTGGCCTATGAAGCGCGGAAAGATGAGGATAGGTTGGTCAAGCTGTTGAGCGACACAGTTGGATTGACGCTCGAAGCCTTCAAGATGAAGAGAAAGTTCATGATCGATAGGCTGAAGCAACCTATTCTGCCGCTGCTCTTTGGGTCCGGACAAGGGACGCCCTACTTCCGCGAGAAAATGGCTGCCTACTCAATAGCGCTTCTTGGGCTGAACGAGGCTTGCCTCGCACATACGGGAAGCGAGTTGAGAAAGGACTCGCTAGCTTTTGGAGAGAGGATTCTTCAGGAGCTGAAGAAGCAAAGCGAGGCAGCGTCAGAGAGCCTAGGAATGCGTTTTATTGTATCCGAACGACCAGGCGATGATGCAACCTCAAGACTTGCAGAGCTTGACGTGGAGCAATATGGCAAGAGCACAGTCGCTGCCCAAGGTGGACGGAATTACCCATTCTACACGGATTTGCCGACTGTACCTTTGACCTCAAAGATTCCACTCAACGAGAGACTTGCGATCGAAGGAATGCTGCAGACCGCGATCCTAGGCGGCCACTTGGCTATGATTTCTGTGGACTCCAAAACTAGCGCGGAGGCTCTGCTGGCTCTGACGCATGACGCATCGTCAAGCGGGCTCAGGTTCATCACGTATTCTGGGGTCTATTCGTTCTGCAAGAACTGCAATCGAATCATCGATGGTTTGGTTTCGAGTTGCAGTTCATGCGGGTCGGACAACGTTACACAGTACGGGCGTTCATCGTCCACTTACATTCCACTCGCGTTGTGGCCGGAAGGGAAGAGGCGAGCGATCGAGAAGAGAGCCGTATACTCACTGTCCTAGCCAATTTCTCAATGCTGTCGCAGTAGACTCGGCTTTGGCTGGGGCCCAATACTCGTCTGATTTGATCATTCCCTCACGTAGGGTCTGCCTAGCGCGCGCGGGAATTTCTTTCCGCCGATCGCAGCAACGAGGATTAAGAGCGTGACGGCGTATGGCATCATCTGGACAAAGTAGAAAGGAACTATCTCCTTCACCCCTGGAGAGACCACGACCGTGTATGCAACACCCTCTGAGAAGCCGAATATGAAGGCGGCGACCAGCGCCAGCAACGGGTCGAGACCTGCGAAGACTACGGCTGCAAGGGCTATGAAACCTCTGCCCGCGGAGATCTCCTTGACCACTCCGCCGAACCAGGCCAGCGGCATGAAGGCCCCACCTAACCCAGCAAGCGCCCCGCCAGCAACGCACATATAGAGCCTGATGCGCCAAACGCTTACGCCCGCGACATCGACCGCCATGGGGTTCTCACCAGCAGCCCGTATCCTTACTCCCAGCAGAGTCCTGCGTAGAAGAAGATAGGCGAGGATAGCGATGACAATCGCGGCGATCGTTACTGGACTAAGGCTGAAGTATACGTCCCCTGACCTGAACTGGATGGGCTCGAACATCAATTCACGGCGGAACATGTGAATCCCGGGAAACGCCCAGATGGACATGAGTAGATATGGACCCAGTCCGAGCGCAAGTATGTTCAAGCCCATGCCAGCGATGACTTGGTTTGCCTTCCCGTGGACGCATACCACCCCAAACATGAGACCCATCAAGGCACCAGTCGCAGACCCAAGAATCAGACCATACAGCCCGCTCCCGAAAACTTCCGCCCAGAGAACCCCGAGAACCGCGGTAACCAGGAAAATTCCTTCCATGCCAACGTTGACCG
>Ga0209725_1000311_pt1 | contig 29893 bp, 24 predicted proteins | sample I18A1metaG_FD_184145 | JGI IMG/M metagenome (GOLD analysis project Ga0209725, IMG submission 184145) | Lake sediment bacterial and archeal communities from Gulf of Boni, Indonesia to study Microbial Dark Matter (Phase II) - ​I18A1 metaG... | ecosystem: Environmental > Aquatic > Freshwater > Lake...
TCGGTATAGAGCCAGACCCACCCGGTCGGAGAACTAAGATTGGGAACGGGAAGAGGCTTCCTTGAGACTCTATCTTTGTCAGATTAAAGCCCTCAGATGAGGCGAAGTCAGCGCTCATATTCAGTTTTGGAGGCGGTGGAGCTGGATGAGGTATTGGCGTAGGTGTCGGTATGGTTGGAGTTATTTCAGGTGTTTGGGACGGAGTGGGAGGCGTTGCCAAATAAACCCCAAGAGCTACAAGCACGATGGCTAGAAGAATAAGTGCGACTGTTATTCGAAGTCGAGTGAGAAACTTCACGACTAATCAAGAAGTTTACAGAACCATCACCAATTTAAACATATCAACCGATATCTCTCCCCCAGATAGCCTCTGCTATGCGAGAAAATTCAAAGAACAACCCGGTCAAGCCTCGAAGTCGCCCTTCTCTATGTCGAAGCTCTCGTCGAGACGTGGTAGATTCCGAATGTACTCTCGTTGCCCAAAGCCTGAGAACCTTCAGGCCTTCAGAAAACGTAGATGAATCCCCTAAAAAGCAGGGGGGTTCATGCAGAAGTAGCTCAGCAGGTTTTTATCCAGCTTTGAAACAGTGATTTCTGATAGCCATGCTTGAGCGAAAGCTAGGAAGACCAAGCGCTCTTCACTTCGTTGTTTCAGGTCTGGCCGCAGTTTCTTGGCTGGCCTTGGGGATATACGAGGGCCTATTTGTTCGCTTCACAAACTCAATCCTACCGCTAGGTCTTGGCGCAGTGTTTCTGTATGACCTATTGTATATGGTTCGAGCACGGGGTTTTTCGTCGATGTGGCTCAGATGGAATAAGCCCAACATTATGCTTGTCATCGGACTGCTTCTGGCTGGTCTAGGAATCGGCCTACTCGTGGGGCTACAAACTGCACTGCGCTAAGGGCTCGATGAGGCACTTGGGGTTACGCGCGTGGATTCTCACGGAAATATCCATGTAGTCAGATAGAAGAAGAATACTATGACGCCAAGAACTAATGTGTGATACTGATGCCCTTTACGCCATTTCATTTGGGTCCAGGGTTGCTGTTTGGGCTGCTGCTCCTAAGCTACATCGATACCCCTACGTTCTTAGTGGCCAGTTTCATCGTGGATATTGAGCCGTTTCTCGTCTTAACTTTAGACTTAAACTATCCGCTCCACGGTTTCCTTCACTCCTTCTTGGGAGGAACTCTCCTCGCATTTCTCCTCGCAGCGGCAATGAGTAAGGTGAGAAGCAGTCTTTCGCCTTTGATGTCTTTTTTCAAGCTTGAAGAGAAGCTGTCATTCAAAAGTGTCCTTTCAGCATCTCTCTTCGGCGTCTACCTCCACATACTCTTGGATTCGCCCTTATACTCGGAGATAAGGCCGTTCTACCCCTTTGACTTCAATCCCTTCCTTAGCAACAGTATGTTCATCGTCTTTGAAGTCTACACATTATGCGTCCTGTCACTCATTGGTGGAGCTTCATATATGCGATCAGACTGTTTCTTCGGAGAAGAATTCAACTTCAATGCTGAATACCTGCGGGGCTTGAGAAAACACTCAATGGTTATAGAAGATCGGGTTTAGAAAGAAGAAGAACAGAGCATAACTGCGGCAAGCCTATCAATATTGAGCGAATTGAGTAAGACGTTTTCTAAATGAATCATGCTATCAGCAAGCATGGCATTGTGTCTTTCTGGAAAAACATTTTTCTGTTTCAACATATCGAACTCTATGATGGAGGATTGGCCTTTGATCCCAGACGTCGTCCGTAGATACGCCAAGACTCTGTTGGAGTTGGAATACACTCACAAGGAGCTAAGCAAACTGGAGCTAGAACTTGCACTTGATGGTGGGCAGGGAACAAAAGCCGAAAGGATCGGAAGAATGGTTGACGTCATTTCGGATGAACGATTTCTCGATCTTGCGACTCATCTCTTAAAAAGGCCGCGAAATTGGCTCGGGGAGTTGTTGCCTCTGACTAAATATCAGGAGGCGTTCATCAAAGGACTCAGAATACATGGTTTTAGCGTTCAAGAGGACGTGAATCAAAATCAATACATAGTTAAATTACTTCCAAGCGGTGCGGCCCAAGATAGACTTAGGCTTTCCGTCAAGACCTTCCTCGAAGAACACGGTCTCGGCCAAGTTCAAAAGTCCCTTGATGCTGCAGAGGCTCAGTTTATCAACGCTAACTACTCTGGAGCTTTAATGATGGCCCGCAAGGCTATCGACGATCTACTCATCTTGTCTGGTAAGACTAATCAAAAGCGTTCCGAATTCCTAGAAGCTAGGATTCCAAGTGATTCTTCACGTAAACTGATAGAAGCAATCCATGACTTTGATTGCAAAGGCCATCTACCGGATGTTGCAGAGCGCGAGGCAGTTTTCGGATATTACCTAACTCTTTCTGCAATTAACTACATGATTTCGATGCTCACACGCCAAAAGCTGACGGAGGCGTCCTGACGCCTACGAATAAGCTGTCCGTCGTCGCTGGCTATTGAGGTCGAGTCTTTGACTCGGAGTCTTACACCGCGGCGATAACTCTGTCAAAGACATTGTTAGGATTCTTCTGAGATCAAACAACCTAAAACAAGATTCGTGGCGATAGGCCCTGCTCAAGCAATGTTGAATAGGAAGAATTCTTTTAATGAATGTCGTGTTCTGAGTTTGGGCAGGCACAAGGACCCCAAGACAATAGAGTTCATCAAGAAATTAGAGGAACTTGGTAAATCGCTTGGCTATTTAACAGAGACAGAATATCCAATGATGAAAGGGCTATATTTTGCCGATCTTGTCTGGAAGTTCAGACTGGATCAGCCTCCCTTTGTAACCTTTGAAATTGAAACATCGGAAACGCTTGGAGTTTTCAAGAACACAAGCAAATACTTTGACAATGTCTCTGCGGATGTCCCGCGTTCATACAGGCATTTTATGATTTTGCTCAACGGCGCTCTCTCCGAAGGAACGAGAAAACCTCTTCAGCGCTATATTAACTATTACAATGTGTCGCTTTACGAAGATTTGGCAAATGACCAGAAGGCGTATGAGACGCTTTTTTCCGAACTTGAGAGACTTTCCATCGAGCTGTCAGATCTCGTTAAGCATTATCTCTTAGCTGGCAGGATAGACGATACCGTCCTTCAAGTAATTAGAGGATTGCAGGAAGGGCTCAGATCTGGTCCAATTGAAGAGCCAAGAGTCAAGATAGAGATCGAATCAGGTAAGAAAGAAGAGGAACGACCTTGGAAAATCAGTTTCAAAACGAGAACAGCTCAAGGTGAACCAACAACTTTCCAGCAAATAGCGGATGCGCTAAGAACAGGCAAGCCTTTCAGAATTGAGAGAGACAAGATTGTTGAGTTAGACCTTCATGGACCTTGGAAGGGTGTGCCAGATTTCGTATATGTTGTTCCCGACATATCTAAAGGTCGACTTTTCGGATTGGAGTGCCCGGGGGCATCTTTAGAAATACTTGTCACTCCGATCGAAATGTCTGAGATGAAGATGGTCCTATCGAACAAAGAAGAAGGAGCGCCCTACACTTTCACTTTCCGCATTGATCTGCAGAAGCAGAGTGGCACTGTCGATATCTCAAGTCTTGATGTGGATAAGGCGGATGCAGTGCAGGCCGTCAGATTTCTGGATTTTCTGAAACAGGCTACAGTTGAAAGAAAGCTTGTAATTCTTGATGTAGCTGCGAACAAGAAGGTAGGAGAATGTGATTTTGCAATTGATATGCCTGAAAAGTATACAGCGCTGCTAGCGTTGCTCACACCTCTTGCCAAAATTCAAGAGAGAACCGGGCTAAGGTTTTCAGTCCCGCGTCAAGTAACAAAGGATGAATGGCTCAAGATAAATAGAGTAGCAGACATTCTTGAAACTGGCACAGAAGAAGTAACTATGAGCCCAACTTTTCCCGTTAACTTGACCAAGACCCAAGCCGAATCGCTTCTTTCTCGAGTTAAAAACCCACTACGAATTCAGAATTTCCAAGCAAAAGAAAGCGATTGTTACGAATCGGTCTTGGGTCAAAAAGTTCCTCTTGGAGAACGAACAATAGTGCTTCCTGAAGTCGAACTAGCCGATATCAAGAAGCTCGAAGAAGATGTGAAGAGCCAAGACAAAGTCATTTCTGTGACATTTAAGCTCGCGTCTGACAAACCAGCTAAAGCTTTCTATCCGAAATGGGAAAGACCAGCTCTCGCCTAGCGGCAGAAGAATGATGTTTCGGTTTGTAGAACTCTGACGCTGTGTATGATTCTCGTTGTTTGGCTTTCTCAATATCGACTTGTTACATACCGATGCGCCAGGCTATGTAGATTCTTCCAGTCTTACAAGGAAGTATCCAGTAGATTTCTTCAGTTCGCGTAGTTCCAGACATTCTTTGGCGATATCCAAGGCTGTTGGCGTGCCAATCAGGGCTGTGGCGACCTTCGCTATGTCAAAGGGCAAGAGTCCTAGTATGAGCGACATTCCCAGCACGCCAGCTTCAACCCCGATAGTCTTCTTGACCCTGTTCGAGTCCTTCTTGACTTCCCTAGCGCTATCCCTGACTTTACTCCATGCCTGATTAGCCGCTTCACGATAAGCCTCCTCATCATCCAGTTTCAGTCCCTGAATCGCATCTACAGCATATCCAAGGTCTTCCCTGAAGGATCGGAACGAGTAGTCGGCCGAGTCTCTTATCTCAATAATCTTCTTAGGAGGAAGCTTCGAGAGAACGCCAAGCTCCCTTGCGTCAAGAGCCAACCACGCCCTGCCGGTCTTAACGTTCCTTACGAAACTCTCCCATCGATCCCTGCCGAGTTCTTGGGCTATCAGGCCTTCGGCCCTAAGCAAGACCCAGTAGCCAAAAAGCCTCCAAGACTGTCTACAGTCAGTTGTTGGGGAGGAGTCAGTTAACCAACCTCCAAAGAAGCCTCGACCCATTCTATGTGAGCTTGCTTCCACAGTCGCCCTAAGAGCCGCTGCCCTTAAACCTCCCATCTTCTCGATAGGATCTGGAAGCACATGCTTCTGCATAAAATTCTCCATCTCTCTCAGATAGGATTCTCCTTCAAGTCCAAGATCTTCATACTTGAGCGCCTGCGGCAGCCACCCTTCAGTATCCTGAAAATCCTCTCTGCTATATCGGTATATCCTCTCTGCAAGACCTTCAATTCCGAAGAACGAAGGAATTATCTCGATGATTCCTTCCGCAATCCATGGCCAGAGAAGAGAAAGCGACACTAGCTCTTTCATGAGGTCCTCTTTGATAGCGGCGGGCTTCAATTCTCGCTTTACAGTCTGCAATTCTTGCAACGGATCCTGCACTACGATCTTGTTGTAGTAGAGGGCAGACTTTCGGATGAACCAATTCGAGTTTTCTGCGTTGAACTTTGCGACCGATCCAGGTCCCAAGTAGTAAGCTTTTGGTTGTCCCTTCAACGCTCGTAGGTCTTCTAGAATAGACGGTAGGTTCTTCTTGTAGTGGTTCTCTGTGCGGACGGCAAAATCGTTCAACAGGCCTATAACCTCTTCGTCGGAGGCCCGCGAGATTTCTTGTATTCTCTCAGTGCCCATTCTCTTCACGCCTGAGACTTCAAGCACTTCATCTACATAGCGTTTGGTAAGAACTCGCCCCATCGATGAAGCACATCTATAATGAGGCATTTGATAGATTTATGGTGCGCGGAATCAATGAGACTAGAATGCCAATCAGTTCTAAAGTAGCCGAAGCATATCGTCGAAACAGTGGCGAAGAAAACAGAGAACTCGTGAGATTATCGTCAATCGGCCGTTACGATGAGTGTTTCCAGGTCAGATTGCCGCCTACGATCCTGTACACCCGCAAGCATCGCTCTTCTCGGTTCACACCTACTGTGCTCTTGCTGTGAAGCTACTGATGGTAAAATCGTCATGTCTTTAGGCGTTCTGGGGCAACGTGTTCAAAACTCATTTGACCGAAGTAGTTTTTAGTTCCATCGATCAAAACTAATAAGCCAAAAGATTGAGACATTCATGATGGCAGGATACCTTACCTATGGCGAGTACCATGTCGGACTACGGCGAGAGAACGAAGGCTGTTGGCAGTGCTTATGACAGGATGGCAGCAGACTATGATAACATTGATGGAGAGGCATTTTACGCGAATCAATACGAAGTCTATAACAGACATATGCTCAAGAACATAAATGGAAAATATAAAAGAACGCTAGATGTCGGTTGCGGAACTGGCATACAAACAATCCAATTGACTAGGCATAGCAAATATTCTGTTGGCATTGATATTTCCTATGAACTTTTGAAAGTGGCTAAGAAAAAGAGCAATTGCCTGAATGACGTTGATTACATCAGAGCAGACGCAGTGTTTATGCCTTTCCGAGATAGTGTTTTCGACTGTGTGATTTCTTACGGTGAAACAATAAGCCATACAGAACTATATGAAAGAGCACTCGAAGAGATCTTCAGAGTAACGAGAATAGAAGGCAGTGTTCATTTTAGTGTCTTGAACAAATGGAACGTTGGCGTTCTGTGTTCAGAAAAAGAGCTACGCCATGCCCTCAGCCGTCGGTCCGGCCACATGAGGACTTGGATATGTTACCTCTCACAAGACGGTGATTATGCAGCTCTTGACCTGAAGACATTTTCCAGAAAGGAGCTAGAAACCATTCTCTCAAGGAATGAGGCCAGTCCTATCTCCTATACAGGGATTCACATTCTTTCTCTGCTAATCCCACTCCATCTTCAGTACGCAAGAATGGGCTTTTGGGGCAGACTTTTCCGCATCTTAGGCAAGTTAGATTTGTCATTAAATGAAAAATGGCCTTTTAGCTGGCTAGGATATACGGTCATCGTGTCTGCTAGGAAGATCGGAGCGATAAAGTAATGCTTTCCTCAGCAGACTTGCTCAAGAGCTACAATCAAGCGCTAGTAAGACGATATTCAACTGTTCTGGGGAAATATATCAACATACCTCTGTGCCTACCTATGGATAGACAACATGCCTTCAGCCTGAAAGACTTGGTAGATAGGTACGAAGGCGGTAAGCCCATACTCATTCTCGGAGATTCCGGGGTTGGGAAGACAACCCTGCTCGTGAACCTAGTCAGGGAGATTGATAGTTCGCGAATTCTATTCCTCAAGATGAAATTCCTTAACGATAAACGAAGCATTCGAGAAGTTGTCGAACTTTCAATCGCTGAAGAACTAAGGGATATTAGTGAGATATTCAATCGCCGCATCTCTCCCATGGAAATAAGTCGACTTGTCGATTCACTACTAGAAGAAGACCTGATCATGTTGTTCGATGGTATGAACGAAATATCTGGAAATCGAGTACGTATTGTTCAAGAGTGTCTTCAGGAATTTTTGCTTCGACACTACTGGGATAAATTCGTGTTTACGTGTCGCCTCGAAGACACTGATATGATTAGAATGGTATCAACTCTCGATGTTTCAACCTATGTCCTAAGGCCTTTTGAAATCGAAGAGGTGTATAGATACATACTTAATTTTCCAGATCTGACAGATTCAGAACGCAATCTCTTGTTGAACGAGATATGGAAGAACAAGAAGGTATTAGAGATAGCCAGAAATCCGCATCATCTGTCGTATCTCGTCCAGTTCTTCATAGACCAAAAGAAATTACCTTCGAACCTGTCATATCTATATGCGAAAGTTATTGAAAGCATCCTGAAGAAAGAGGAGATGAGACCGGGTTACGATGTAGAATTCGAAGTGCCTCTTCCAGCCAAAATTGATATCACCGCAAACATAGCTGCTGAAATGACGTCCCGAGGAACACTCCATATCTTGAGTCGCACATACGATGAAACACAACTAGACTTGGTCTATTTCCTCTCAACCCTACTGGATGTCGATAGAAAGACAAGGTCGAAAGTACCAAAGAATTTGCTTGAAAATCCATTACGCCTGGTACAGAGTCTGATTATGAAAACTCTTTTTACGGGCTTTCCTGAAAGCGGTTATTCATTTATTCACCAATCTTTCCAAGAATTTCTGACTGCACTATGGTTAAAACGATATCTACAGTATCTGACTCAAGACGAGTTGAAAGCCCAGATCAGGAAGCGCGATTGGGAAGAGGCATTTGTGTTCCTGATGACGATGTTTGAACCTGCAAAATGTGTGAAGCTTCTCGAACAAGCGTGCTCCGCCGGAGATGAAGGAATATTTCTTGCTGCAAAGTGTATAAGGCAATTAGAAGATACTCAATATAGAGAACTTGTAAAACCATACTTGTTTCACATACTGTTGCAGAGCAGATCTAATGAAGATAGAGCTCGCGTTATGGAATTGATCTATGACTTTGGATTCGGCCATGATGCAGAGGACACTCTGATTAATGCATTGAACGATCGGAACTGGATGGTGCGAGAAGGGGCTGTCAGAATAATTGGAGATTTGAAATTAAAGAAGTCGGAGAACGAAGTGAAGAAACTATTATTAGATGAGGTAATGTGGGTAAGGGCGAGTGCAGTTTGGGCATTAGGAGAGATTGGCTTAAGATCTTCGGAGCAGGCGATAAGTTCTGCCTTCAATGATAGCTGTGATCTTGTTGTAAGATGGGCTCAGTCAGCCATGAAGAGTTTAGATTGGCCAATTAGCCAGGATAGAGAGTGGTTTCGCAACCTCTGGGAAGCCAAAGTTCTCGGAGAATATGAAGCATCCGATGTTGAGGATTACTATATGAAAGGATTGCAGAGTGCTGACTGGTGGATTAGAGTAGTTGCAATCGAAGCGTTAGCACAATTAGAATCGCAAAGGGCGAAACCATATCTTTTCAAACTTTCAACAAATGGTAATGAGTGGATCCGTGCCTGGGTTATGCGAGCTTTGGGAGAGCTTAGATACGCCGAATCGGAAGATATCCTGATGCGGGCGCTTAGAGATGGCAACAACTGGGTAAGAGTATGGGCTGCCGAATCACTACGAAAACTCCGATCTACAGAAGCCGAAAACGCATTATTGATGGCCCTTCTAGAATCCGAAGACAAGTATGTTAAACTTGCAGTAGTTTCGGCTCTTGCCGAGTGTGGCACTAACAAGTCTATGCAAAAGTTAAAAGAAATACAGGATGGGCAAGATCCCGACCTAGCGGCTGAGGCTACTAACGCCTTAAGCTCGATAATGAGTGCAGAAAAGGAAGCAATTCACTTAAGCGTTTTCTCAATAGTAAAACGAGCTTCCGTTCCAGAGGAGAAGATAAGCTCGCGGCAGCTAGAGGCATCTTTGCAGGGGTTGGATCAAAGCCTGATTTCGGCCCTTAAACCCGAAATAGAGAAATTGGCCCAACAGGTGTCAGTAAACACCGCGACTATAAACGAATTCAAAGCTACCTTGCCTACCAAGAGTGAATTTTACGAGTTTGTGAATCAGAACCGAGCAGATTTGCAAGAACTGTTAGTTAGGCACCTTGAGAACCTAAGAAAGCTAACCCGCGAAGAGAAAGAGAAGCTCTCCAATATAATAGACGAGTTCGTTCGTGTCGAAGATTCGACCAAGTTTGTATTACGGCTTCCCCTTCTCATTGGATATCTTGAAAAATCGTATGAAATCAAGTTAGACATAGGTAAATCGGTAGTTACTATTATTGGCTTCCTCACCGCTAGAATGAAAACCAAAAAAGACCCTACAATAGAGGTCAAGAAAGGTGAAGAATGAATGGAGAAAACACTAGATTCACCGATATCTATACAATCTTATAATGAAAACCGGCCTGTATCGCTTGTATTTGCCCCTAATTAGGTGTGAAAAGAGTTGAGACTTTCGTCCAATCAACAGGTGCTACGTTGATAATAAGTTTCTTCTGTTTGCTCACATTTACTCGGAGGGATTATGGCGACTGCTTCGAAGGATGCGCTTATCCATCCAACCTCGCTTCTTCAGTGAAGGACTCAAATCGTTAGACAGGTTTGGCAAAAGAATAAAGCCGGAAGTAGGTGAGGAATAACAAACCATGTTGCTGGAGATTCTGATGCCTATAGGTAATTCTCAGACGGCTCTTCAACTTGATGTTATCGAAATTCTCACACATTACTTCAGGAGTGATTTGTTGGTTCTGTCAGCTGTGTTTGGATACCTGCTTCTGTTTTTATTTTTTTACACGAGGAATCAACAGACTGCGGCTTGGCACCATTGGACAAACTTGCAGTGGCCCGAGAGGTTCCTCCTCGGTTTCCTCCTAGGATTTGGAATGCTCATATTCATTTCGGGTGGGGTTTTCTACTTTATCTCGGTAGTAAAAGAACGGATAGTTCTAGAGAAGGTGAGCGGTGGCGAGATTCTTCAAATCTGGTTCCATTCATCTTTTGCGGTGCTAATAATGGCTTTTGTTCTTCGTATGCTTTGCGAAGAACCCTTGTGTAGTACGACGGCACACCAACAAATTATTCGGTTCGTGAAAAACCGACTTGTCCTAATGGTCCTGTTCGCGATCCCATTCGCCATTTTGGCGATCTCAACGATAACAGCGTTAAGCTCAGAGTCTCTCTATCCTGTAACTGGAGGTTCAACCAAGGAATTGTGGATCGGTGTATCTATTGGATTCCTCATCCTTGTTTTCTTTTCGATTTGGTTTCCGCTGTCGGTCTTCTATTTTCTTTCCGGTGCTGATATCCTTCTACAAGTACTGAGTTCGATTCTGGTCTCGTTCTCGCCAGTCTTTTTGCTCAATGGACTAAAGAGCAAACGAAGAGCCGTCCTGGCTGTTTTAATAGTCGTCATTCTGGGCCTAATCACAACAGTGGCCGATAGTCAGATTGGAGTTCTCTTTCCCAAGACTGCTTATGTTGAAACGCATACTTCCGATGAGTTTGAAGTACTCGGAAGCGTGACGAACTACACGGTTTTGATAAAGGTAAATAGAGCTTTCATGTTCTTCACACCATATCTCGGAATAATCAAGAACATTACTATTCACAATCCGAGCAACTACAGTCGGAAACTGAGCAAAGATTTTGGAGCTCCAGGTTTCGGCGAGATTTCAGCTAGGATTGCTGGCTCAGAGGAGGTCGCTTTTGGTGCCATCAAAGATTCCAAGAACGAGGTACTGGCGTTCAACATTACTTGGAATGATCAAAGTGAGCGAAGACCCATCAGGTTTGAGACAGCCTTCTACGACAGAATTGACCCACATCTTACAATGAATCTAATTGGCACTAACTTTTCTGAGCCGATCGGTCTGGGGAACAACACATTCCGCCAAGAGATCCGGATTATATTTAACAACAGCTTGAATCTGAAAGTCCAATTGTATCAGTTGCATGTTATAGAAGTGCCAAATGAGATCCTGAGATTTAGTTGTGTAGTTGACGGAAAAACCACAGATCTATGCTGGCCTAGAGGTTGCGACTTGGAGCTCGTAACTCTTTCGCTCAACCCAGGTGAGACAAAAGTTTTGACAATTACTTTAGAGTATAGGTAGAACCGTTTTGGTCCGACCAACATGTCTTGTATTGATCCTGATCATTGTCATGGCATCAGGCGCGATAGTATTCGGGTATAGATTCGTTCCATACGAAGTCTTGACTACGGTGAGGTTTAGGGTTCAAATAGTTCCAGATATAGGGAGTGCAAACTTCCAAAACGTGACACTGTTGCCGGTCAAGATCCTGATGAATGGGATGAGTGAGAATGTAACCGTCCAAAAGATAAGATTTCTCACTGCAATCGATCCCAACTCGACCTTCATTATGAAAGTCAACTTGACTATGAGTTTGGAAAAAACCAGATGCGCGTTCCATCAAGTAACGGTTCCTTTCACGAAGTCAGGAGAATATAATCTTGCCATTTTGCTTCGTATGAGAACCATATTGCCTGGAACTTACCTTTTGAATATCTCTTACTCAGCTTTCTTTGAAACACGAATCAGGTCTACTAACTCATGGACAGCTCAAATAACTATCTATTAGGAAAATCAAGATATGGAGAAACAATCATTATACAAGAAGGATGCTGACATGTGGCAAGAGAATACGAAGCAATCTTGTCAAATCTAGTGTTCTTAGGAATTGGTGCTTTTCTGACTTATATTGTGACAATGCTATCACAGAAATATGCTGAGAAGCTCAAGAAGAGGCTTATGGAGGGAAAGCTAGTAGCCAAGGTTTTGTCAAGATTTCTCTACCAGAAGGGTTTGCCTGAATTGGACAAGCCGGAACTTGCTAGCTTACATACCTCAGAAGCGAAAGACGCCCTCAGAGGTTTGTTGCGACTATGCCTATTATCTGTCCTAAATGTTATGGTATGAATGTTCGTCAAGTCACAAAGCCGAAGAAGACTAAGTATGGTAAGATCCACAGGAAGTTTCAATGTAAAGACTGCGGACACTACTGGATAGAAAAGAGGTGAACTGCAGCTATGTCCTTCAAGAGCAGGTTAACCGAGGGCACCTGCAATTCCTGCGGCAAGAGTAAACTAGTCTATAACGCAGCGCGCGTGAGAACCTTCCCGGGATTCTTAGTTCTCTAATGGCCACCGAAAGTCAGAAGCAATAGTCTATAAGGGCCTAACGTGGATCATGCCGTTTCCGTATTCTCTTCTCCTCGAGAGTCATTGAACCGGATTCCGGACGGAGCGACCCTTCGGCATACAAGGCTCATGTTTCAGTTATCTCTTCTTCTTGAGAGTCATTGAATCTTAAGCCTGAAGAAGCTTTGAGGCGCCAAACTTGAAAAATCTGACCAGTTTAAGACCAATCAAACTTTTCTTTCAAAATAGGATACCATGTTTCTTTTGAGGCGTGAATTTTTTGACTTACATAGAATACTACTTGAGTAGTCCCAAGTAGATTTTCGCAGACTCAATCCAAATTTCTGATTTTCTCTTAATGTAATCGAACCATACACTTGGAGGCTTTGATTCTTGTTTTTCAAGAAAGATTCTAAGCGAATTAGTTATGTCCTCAGCGGTTTTATTTGCTAACTCGCTTGCCTTTCCAATTTGAATCAATTTTAATCTCTCTGCATCGCCTGAGAAAACTACAACGTACGATGTGTCGTCCTTTCTGTATTCTTTATGTTTGCAACAATCCCATATGTCCTTAGAACAGGTATCAGACAAACGCGCTACCATGACATCTGAACCTTGGATCTCCAATGTGCCTTTAACTTCGGGATAGTGTCTGGTAAGAGAAACGTCGCAAGACCTGCATGCATATACTTTGGTGAATGCCAGCGCTTCCTGTTGTGAAACATATTTGGAGATAGTGGCTTGGAACTCTTTGAACGATTTATCCACCCCGGGACCGAATTTGAAACCCAAAGATTCTATTGTCTTTGATGGCATTACCATCCCACCAATTTTCAAACAACGATACTGAAAACTAATAAAGATACTCCCTGTGCCAACAACCAGAATTGCCAAGGTGCTATGTTGCCTAGTAGTTGTTGAGTCTTAGTGTCAAACTCTATTTTTCCGCACTGCACATTAAGCCCGATTCCACCTCTCACGTATCCGAAAATTAAGAAACCAGAAATTAGACTAGCTATCAGAGCAACAAAGCCTACAAAGAAAATTAGGTCGATGGTTCCCTTCAGGAAAGCTGATCCTCCGAAGAATGAAATCACGATACCACAAACGGTCATCAGTGTTTCTATGAAGCGTAGCCTAGCATCAATATGTATTTGCGGAATGAAGCTTTGTCCTTCGCTTGATTTTTGACTCTGCTTTTCTTTCGTGCACCAGTAATAGATTGTTGGCAAAGAGAATGCCACGATCACAGCTACAGTGACATAGATGGTCAATAAGAATTGAGACCATAGATCTTGCATACGCAAGTTCGACGCTCTATTCGCAATCAATTTTGTGACGGTGTAATTACCAAGGAGATTTCGTTCTGCCTGATTGAAAAGAGCAGGATACTTATCTACTATCAATTTTATATCAGTGTAATATCGTTCGGGAGCGCAACTCCAGTTTGAAGTCTGAACGATTTGAGAAAGGCAAAAGACAAAAGCTATGACAAGAATTAGCAGAAGCGGTGATATTCCAATGAATATCTTTTTGAGAACCGAATTTTGTGTCAATAGTAAACCCAACAATTAGTTCCAGTTCTAGTATATGTTAGCTTTATGTGATTAGCTTATTCGCTTTCAAGGATTCTGCTCACTTCGAGTGCGATATTCTCACACTTGTAAAGGTCGTGAATGGAGCTAAATACAAAAGCCAAGAACTTCTCTTTTGAGCCCTTAGTTTTTGACAAATTAATCGCGACCGTAATTTCTATGACGATTAGAGCGGCCTTCTATATGTCTCGTGCATGCCTGCCTATGAGGCCAGATTGATCCAGCTCACCAGAGCAGTTACACCTTAAGATACTTACAAACTCCTTTGTCGTCTTGACAGGGACGTCTGGAAATCTTTCAAGCCGCGCGTAATACTCTCTCACCTCTGGCACCTCGATAGGTTGCAATCTATTGGTAACCAAGATTGGTTGAATGGTCTTGCCCTCTAGCAGTTCGTGGGTGCGGTCTTCAACTATTGAAGGGTGTGCTCTAATGCATTCAGTCTCATAGAATATCTCCCGCATGTCGAATATGTTCTTGCTTATCTTTGCCTTCGTATCTTTTGTAGGAAAGAATAGGTCTCTGATTGCCAGCTTCCTATCGAGTATGAAGTCAGCTTTGCATGAAACTATGTAAGCAGTCTTCGAGGTAAGGAAAATCCTGTCGACCTCGAAGCCATCTTTTCTCATCCTGTCAAGCCATTCCGAAATCTCAGGATGTTCAACCCTGCTAACCGCTAAGGAACCTAGATCTCTTACTGGAAGGTTCGCTTCGGCTACAACTTTACTCACATATTTTTCAAACGCATCGCCATACTTCTGCCCCCAAATCTTTGCAGCCTTTGATTCAGGCTTAAGCAAGACTTCGCTTATCCAATAGTTATAGAAGTGATCTGATGGCGTAAAGCTCCAACAGGCTATATAGTATACGTTTCTCCCATGGCTTATGAGGGGTATGAGCGGAGACTTGTAGAGACTTCTTCCTGGTCTGTATTCGAGCTCTCGCAACCATGCGATGCATCGAGTCTTACTCATATTCTTGCTGAAGACATCTCGAATCTCTTTACAGAGCTTAAGTGGAAAGAGGGTTGGCCTACCCTTATTCACGTAGTCTAAAGACAACCTCTCCAGGTAGGCGTTGATATTATCTAGATCTGTCAAGTCTAGCTTGAAGGTATCCTTGAACTCCTGCTCAAGGATGAGTCTGAGTTCGACGCCGTGCTTATGCCTCCCATAATACCAGTTTTCATACTCAGGATCTGAACTCGCATTGTCAACCCATCTTCTCACAGCGTTATAAAAGCCCTCATCTTCCATATCATGGATTTCGTCTTTGTCCACTGTGGCCTTGCGAGCTGGATATGTTCTTTGGATGTCCAAGAGATTGGCATATTTGGCCAAGTCAAGTGACGCTAAATGTTTGGGGAAGATTGACCAGAAGTCAGAGTCTGAAAAAGGCTCTATGTTTCGATAACCCATCTCAAGCAAAGCATCTAGTATGAATCTGAAGGCCCTAAGTCCGAAGTGAAGGTCCGTGCTAGTCCGAATGAATGAGTTACCTACAGATTCAATTGTGAGGTTACTTCCGTAGACCTGCAGTGCCTCAAGGGTAATGGCTAGAGCTTTGCCCTCGACTCCCTCAACTCTCTTTCTTAGGGCATCAAATGCCTTTGCCTTTCTATCGAGTAGCCAAGACTCTATTGCCTTCGACCCTTCGAGAGTATCCATAAACTGAGCTCCATTCCGTCCGACTGGAAGCCCACTTGATATTATATCTCCCTAACTTCACTCATATACTCAGTAGGTGATTTTTTGGAGGCCCGAAATTTTCTATGGAGCCGCCGTCCGACGAAGTTGAAAAACAAAATCCATTATGCTCTGTATGAAGGACATTGAATACTGAAAGATATTAGGAAAATTATTGAACTTCAATTTAGAATGATTGTATCTTCATTTCATATCTTGCATTTGATGCTGCATTAAGCCTCAAGTGATTATTCAACAACCCTCCCAAACGTCGACCATCGTCAAGGAAGTTGTGATAATTCCATGCAAATACTGCGGCGCACTAACAATCGAAAAAGTAATTTGTTTGATCGAGCGATAGAATTTGCGAGAAGAGGATGAGCTTAGGCATGGCTCAATCGTCGGGAAGCGAAAAGAAGGAAGAGAAACCCTTCGAATGGACTGAAGAGAAGCTCAAGGATGTCTACAACTTTATTCAATCTCTAGCGGACAAATACCTGCAATTCAAGAAAGAGGAAGCGAGCGCGGATACTACATACACAGAAGTGACGTCAAGACACGATAGACATGTGATTAACGTAATGGTCATCTTCCTAGCGGTCGTGGTCGCTCTCATGAGTATTCTGACCTTTTACGGAAAGGTCAGTGGTGATGCTTTGCTGTTCCTTGGTGGAACCGTTACCGGATACGCATTTGCGTTCGTGCAACGATTCATCTTCGGTAGGCCCAAAGTCGCGCCTGAGGAAGAAGGGGACTAAAGCCCTACCAGGGTGATTGTTACTCCTTAATCTCTCCGGTATTTGATTCCGAGAAGCACGAGAAAGAGGACATTACGAGCAGAGAGAAGCTTCTTTGGCAACTTATCACAGCTATAGACAAACTTCCCGTCGCTGGTGACATGTCCTTGTTCGGAGAAAGCGGAACAAGTGGCACGAGTGGAAAGGAGAAACTGCTATGGTCCTGTGGTAGAATTCATAGGAAGTTTCAATGCAAAGACTGCGGCCACTACTGGATAGAAAAGAGATGAACTACGGCAAGTTTCTTTTCTAGATGCCAGAATATTTTGGATATCTCTTACGGATTCCTTAAAGTTCTCTTTCGCTTATCTCATGAAGTTTTCCAGGTTATTTTGCTCGATGTTGCCTCTCTGTAGAAGTATCTCTCGCACAATTCGGTCTATCTCGCTGAGTTCAACCTGAATGGCTTCCTTCACTTCCTGTCTTATCTTCCCTATGCTAGTATATTCTTGCGCTAATTCAGGCAAGACCTCGCTGACCTTCTGGGTGCACTCCCTTGCGAGCTCAACCAACTTTCCGTGAAGTTCGTTCTTCTTCTCATACTTTGGGAGTGGCAGTTCGAGAACCTTCTTGTGTATATGTCTTTCGCCGAATAGACCACGAGATTGCATCGGTTTGATGAGCTTGTCGATTATGGGCGAATTGAGCATTGCTGTCAAGTATAGCGCCTCTTCTTCGTCGTCTGTATCGTAAGTGTAGGTCGTGTGGTCGGCAAGGACTCCCTTGAGGCGAATGTGAATGCCATCTATCTTGATTCGTTTAGCTTCGTTTTTGATGAGGCATGAAACCAAGTATGTTCCTGATGTATTGTAGAGAACCTTGAAGGTAGCGCTGGAACTTTGGTCAGTGATGCCGTTAGAGTAATTTAGTCTCTGATAGATATCGAGCTTCTCCGCCTTCTCTCCTCTCTTTTCTGTCCAGGTAGCTTCCGCTTTTTGAAGCCATTTCTTCAGACCTGAAAATCCTCTCGCTCCAGCCTCATCTGATCTTATGATTCTGTATCTCCTGCTGTCGGATTCTACCGGAAGAACTGCTATCGGTAGCTGCAAGGTTCTGAAAGGAACAAGCTCAGAACCCGTTGCTACGGCGTATAGAAACTTTGTCTCCACCTGTCCCTCAACTTCAACTTCTTCATATTCTTTCTTCGCTCTTTCGAGGGCTCTCACAGAAGTTTTGACGTGTGGAAGTCTAGGGTCGAGACCTAGTTTCGGATGCTTAACAAAGTCAACAAACCATAATTGTCTCGGAATAATAGTTGCGCGTTGTCTGAAGTTCTCATAATAGTAGCTTCTTGCTCCGACCTCAACAGCTTTTAATACTTTTCTAAATTCTTCGCTCTCAAGAAAAGAGCGCGCCCCGATCTTAAATAGGACAAAGTTTGTGTTGGAGAAATTCAGCGTTTTCTGCGCTTCTGCAAGTCTTATGTTTTTCTTGATGAGGTGTCCTTTGACTTTTAGACCTGCAATCGGGTCGGGAGTGTTTCGAGCCTTTTGGGCAATCACCACGCAGGACGGAACCTTGAACAGCGGTTTAACATCTTCCAAGTCAATTATCATAGAGATAGTTAGCCCAAGCTTGAATGAACCAGATCTAAAATTGTGGTGTTGGTCTCCAACAAAAATACTTCGAGGCATGACGAAAGCGATTGACTTTCCATCTTTCAAGTAAAAGTCGGAACATCTAAGGAAGAACAGAGTAGCCATTTCCATTTGAGTTATTAGTTCAGCTCTAGCTGAGTCGAGCAGCACATATTGGTTCAATACAAGTTTCCTAAGGTAATCTTGATAATCTGTACTTTCGATGTAACGGTATGATAACCATGGAGGATTGCCGACCAAAACATCAAACTTTTGCTTTCTTAGATAGAGAGGCTTGTAGATGTTCTTGAGAATAAATCCCCAGATGGTATCCCTTCCTTTGCTAATCAAAGAGGATATGGTCGTTGCAGTTTCATAGAGAACAGCTGCCAGAGCTTCACCTTGAGGATCTCTTAAGAGGCTCGTGAGTTTTTGGAACAGCATGTTGCGGAAAGTTTCCTCGCTGCGTTTTTCCCCGCTAGCGATTGCCCTTGCATACTCCTTGACGATTTCCACCGCCCTATCTGTGAGATATGTATCCTCTGCGACTTTCCGAGGTATCCTGAGTATCTTTCCATCAGCCTTGACCTTGTAGACCTCCACTTTGTTATAGATCTCCATCTCCTCATCGGGCAGTCTGATTGAATTAGCCATGTATACAGGAACGGCTATCGGTCCTTTTCTAGCGTTAAGAAGATCTGTGCCTAATGAAATGAGGTAGGTGGTTCTAGCCAATATTACCGCGAGTGGGTGAACATCTATGCCCTGAACTGTAGCTCGTATATGCTCAATCAGTTCTGCTTTCCCGAATTTCCCTTTCAGATCTTCCCGTTTCTCCCGTATCGCTGCAGCAAGGAAAGTGCCTGAGCCGCACGCCGGGTCCAGAACGCCGCTCATTGGCTCATCTTTGAGAACTCGATTGACCATATATTCGGCGAGCCAGTCAGGCGTGTAGTATTCGCCCAGATCGTGTCTTGCTTCAGGATCTACAAGTTCCTGGTAGAGTGCCTTGAGGATGTCTTCGTCGACCGTCGATAGATCGTAGGTTGCGAGCCTTTCTAGAATCATTCTGGCAACTCTTATCCCCTCTTCACGTTTGACTGTCCATGAGAAGAAGTCTTCTTCTAGGAAATTTTGGACACCCCATTTTTCGCTGAAGATTCTACCTTCTAGTATTTCGATAAGTTGATCGTCCGAGACAGGTAGGGCTCCGCCTGAGAATGATGCGTAGGCCAGTAGCTTTGCTAAAGTAGCTAGGTAGGTGTGTTTGATAAACAAGTCTTCGCTTTCAACACTTGATCCATATACTAAGCGAAGGAATGACGCCCATTGATCATAAAGCGTTGTCTCCCTTATTTGTCTCCATTCTCCCTTGAGCAGGTTGAATGCTTCTTTGTAAGCTGGCATGTCAAGCCCAAATTCTCTTGAGAAATCTTCCGCTGTTGCGGGTTTCAATGTGTGATAGAGCATGTAGCGATCAAGCCAAACAAAGGCGTGTCCCGGTCGTGTCTCGTGTAGGTCAAGCTTGTCTATGTCCTGTAAGATTACTGATTCAGGTGGCACCTCCTCAATTGTTGGCGCAGTGGTCCTAGGTCTGTGAACGGTGAAATTTAGTCCATCGCTGGCTATCGTGATGTAAGGAACTCTATGCTTCTCTTGCCTTGACCACAAAATGGCGACATATTTCTTCAGCTCGTTTTCGGCTTCATGCAAGCTCTCTTTATCAAGTTTCATCTTGAACTCAATTATGATGTTGCCCAAGAAAGCATCGGGTCTGCCTCTAACCATCAAAGTTTTGGAACGGAACTTGATGTATTTCTCTAATTCAGGATAAAGCTTCTCAAGATAGCCCATATCCAGTTGCTTAAAGACATCACGCACAAATTCAAGAAAGTGGAAAGCCTTCCCCGCCTCTGAACCGGCCTTCTGGACACCGTCGAGGTATCTCTTAAGGCGCTCTGCAAAATTTGGTGGAGCCAATTCAGTCATAAACCACGCCCAACAATTGGCTTGCGGCTAGTTTCTTAAGATCAATTGAGGTAACGGTCTATAAAAAGAAGCCTAGACTTTAGAAAATAGATCGGGACTAAAGATCATTGTTGTGGGGTTTGTCCTTGGCTCATAGTAGCCTTTTCATTTCGTTCAATCGCTTTGCCACTTCTTTGCCTTTGTCGGTCAACGAGTAGTAGGCCTGTATAGGCTTGGATGTGACGACTCTCCTTTGAATCAGTCTTTCCCCTTCCAGATCTTTCAGGTTTAGAGACAATGTTCCACGGCTCGTGAATATACGCGCCAGATCGGAGTATCTCACCTCTCCCCTCTCAAGTACAAACAGAAGAATTTTGACAGAAGGAGCTTCTAGAATAGCCGATATCTTCACCAATCGATCCCTTAACCATGATGAACTCCCTTCTGCTCATAATGCCATGACACAGAATACCGTGTAAAGTTCATTCAAGTGAACTCTTATAACCAAAGCCACAAGCATCTCTAATCGTGGAGGAAGCTATCTTGTCTAGGGAGAAGCTCGCTGGAGAATATCTCGCAATTCTTGAACAACTGAGAGAAATGGCTAGAACTAGTTCAGATCTTTCGAAAAAGTTGAGCCTATCGAAAACGCTTGTTGCGGGTAGACTTGCTCCATTGGTCCGATGGGGCTGCATACGCGAGACCAAACCTGGGCTCTATGAGATAACTCCCGCTGGTTTGGAGGCTTTACAGAAAGGCGCTAGACCTAGGGTGGAAGCCAAGAGAAGGAAGCTTAGGATAGTTGGTCCTAGAAGTCAAATACCTGACTTGGTCTACGAGCCTGTTAATGAGATGGGCGTAATCTTCCTCTTCGCCAAATACCATAAGGAGTTAGGCATAGAATATATCGAGGGCATACAGCAAGGTTTCCCAGACGCCTTCGGCAGAAGAAGAATCGGAAGAACAGAATACGAGCCAGTAAACATAGAATTTGAATACAAGAGCCTAGACTTCAAGAACCATCAACACGACCCGAATCAATGCGACATAATCGTCTGCTGGGAACACAACTGGCCCCAATGTCCGCTAGAGGTTATTGAGCTGAAAAGCACTGTACCTAAACTTATGCATGCCACCAAAAATACGCGATAGATGTCAACACATTGTCCCTTATGCAGATGCTCCCGAACCATCATCGTTTAGTAGGACGACCGGCATCATACGACGAGCTCTCAGCGTTGCCATTAAGGAACTCATCAAGAAGGAACTGATTTCTAATAGCTCACAAAACAATATCAAGTTGCCAAACCTTCTTTAGAGTCTTCATAACGGACAAGACTAAAAGCTGGGTTCCATTCGTTTTTCCGTCGATGGTCCTTATACCGGAAGAAGACTTCGCAGCTCTTCGATCTTGGATAAAGAGAACTTGGCAGTAGTTGCTTTAAGATAGAATATACAGAGACGCTCACTGATCAGCAATTGCCGCGTCCCTAGAATTCGTGGGCTAAACTCTCAATTAAGTCGATATTTCTACGAGTCAAATAACCCTCTTAAGCGCAATCACATTTCTAAATCTTTCATGCGGTGGATGATAGTGGAAGAAAAGGAGTTACTGGAGATAGAAGCGCGCGAGATGGAGCAAGCAGCAAAGAACACAAAGGAAATGATTCGAAGAAATGAGACCAGCAGCATCTCCCTCCTTTACAAAGACAAGTTCGATTTAGAAAAGAAAAGGGTATGTTCACCCCTTGCGGGTGTCCTCACAGATAAGCTAATTCCCTTACACGAAAAGGTTCTAGTCCCAATTGCTGGTCATCCTTCACCAGAAAAGTTCAATGAAAGAATTGGTTTTAGCGTTGATCGGCTAGTGGAGTGGAGGAAGAGGGGTTGGGTCGAAACGGTACTCACTGCGGCACCCAGAGTTTACTCAGGTCTAGGTTACCTAGACGAGTTGATTCAAGTCTCTCCGTCTCTTAGTGTTCGCAGCCAAGTATACCTTGTAGCGTTGAGTGGAGGCGCCGATAGGTTTAACACCATTTTTCGTGAAGGATTAACTGTCTTCAAAGAAAGTGTGGTGCCCCCACGTTATGTTGAAATTTTCGGCGAACACAGAGCTGAGGACTATCGCAAAACCCTTGCCACCTACTACACGGATCTGTCTATATTTGGCTTGGCTCAAAGTATTAAGGAGATCAACGACTTAGCCAAAAACAAAATACAAGATGCGGAGGATTTATGCATCTTTTCACAAGGGTTTCTCGTTTCGCCTTTTATCCGCTCCCTAGGGAAGACGACGACCTATCCATCTGAATTCAAGGGCCTTGCAACACCATTTTACGAGATTGCGAAGCCTAAAGGTGAAGCCTTCTTTGTTCCCTGCTGGCTGGCCGATGTCTACGACTATCTCGGGTTAACTGCTCCCGAAAGCATGGATACCGATGAAATCAATGCTGTGAAGAAGAATAGCGGAAAATTTATCGAGGCTGCCAAGAGCTTGGACGAGGAGATAGATAAAGCCGTAAGGGAGAAGTTTGAAGGGCAAGAGCTTGAGAGAAGTGAAGAGAAGATTATCATAGCGAAGAGAGAGGAGTTCCGGAGGACGTGGCGGGAGGAGTTGGTCCCTGCCTTCAAGGATATAAGGCAGACAGAAGAGGTGTGGAGCATAGCGTTTACCACCTCAATAGTCGCCTCGGCTCTAGCCCTTTCAGCACTTAAAGGTGTACTTGACATCCCATCCTCTATTCACATACTTCTCGCTTCAAAAGAGCTTAAGGAGAAAATAGCCGATCCAGCTGCGGGATATTTTGTTGGATTTTGGGAGCGCAACCCAATACACATAGGCTTCTATAAGGTTGATAAGGAGATTAGGAAGCTCAAGCGTAGGAGCTGATAGCTCCCGTCATGCCTCGTGTTTCAGCAGAATCGTGATGGACGCCTATACTCAGTCTTCGCACAATGTCCGAGATAGTGCATTTGCGACATTCCGAACACTAGGTGAATCGACTGTCGAGAATCGATCGCTCCGAATCGTAGCTAAGCCAGTCCTGGTCCCCGACGATCCTTCGAGCTAATTCAAGCCTTCGAACCATATCCGAGGAAAAGGTACCAAGATTGAGCGTCAGCGTCAATATCAAGGAAGGGCCCAATTGAAAATCACATAATTTGAATCGGTTCTTTATCGCCTCAAATGTCTTCTTGATCTTTCGAGCTCTACGTTCAAGTGACATTGAGCAACCCTCTTGTGAAAATCTACAAAATAAGGGATCCCTTATTTTCTCGTTTTTCGCGAGAGGTAACCTTGGCTAAAAAGAGGTCCCCTAATTAGAACTAAACCATGGAGCATCAACCATGTCGGCTACAGCTACCTGAAACTTCCCCTTTTCTTGAACCTAACTCAACTTTCTGCTTCAGCTTCTCGATCGCTTCCTTGATCTTCATCTCGGCTATGGAAGGCTTCGTAAGCCAATCGTCCGGCATACCTGGGAGATAGGGCTCAGTATCCGCTGCTTCAGCCATCACATGAATATTTCCCTTGGAATCCACTGCTAGAAGCGTGAATCCGGGCGTATTGAAGATTGGGCTCTCAATTTGTTTGGCTTTCCTTAGAGTTGTGACAAGAACAGCTTGATTATAGCCTGACGCTAAAGCTTCGGCCAATTGACCTAAACCCCGAGCCAAATCATCACTTGGCGTCTTGACCTCGATCGCTATCCTCTCGCCATCCAAGCCTACGGCTTCCCCATCAATCTCAGTATTGCCGAGACGAATCCTAGCTATCTTAACGCCGTAGCCCAAGGACTTGTAATGTCTCTTCACAGCCCACTTCAGAAAGCGTTCACTCAAGCCTTCACGCTCATTCTTAGTTCTTTCAAAGTTGTTTCTTCTGGAATGCCCATCCTATGAATTTGTCGAATAAGACATCCATTGAGGACAATCTGTCTAGAAGCTCTATGTCCTGTGGATAAAGTTCTTTAAGGGTGTTTTTCAATTCTTCAATTCTGCCGTTAGGTAGATGTTTCATCACTACTTCCATAAGCGTTGGGTTGAGCCAGAGATCTTCCACCGTTGTGTATGAAATGTAGATGCCTTCATCTTTGTGCCATTCAACGGCCCTTCTGACAGTCTCTTTGATGTCTACAGGCTTTTCGAATTTCATCGGCCCGTAGCATATCCGGCCAATGAGCATTGATAAGATTTGGAATTTCTGGGCGACCGTGGCGAACCCCTCCTTGATCCATTTGTCAGCTTCCTCGGGCTCTTTGACCGATAATCCTAGTAGAAATGTATATACTGCTAAGAGGCCGATCTTCTCACAAAACCTCTTTAGAACTTCTCTATCGGATTGCGATCTATCCCTAACTACTTGGTCGAGATCATTGAAGATCTCCATCGCGAATAGCGAGAAGAGACTTCGTCTACCTCTTTCACTGTACAGCGGAATCCTATTCAACTCGTAATAGCCTATGGCTGGCCGTTTCGTTGAATCTACTGAATATGAAACCACCTTTCCTTTCAATAGTTCGTTAAGACCTTTCACGAATGGTCCCTTACCAAGCCCTGACTCCTTGAAGAGTTCGGTCCACCTCTTCCTTCCAGTTGTTAGGCATTTGATAATGGCTTTCTGAGCTTCAGGTCTTCTTCCCATCCAAATCCGTCCTTAGGTCTCTTATTATCTTCAACCGATACCTTTATATGCCTTGTGGAGATACGTAGCGATAGGTCTGAAAAAAATGAAAAAAGACCTTGAGGCTTTACGGGAATTAGGCGTTAAGGAGCCTGCAGTATGTCCGCACGCAATGCTTGACCAGCATGCCAACCTCGTGTGTTTATACCGCTCTGAGTCAGTCGGCTGCTGCAGACCAGACCTGTGCCCTGAGGGAGGATCATGAGCGAAGACTTCGACGATTTGGGTCAGGATGAGGAAGTCCCTCGTCAAGGCCGCATTTAAGGAATGGGAGGAAGAGACGTGACATCGAAGAACGCTGACCCTTTGCCTCATAGAAAGAAAATAGCCATTCCCTCTCGTGACGGTCCACTCACAGCTGACGTAAACTGGGATGAGAAGCGAAAAGAGATGAGACTCAGCCTCAGCCTCAAGAGAACTCCAAACTCAAAGCAGCGTACTGCAACTTGGATTTTAACACCGCGAGAAGGCATGGAATTCAACGACGCGTTGGAGGAATTGTTGGAATTCTTGGAGTATCTCTCCCAAACAGGAGGAGTCCGCGTTAAAGCAAGAAATCGAGCAAAGGGGGGTATAATGTATGTCAGAGAACTCAGAATCTGAAGAGACCGCAAGTTCGGAGTTTCCAGAATGCAAGTGGATAGAGTTCGGCCACACAACTCACAGAGAAATTCCTCCGTTGATGATAACTCTAGAGCAGCTTGACGAAATGAAAGCAAAATATCGGCATGAGGATTGCTACACATCGATCTTTCGTTACAGCGAAAGAGACCCAAATGCTGGTAATGTTTTGTCAGGATTTCCATTGGATTTTGACGACAAGGAAAACCCGGAGAGAGCCAGAAAGGAAGCGTACAACGCCGTTGCATATTTGATGGATAGGCTGGGGATTCCTGAGCAGAGCATCAGCATCTGTTTCACAGGCTCCAAGGGCTTCGCCATATTCCCGAATCGCAGAGCCTTTGGCATCCAACCGTCCGAAAGACTACCTCTGATTTTGAAGTCCATGGCTATGGAGCTTAAGGAGAATCTCGGCTTGAAGACGTTGGATTTGAAAGTCTATCATAGAAGATCTCTATGGAGATTGCCTAATACGCGACATCCAAAAAGTTCGCTATTCAAGGTTGAGATAACAAATCAAGAGCTTGAGAAATTCAGTATTGATGAAATCAAAGAGCTTGCTAGGAAACCAAGAGCAATAAAACGTGTAGCAGATCACAGACTAGTCCCAGAAGCTCAGCAGTGGTATTTGAAACATGCAAAATTGGTTGACCAATGGTTTGAGGATAAAAAAGAGAGATTCATCTCAACTGACTTGTCCAATCTCCCAACGGTTCCATGTGTCGCGAAGAGACTTCAAGTAGGCAGTGAAGAAGGCAACCGCAACAATACAGTATTCCAACTAGCCGTCTACTTTGCAAGGTCAGGCAAAAGCATAGACGAAACGAGGGAGATACTCTTAGATTTCAACCGGAGAAACAAGCCGCCTCTGCTGGAAAGCGAAGTTCTGAGAAGTATAGAATCGGCCTACAAGGGAGTTCAGGAGGATAAGTATTCGGTGGGATGTGGCAGCGAGGCTTTTCATGAATTGTGCGATAAGGGGCATTGTCCATTCTTTACGAAAGACGACTCAGGTTTAGTCTCTGCAACGCCGGAGATGAAAGCTGAAGCGATGAAACGTCTCGAATCACCTGACCTTGAAGAATGGACCCTGCAAACATATCATCAAGACATAGTGGGCGAAGACAACAACATTCTTTCCATTCACTACTTGTTGCTCAGTGGCAAACAGAAGGACCCCAAACTCAAGCAGATAATTGTTTTGAAGGGCGATCCAGCCGGAGGCAAAACCACTTTAGCCGATCAGATTTCAAGGTCTTTCAAACGCAAGAAAGTTGGCAGGTTCACAGAGCATGCGCTTGACTACAGTGATATGAGCGGCCGCGAGGTTCTATATCTACAAGAGATTCTCGGATTGGGCAAGGAGGAATCCGGCGTTTCCACGCTGAGATTTCTCTCGGCCGATGATGAGGGCTACCTAGTTGAAGCAGCGACACGAGATGAGAGCGGCAAGTTCAGAACCGAAGAATATAGGATTCCTCCAATTACGGTGATAACTACCACTTCTCACGTCTCCATTGAGAAACAACTTGGTAGACGAACATGGGAACTCAACGCCGACCAATCGCCTGAGCAAACTGTCAGGATTCTTGATTCGAAAGCCAAGAGAGAAACCAAGAAATATTGTGAACTTATGGGAGTAGAACAGCCAAGTAAGGACAAGGAAATTCTGCAGTGCACGATCAATCTGCTTGAGCCTGTTCATGTAATTATCCAGTTTCCAAATGCTTTGAAGACTCTGTTTGAACGATTCAAGGGGGTCCTTAGGGTCCGATCTGACTATGACAAATTCATGACGCTGGTTAGGATGCGAGCCTTCTGGTTCCAAAAGCAAAGGAAAACTGTCACGACGCCTTCTGGAGAGAAGATCGTCTTTGCGACACCTGAGGATGCTATCAGAGCTTTGGAGATCGCAAGCCAATCTCTAACGCAGATGCTCACAGAGATGGAGAAAAGGGTTCTCGATGCGATTCCAGCAATCAAGGAACTTGCGTCCGGCTACGTTACTCTAAGCAAGAGGGCGGACGGCAGTGAAGAAGCGTATCAGGGATTCCGGTACAAAGAATTCATGAAGAAGACAGGGCTCGGGGAAAGGAGAGCCAAAGAAATTCTGGACGATTTGGTTGAAAAAGGAATCTTGGTCGTGAACCAGCCTAAGGGTAGAACCAAAATCTTCGAGCTAGCGGTCAGCCCCGACGAGCTGGAGGAAACGCTTAAAGTATCCCGTTCTTGGCCGGAGCGCGATACTTTACGGTTAGAATTAGAAAAAGAGCAAGAATCCTTCTCGTTGATATTGTCACGACACCCAAGCCTAGAGGGAACTACTCCATCTCTCGGCAAAAGGGAAGACCACCGTTCCGGAGTCGCTGCGCGGGACAATGCGTCTGAACGAGATTTGGGACACTCTGGGCAGAAGGAGCCTGAAATATCACGTTCCGGCTTAGAACGGGATACATCGGTAGACTCAAATCTCCAGAAAATAGCCCTGAAAGCAGCTAAGGAACCTCTGGCGGAGCTTGATTGGGTATCGACTACATCTCAGCCAATCCATCTTTGCCGCAGTGACCTTTTCCGACTGGGCTGGTATGAAAAGAAAACGCAAGAGAAAGCAGAGGTTCGAGGATTAACCAAGAAAGAGATGGAGACCCTGAGATGCAGCAAGTGCGGCGACACGGCTGAGTTCGAGGTTATTCCAGTGTGACTGCCGAGTTTACCATCAAATACATTTGCGACAGAAAATTGAAGAATGATCGAGTTTACCAAGCAATGTATCAGAATAAGACTGCGTTCTTCAAGCGTCTGTCGGATGAGGAGAAGCAGAGGAGCCAGCGGGTATGCGACGACTGTTCAACATCTCTTTGGGACAAAGTTGAGAAGCGCTACATCGATCTGCCAAAGCATTCGGCCGACTGGGAAGTCGTTATTTAAAGATAGAGTGCGGATGTGAAGAGGAATTGGCTGGCTTCCACCGCGATGAGCGTACTCGGCGAAGCGGCTTAAACAATGGGAAGTTGGGCTCCGAGGTCCAGCTGCACCAGCCCCCTATATGCCCACAATGTGGCTCGCTGCGAGTGTGGAAGGACGGCGTTCGCCGTTTACCCGATAGGAAAATTCAGCGGTATCTATGTCGAGATTGCTCTCTTAGATTCAGCAAGCCTCCGCAAACGCATGTAAAGCTCAACGTCGCTCGCCAGTTCCTTGAAGTGTCTAAGCCTAGAGAGGATGACGTCGAGGCTTCTATCCTTAAGGCTGATCCGCTTATCAAGGACCCTCAGGATAAGGGTTCTCTCCCTCTCGGTAAAAATGTAGGATCTCATGCTGCATCAAACAGTGTTTCTGCCATAGAAAGATTAAAGGTCTTTCGACCGCATAATATTAAACGTCAAGTATGCGTGCCGGAAGGCGGCATGATAAACTTGGCCGAAGTGGAATCCCGACTGGGAAAGGCTCCGCGGGAGAGCACAAGCAACATCGAAAGCCTCCTATTCAACTTCGCATGGTACCTAAAAAAGAACGGTCGGAAAGAATCGACGATAAAGCCTCAAACCAAACTTCTGCGTATACTAGCCAAACGCGGCGCTGATTTACATGATCCAGAAAGCGTCAAAGAGACGATTGCATATCAAACCTGGAGCGAAGGAAGAAAAGAGAACGCTGTCAACGCATATTCAAACTTGTTGCGGATGATTGGAGGAAAATGGGACCCACCACGCTATAGACGCATCGAAAAACTGCCTTGGATCCCGACTGAACAAGACGTGGACCAGATCATAGCAGGATGCAGCGCACGGATGGCTTCCTTCCTTCAGCTCTTGAAGGAGACAGGGATGCGCCCAGGAGAAGCATGGCAGCTAAAATGGACAGATACAGATTTTGAGAAGAACATCGTTAACGTAACACCTGAGAAAGGCAGCAAACCACGGATCTTAAAGATCTCCGGTAAACTAGCAGCAATGTTAAGGGCCTTAGAGCAACGCGGCGAACATATCTTCAGGAGTGGAGACCTTGAACATTTCGCTCAGAACTTCAGGAAACAACGCAGAAGAATAGCAGCCAAACTCAAGAACCCAAACATAAATAGAATTACATTCAAAACGCTACGGCACTACAAGGGAACGATGGAGTATCATCGAACCAAAGACATTCTTCATGTCATGGAAGTTCTCGGGCATAAGAACATCAAGAACACGTTGGTCTATACCCATCTTGTGAACTTTGAGTCTGAAGATTTCATTTCAAAGGTTGGCAAAAACGCTGAGGATGCATGTAAGCTTGTAGAAGCAGGGTTTGAGTATGTCTGTACAACGCCTGAGACCCTCTTGGTCTTCAGAAAACGCAAATGAATCCCTGAAACAGGAGGGGGGTTCATGCTAAAGTGCGGGGGGTGGGATTTGAACCCACGAACCCCTACGGGACAGGGTCCTAAGCCCTGCGCGTTCAACGACCTGCTTTAATGGTCATCTTTGACCTGACTTGGCAACCCCCGCATAAAGGCTCGTAGA
>Ga0209725_1000314_pt1 | contig 29869 bp, 22 predicted proteins | sample I18A1metaG_FD_184145 | JGI IMG/M metagenome (GOLD analysis project Ga0209725, IMG submission 184145) | Lake sediment bacterial and archeal communities from Gulf of Boni, Indonesia to study Microbial Dark Matter (Phase II) - ​I18A1 metaG... | ecosystem: Environmental > Aquatic > Freshwater > Lake...
GTGATCTGCGCAGCTGTAGTTTACTTTGTTGAGACAGCGAGACGTGGAAAACTGCCAAAACTTCGGAAGGTTCCAGGTTTAGACGCTGTTGAGGAGGCAGTGGGACGAGCCACAGAGATGGCTAGGCCCGTCGTCATTTCTACGGGCATTGGCGGACTAACTGATGTCACTGCACCCCAGACTGTCGCAGGACTCAGCATGGTCGGGTATGTGGCTAGGCTATGCGCCAGATATGGTGCTGAACTGATTGCCCCGGCCAGAATACCGTATGTCATTCCCGTGGAGACAGAGATCATTCAAACAGCGTTCAACGAGGAAGGAAAGACAGAAGAGGCCGCAAGAGCCGCTGACATGGTCCACTATCTATCTGACTCACAATTCGGCTACACCATCGCCTATCTCGGCTTGCTACAGAGAAGGAAACCGGCCGCGCACATTATGATCGGAGGGTACTGGGCTGAATCTCTACAACTTGCTGAAGTGGGCTTTAACGTCAACGCAATCCAGATTGCAGGAACAGCCAACACGCACCAGATCCCGTTCTTCGTGGCAGCATGCGACTATTCATTGATAGGAGAAGAGATCTACGCAGCTGGAGCATACCTGTCAAAGGATCCGGTTCAGGTCGGTAGTGTTGCGGGCCAAGATATCGGAAAGGCTGTTGCTCTTGTGCTGATCGTGGTGGGCATTCTGTTGACCGCTGCTGGCATCCCTGTCCTGACCAACCTCCTGAGATCATAGAAGGTGAGAGGAATGAGCTTCTACAAGAGGAAGGAACTCCCGATAGTGATAACGGCGTTTTGTGCGCTTCTGGCGATCTCTGCGTACTTCCTCAAGATCCCTGAGGCGAAGAGTGCTTCCACCACGGTGCAAACATGGATGCTAGTAATGGTGAATTTCGCTGTTGTTGTGGGATTTCTGATGGTTATCAGGATGCATAAGAAACGCATAGACAAGCGGCAACCAGGAGACAAGAGCTGGCTATTCAGTGTCTGGCTTATCGTTCTGCTGATCGCCTATGTGCTTCTGGGAATCTATGGAGTAGAATCAACTCGCACAGCCGCACCCACGAATTTCTGGACGTTTAACTGGGTCTACACAAACGCGATTGTGGCGCTGGACAGTGCCATGTACTCGTTGCTGGCTTTCTTCATAGCTTCAGCCTCATTCAGAGCATTCAAGGCCAGAACAAAGGAGGCTGGCGTACTGCTGATCTCGGGCGCAATAACCATGCTTTACAACGCACCTGCAGGATCTGCAATATTCGGGCCACTGGCACCCAGTTTCAACGATCTCGGGGACTGGATACTGAACGTCCCGAACATGGCGGGCTTTCGAGGTATCCTGATTGGCGCTGCAGTTGGAGCGATATCTCTAGGAATTCGAGTGCTGACAGGTAGAGAAAGAGGATACTTGGGAGCTGGTGAGTAGAAATGTCGTTTTGGAAGAAACTTGAAGCTGTCGATGCTCGGATCATCTACCTGATCCTTTGGATCGCGATCGGATTGCCGCTGCTTACTCCACTCTACTTACCGCTCTCCATTAGCCCAGACACTGTGAATTACCACAAGGCTATCGAGGCGCTACCTGCCGGAGCTGTGGTGGCGTTTGGCATGGATGTCTCACCTGCCGGATATGGTGGAGAGTTGGGGCCTCAGGCTCGTGCAACAGCGTACCACTTGTTCACCAAGCCCATCAAGATAGTCTTTCTCAGTTTCTGGGAGACAGGTGCCCCCCTCATACAGGATGTCTGGAAGAACCGGTACGTTGCGGATGCGATGAAGGATAAGAAGTACGGAGAAGACTATGTCAATCTGCACTGGATACCTGGCACTGAGACTGGAATGGCAGCGTTTGCTGAGGATGTTTGGAAGACTGTGCCAGCAGATTACAAAGGTACAAAACTCGCGGATCTTCCCATGATGGCGAAGATCAAGTCCGTGAATGATTTCGCGATGCTGGTCTGCATCGAGACAGGCACTCCAGGCGGACCTGAATATCTGCGACAGTGGCAAGCAAGGAACAGGAATCTGAAAATGCTGGTCGGCTCCTTGGGAGTGAGTGTCCCAGCGAACATCGCCTATATGGCATCCGGACAATACATAAGCATCCTACGAGGCGGCAGAGGCGCCACCGAATATCAATACATCTTGAAAATCGTCACTCCCACAGACGTTCAGGGCTCTGACGCAATGACAATGTCACACGTGGTCGTACTCGTCTTCCTACTGCTTGGTAACCTCGGCTACTTGGCCACGAAAGGGCAGAAGGGAGGAAAGAAATAGGAGGGAATTGACATGGCAGTGGATCTAGCTACAATGCTCGGCATATATGTGTACGCCTTGTTCGCCTTAGGGGCCTACAGCTTCACATACAAGGACAATAGCTTCTTCAAATTCGCTGAGCACACCTATGTGGCTCTAAGCATCGCCTACAACGCATCGGTCGCCTATGGATACATAAGATTCACAGCAGTTCAACCTGTGATTACTGGAAAAGATGCAACCTTCCTTATTCCTCTGGTGATTGGGGCCCTATTCATCTTCTTCTTTTCGAAGAAGTACTTCTGGCTGTATAGGTTCCCAATTGCTATCATAACCGGCACAGGCATGGGGCTGGCTATGAGCGGCACAATATCGGCGCAATTCTTGGACCAGGTCGTCGCTACTGTAAGGCTGCCCTTGTATGTTGTAGATAAGGTGCTGGGCTTCAGACCAATGGACACTCTCAACAACTGGTTGATCTTCATAATGGTGATCGGGACACTGGCGTATTTCTTCTTCTCAATTACACCTGAGTCCTCTCTTGGTGCTGTCACTGGTAAGCTAGGGCTGATCGGTCGATGGACGATGATGGTCGCGTTCGGATCGGCCTTCGGCAACACTGTGATGACAAGAATGAACCTGTTCATCGGAGTCTACAAGAACCTTCTCAGAGACTACACTTCTTTCCTAGGACTGGCTGCACTGATACTAGTTGTCGCTACGTTGGAAGGACAGAGGGCGAAGAAGTCCGCGCAATAGGAATAGGGTATCAAGCCCTATCAATCACCCTTTTTTTGGTATCTTTGCGTTCATAGAACTAGTAATCGAAGGTCGAAACCTTAGCTTGTCGCTCGCTTGGGCGACGTGCAGATAGGCCTTCAAGACAATTCCATGTTCCTGGTCGGTTATGGGTTTGATGAAAGAAAGTCCAACTCTGGAGGACTATCTTGCCACAGGGGCGCTCTCCAATGTTCCACTTTGGATATACCTTCTTCTCCTAACTTTTGACACCAGCGGACACACTCTGTCGAGCCCAATACTGTTCTATACGATCATTCCGATCATTGCGATGTTGACGGGAGGTTTCGTTGCCTCCTTTCTCATGTGTCGAAGAATCAAGAGTCACTCCTTTCGAAACGGTTTCCTGTTCGGAGTCGCCGCTACAGTTGTCAACCTCATCTTTGGAGTCGCCACACTTGCGCCTTCAACGCCTTTTGTGGCTGCCATTTGTTTTCTGGCAAGTGCGGTCCTTGCTGTCATTCTGTGGCGCAGAAAAGATACGGCACATCAGAGATGACTGTGCCATCCGACTTGGATACTCTAGTTCTTGACAGCGGATCGAATGTCCTGCATTGCTTCTGGCAAGAATGCATTTCGCTTCGCTGAGACATGGTAAGAAGCGCAGTGGAAGAGTAGATGCCTCTGTTGGGAACCCGATCACTGTGATTTGACTTCAACAATATGTTTAAGTCCGTGCCACAGAATTATGGCGTTTCAAATCTGAAAGAGTGGCCGAAATGGGAAACCAGGCACCTTCATTGGATCCCGAGAAGATCACTGTGATCCTTGCGACTGACTGCGGAAGTACCACAAGCAAAGCAAGATTCTTCAAGAGACTCAAGAACGAGTACCGATTCGTGTGCGCCGGAGAGGCGCCAACTACAGTCGAGGCCCCATATGAAGATGTCACATTAGGCGTAAGGAATGCTGTGAGAGAAGTCGAGGAACTTACAGGCCATAGACTACTCTCCGACAAGGGAATCATTGACACTCGAGCCGACGAGAAAACAGGTATCGATCTCTACGCCACTACTAGCAGTGCGGGTGGGGGTTTGCAGATGATGGTTGCTGGTGTTGTGAAATCGATGACTGGGGAGAGTGCAGAGCGGGCGGCGCTTGGGGCGGGGGCTATCGTCATGGACGTGATTGCGGTCAATGATGGGAGGCGGCTACACCAGAAGGTTGAGATGATGAGGCATCTCAGGCCTGACATGATCCTCGTAGCTGGAGGCACAGACGGAGGAGACATCGAACATGTTGTTCAGACGGCCGAGGTGATTCGAACCGCTGAGCCTAAGGCTCGTCTCGGCATAGGATATAAGCTACCCATCGTCTACGCCGGAAATGATCGAGCAAGAAAACAGGTTCAGCAGATCTTGGGATCTAGATACGCTCTCACGATAGTGGACAATCTTCGGCCAACTCTAGAAGTCGAGAATTCCGAGCCGGCCCGGGAAGCGATTCATGAGCTGTTTATGGAGCATGTGATGTCTCATGCCCCCGGATATAACAAGCTGATGGAGTGGACACCTATACCCATAATGCCCACGCCCGCAGCTGAGGGGAGGATGTTTCGTACCATTGCAGAAAGAAGAAAGGTCAATGTTATTGGGGTTGGTTTGGGTGGTGCGACAACTAATGTCTACTCGGTTTATGATGGTAAGTTTGTTCGTACGGTTAGCGCGAATCTAGGTATGAGCTACAGCATCTGCAACGTCCTGCATTCTGCTGGCTTACAAAACATAACGCGGTGGCTCCCATTCGAATACGACGAAACCAACATTCGGAATGTACTTCGCAACAAGATGATCCGACCTACAACAATTCCTAGAACGATCGACGAACTGGTAATTGAGCATGCAGTTGCTCGAGAGGCGCTTAGACTAGGTTTCATGCACCACAAGTTCTTGGCACGAGGGCTTAGAGGTGTCCGGATTCAGAGAACTATAGCAGACATCTTTGATCAAAGGGCATTCACGGAAACATACATTGACATGATGAATATCCATATGATCGCGGGCACAGGGGGGCTGCTTTCTCATGCGCCCAGACGCGCCCAGACCGCTCTGGCGTTGATCGATGGCTTCCTTCCTGAAGGGGTGACCAAACTGGCGCAAGACAGTGTGTTCATGATGCCTCATCTTGGAGTTCTGTCCTCAGTGCATCCAACGGCCGCACTGGAGATCTTCGAAAAAGACTGTCTTGTTAGAATAGGTACGTGCATCGCGCCAAGAGGTACAGTCGCCGAAGGTGCTGATGCCTTCAAGTTGAAGGGCGCAATGCCTGATGGATCCGTAATAGAAAAATCACTGAAATCCGGCGAGATGGATCGGTTTTCTCTGGAAGAGGGAAGAACCGTATCGATTGAGATCGAACCTGCGAAAGAGCTTGATATCGGCGCGGGACCCGGCAACAAGTCGATGGTCGAAGTCGAGGGTGGAGTGGTGGGGGTTGTTCTGGATGCGAGAGGAAGACCCTTGGCCTTACCTCAAGACGACAAGGAACGTAGGAGAAGGCTGCTTCAATGGTTCTCCGTGTTAGACGCCTATCCAAAGTCAGCACTCGAACGGTTCGCCGAAGGCCTAGCACCTACAGTCAAAGTCAGTGAACCAAGTAAGAGGAACTAGCAATGGCATTGGCATACACTCCCGGACTGAAAGTCAAGGCCTCGACGACAATCCAAGCGGCGAGAAGGCTGCCTATTCCTGGAGAGGTCTTGGTAAGAGAGGGGGAGAAGGTCGGATTTGACACAATAGTCGCTAGAACATCCGTTCCCGGTGGAGTGGAAATAATGAAACTTGTTCACCTTCTGGGCATTGACCCAGATGAAGTGGGCATGTACATGAAAAGAAAGGTCGGCGACAACGTACAGAAGGACGAGATCATCGCCGAGAAGAAGGGCTTCCTTGGAATGTTCGCATCCGTTGCGAAATCCCCCACAACAGGAGTGATACAACAAGTCTCAGAATTGACTGGGCAGGTCACAATATCGGAACCTCCAGTTCCTCTGGAGGTGAAAGCCTACGTTCCCGGTCAAATCGAGAAGATTCTACCTAATGAAGGCGTGTTAGTTAAAGCAAACGGTGCCCTGATCCAAGGCATTTTCGGAATAGGCGGCGAAACTCACGGGCAGATTGCTTTCGCGGTTGATTCACCCGACGAGATGTTGACCCATGACAAGATACGTGAGAATCATAACGGAAAGGTTCTTGTCGGAGGTTCTCTTGTGAGGGTCGACGCACTGCGAAAAGCCATTTCCTTGGGGGTCAAAGGAATTATCGTTGGCGGCATAGAAGACAAAGATCTATCCGACTTCTTGGGTTACGAGATTGGTGTCGCTATAACAGGCCACGAGAACATCGGTTTGACTCTGATAATCACAGAAGGGTTCGGTAGGATGCGGATGTCAGACAGGACCTTCAATCTCCTGAAAGAGCTGGAAGGGAAAGAGGCAGCGATAAACGGCGCCACCCAGATCAGAGCGGGAGTAATACGGCCCGAGATAATAGTGCCCCAGCTAGAGAGCGAATCTAAGGCCCAGACATCTGAGGATTTCGTGCCTCAGAAGGGCATGGAACCTGGAATGGCGGTGCGAATAATACGAGAACCGGATTTCGGTCGAATAGGCGAGATTGTGAGCCTTCCTGTTGACCTCCAGGTGGTTAACACTGAGTCACCTGTGCGAGTTCTTGAAGTCAGACTAGAAGACGGTAGTACTGTGGTTGTACCGAGAGCGGATGTAGAAATAATCGAAGAGTGAAACTAGATCAGCAATCACTTGCAGCAGAAAAACAACTGAGGAGATAATGGTAGCTCGAAGCTACCCTCTTTCTTCGATGCCTATAGCTCCGGTTCGAGGAGAGAACGCACGCCTATGTTTTCGTATCTCGAAACAAAGCGACAGAGGAGCACGACTAGAGGCGGCGGAGTGGCTTATTCTTCTATGATCTCGACATTAGCTCGTGGTACGATCACTTTTCGTCCGTCTTCGAGCGCTACCTGAACGACTCTGACCTCTGATTCGGACTCGGCCTTCTGCAGTTCAACTGGTAGACTGACAACTTGTCCAATGGCGCCGAAATATGGATCCCTGATTATTCTGACCGGGGTGCCTGGAGTCATTCCCGCAGAAGCCTCTTTTTCATCCTCCATCATGCCCTTTGCCTCATTCTCTGTCAGGGCGATAACTATCTCAGGTCTGATAACGCCGGCTCTGATCTGGGTGGCGCCGTTGATCGATGCCTCTCTTCCATCAAACGATTTCAGCAGGTCGAAGGTTCTTTCGGGCATTTTCATCTTGCCGAAGCCCTCGGTGATTATCAGGGTTGTTCCTATTTCTTCTTGTCCGGTTATGGCGACTCCTATCTCGTAGCCTAGGAATTTGATGAGGTCCTCGTCTTCTACCCCCCCGACAACTATCCCTTTGACGCCGGTCTTGACTGCTTTCGCCAGTGCGTCACCTGTCACCAATGAACCTCCGACAAGAACCTTGCCCGCATGCGATGATTCAATGGCTTCTGCTGTGAGGATGTCGTCTGGCGTTTTCGCGGCCATTTTCAGCTCTGCGTGAGCTTCTCCTCCAACGCCAAAGATGCCTTGAACCAGGGCTGCGGGTGTACGGATCATCACGCCCTCCCTAGGCAACACTTGGACAATCTTGCCCGGAATGTAAGCTGTTATTTCAACCGGGACATAGGCCTCTCTTAGAGCAACCTGGCCTGTCACATCTGACACCAACTCAATCGTTCCGTCAACAGGAGACTTCACAAACGATTTGAAGAGACCAAAGAATGAGCTGCGTTTTGCGAAGACCTCGTCCTTGGCAACTGGCTCTTTCAGCTTCTTCAGCATGTACTGGCTCGTTTCCTCAGGATCAACGCCAAGTGCATTTGCCACGTTTATGAGATGAACTTCTCCTGGGACCTGAGTCTTTGCCACAACCTGATCATGCTTCACCAAGTCTCCTTCTTTCACCAAAACTTCGCCATGTATCGGCAATCTTCGTGTCTTGCTGACTATTGCGAATCTCTTGACTTTGAGTCCTGGCGTATATGCGTGGGCCATCTCAGTTGCCTCCTTTGCCCTCGACCTGTTCAATCCTCTCGTATATGCTCTCAGGATAGGCATCCAAGGCCTTGAACCATTCAAGCAGTTTCTGTCTTCTTGCCGTCTGATCATCAGGAAGCTGGATAGGTCTACCTCTGCAGTCAAAGATCAATCCAACAACTCCGCCCTCAACACTGGTTTCCAATCCATGGCCCGGTCCTCTTCCTACATCCAGATCCTTGGCTGGAGAAAGAATCAGCTTAGCGGTCTTACCCTGCTCCAGCGGAACCACTTTCATCGAGCCAAACTCAACATTGTCTTCCACAACGCGCGCTTCGTCCTCAACCTTGAAGCTCAACGCGTTTCCGCCCTTGGCCAGCACCCCTCTCGGCGCAATACATGTTCCAAGTCTCACGAGGCAGTCTTTCTCGAATACCTCCAGTGATGGCTTTGGATAGACAGTTGAAAGAACTCCTAGGTGTGGCATCATGAACACGCTGTCCTGTGCGAGCTTTGTCATTCCTTCGGGCTGGAATCCATCGATCAGAAGCAGTGCAGATTGGGCGCGTCTGGGCGCATGAGAAAGCAGACCTCCAGTTCCTGCCAAGGAATCAACATGCATCATATCGATGTAAGTCTCAACCTCAGCCTTCTGATCGAAGATCTCACCCATTGTTTTGACCCTTTGCACTCCCATCAGGCCTCTGGCCAGCTGCTTATGATGATGGAAGCCAAGTCTCAAGGCCTCACGAGCCACGGCGTGTTCGACCATGAGTTCCTCAAGGGTTTGTGGGATCGTGGTGGGTCGGATCATCTTGTTGCGAAGTCGGTTTCGAACAAGGGCTGCTTCCACATCAAAGGGGATCCAACGCATGATGTTCTGAATTCCCGCTTCTTTGAGGACATTGCAGATGCTGTAGCTCATACCTAGATTCGCGCTAACCGTACGAACAAACTTGCCATCATAAACCGAGTAGACATTAGTTGTCGCACCACCCAAACCAACCCCAATAACATTGACCTTCCTTAGTTCTGCCAAGGTTCTGAACATTCGGCCTTCGCCCGCGGGGGTTGGCATTATCGGGACCTCAGTCCATTTCATGAGTCTGTCATATCCTGGGGCATGAGACATCACATGCTCCATGAACAGCTCATGAATCGCATCCCGGGCTGGCTCAGGGTTCTCAAGTTCAAGAACTGGTCTTATGTTGTCCACTATCTTCAGGGCGAACTTGCCTAAGGTGTTTTGAATGGCAGGTCTTGCATCCTTGTTTCCTGAGTAGACAATTGGGAGCTCGTAGCCTATTCCGAGTCGCGCCTTGGGCTCGGCTGCTGATATCAATTCAGCCATTTCTGTGACATGGGTGATAGTGCCGCCGTCAGTGCCGCCGGCCACGAGAATCATGTCGGGTCTCAGGGTTCTGATTCGCTGGATCTTCTGATGAGGCATTCTTCCATCATCAACCGCTATTGCGTCCATGACTATGGCTCCGGCGCCTAGTGCGGCGCGTTCCGCGCTCTCCGCCGTCATAGTCTTCACAACACCAGCAACCATCATCTGCAAACCCCCACCCGCACTGCTAGTAGTGGCGTAGATGTCGACACCTTCTTTGCCGGCTCTGCGCGGCCAGATGATGCCCCTCTCTTCTAGCAGATTGAGCCCTGTCAACTCCTCGACTTCCCTGACAGCATTTCGTACGCCTCTCGTTACGTCTTCAAAAGGTGCCTCGACTGTTGTGGGAGCCTCACCGCTGGAGACGAATCTGTACTCATTTCCCTTCTTCATGAAAAGCCGTGCTTTGGTCGTTGTGCTTCCCACATCGGTCACAAGTGCGATATCGAACTCCTCTCCAGTCTTTGTCTGACTCAGTTCTATATCCTCCGTACGCGATTTTGGCTAGACGCATTATTCCAAGCATGCTTTTAAGTCTAAGAGATTGGCCTCTTTTGACTGTCTAAGTAACTCTCCGAGTTTTCATGCTCCTTTTCGCAACTGATAAATCTGCGAACACTTCCAGAATGATACAAGTGACTTGTGTTGTCGATGGCAACAGCAGAAAGGGCCGTCAGACTCTCTGAACGGCTTGGAGCTGAATATGCAGATGCACGCGTCGAACGCATGCACTCCACAGAAATCCGACTCACACAGGATACTTTCGATCAGGTCGCTTCTGGTGTCGATCAAGGCATTGGAACAAGAGTTCTTTACAAGGGCGCATGGGGATTCGGTTCATCAACCTCACTTAAGCCAATAGACATCGCCAAAACCGTGAAATCAGCCATCAGAGCGGCCAAGGCCACCGCTCCTCACGCCAAGGAGAAGATCGCTCTGGCAGAGACACAGGTAGCTAGGCGTACCCTTGCCACAACTGTCCGAACACCAATGCAATCCGTTTCCATGGAACAGAAGATGGATCTGACTTCGGAAACCTCCAATGCGGCGAGAATTGACGATCGAATCGCAAGTGTAACGGTCACATACAACGATTCCAGTGGGGAAACCGCCCTTGCTACAAGTGAAGGAACCCATCTAATTGGAAAGCCGAGTAGAGGAAGCATCGTCGTGGTGGCTGTCGCGAAGAGTGGGGAGAAAATCGGAGCAATACGAGAAAGAGATGGAATGCAATCAGGGTTCGAGCTATTCGAAAAGATAGATCCAAATGGATTGGCCAAGAAGGCTGCTGAGCGCGCCCTAAAACTGCTTGGTGCCACCCATGCTCCAAGTGGAAGATTCACTGCAGTCGCAGATCAGAAACTTGCTGGGGTCCTTGCGCATGAGGCTGTCGGACACGCATGTGAGGCAGATCACGTGATAACCGGTGAATCCGTGCTGAAAGACAAAATAGGGCAGAGAGTCGGTTCTGATGCTGTGACCATGTATGATGACTCAACCTACCCCGGGGGATGGGGAACTTCCGCCTACGATTCGGAAGGAGTGCTGACAGAGAAACGGCTCATTATTGAGGAAGGTTTCCTGAAAGGGTATATTCTGAATAGAGAGGCGGCCGCTCAGCTAGGAATGAAGCCGAACGGTGGAGCCAGAGCACAGTCATTCATCCACAGGCCCATCGTTCGAATGAGTAACACATACTTGACCTCGGGCAATCAGAGCTTCGAGGAGCTGCTTGAAGATGTGGATTATGGCGTCTACCTGAAAGGGTCTCGTGGAGGACAGGTAGATACAACCAAAGGAAGCTTCCAATTCAGCGCTGAAGAAGGATACCTCATTGAAAAAGGTCAGCTATCGAAACCTTTGAGCGACGTTTCACTCTCGGGGATGACCCTCGAAACACTCATGAATATCGACGGAGTAGCCGATGATTTCCAGATCTACATCGGACTGTGCGGCAAAGGGGGGCAGGTTGCCACAACCGGAATGGGCAGCCCACACATAAGAGTCAAGAACGCTGTTATCGGAGGAAAATAGCATGAGTGAGGTACTCGAGTACGCGGTCAGAAAGTCCATCAGACTTGGAGCCTCCCAGGCAGAGGCCTTCCTCACAGACGACCTGCGCACAAACATCCTGATTGAAAAGAAGCAAGTCAAAATCGGCCAAGTGAAGCGCGATCGAGGCATTGGAATCAGGGTCTTAGTCAAGAAGGCAGACGGCGCCACAACCGGATTCGGCTATTTGACTGATCTGTCAAGAAACACGATAACAGAAGCGGCAAAGAGAGCAATCGCCACGGCGAAGGTCAGAAAAGCTGACAAGGACCTGAAGTCTTTTCAGATGAAGCAACATGAAGGCAAAGCTGGAGAAATCTTTGACAGAAAGGTCGCCGGAACTGATGCTTCTGATCTGGTAGAGATCGGGGAGTCAATGCTGAAGGAAACCTCCCGTGATCCCAGAGTATCAACCGTTAGCGGCAACATCTATTCATCAGTCAGCCGTGTCGCTGTGGCTAATTCACTCGGCATCTCCTCTAACTATCGATCAACAGCCTTCGGCGGCAACATGTACGTAGTAGCGGAGTCGGATGGATCAGTTGGCGTGGGCTGGGAATCGCACTCCTCTACCCACTACGATCGAGGAAAAATGATCTGGGTGGCGAAAGACGCAGTAGACATAGCCGCAAGACAGCTCAACCCGAGGCCGATTCAGTCTGGATCTTATGACCTTGTGGTAGATCAGGAGGGATTTGCAGATCTCTTGATGAATACGTTTGTACAAGAGCTCCGCGCAGACCTAGTTCAAAAGAAGCAGTCCCCACTGGCCGGAAGAATAGGTTCTGAGTCCGCGTCCAAGACCGTTTCGTTCATCGACGATCCCACGATGCCAAGACTGCAGGGATCGAAACCCTTCGACACGGAAGGATGCCCAACAAAGCCAAGAACAATAATCGACAAGGGCATTCTCCGCGGTTTTCTACACAATTCGTACACATCTAGCAAGGAGAACACTGAGAACACGGGCAATGCGATGAGATACATAATGTTCGGCGTCAAGTCAGAATACGCGCTTGAACCAATCACTGGACCACACAATTTGGTTCTCAAGCCTGACAGAGGCAAAATAGAAGATCTCGTCCGAGAGGTAAAGAATGGAATCTTCGTCAGAGGCTTCATAGGAGCGCACACATCGAATATTCAGAGCGGAGATTTCTCTGTTGCAATGGATTGCATGCTCAGAATAGAGAACGGAGAACTAGCCCATCCAGTCAAGCAAGCTATGATCGGCGGAAATATGCCTGCGATTCTGAAACAGATTCGAGTGGTAGGCGGGAACTCGAAGCAGGTCATCATGGGTCCGAGGATGACGCTATACGCGCCTACGATTCTCATCGAAGGAGTAACAGTTTCAGCGTAGGCCAGCAATAGTGCGCGCGACTGTCTGGGCTAGAAGAATCTCTCTCGCAGAGCGTTCCTTTCGGCATCCATTATGAGTTCAAAGAGGCGATCGCAGAGTTTCCTTTCCTGTTCCAGAACGCCCTCGGCCGAAAGAGGGTCGATTCGTCGTCCGGCCAAGACATAGGCTCCGACCCTTCCATATTTCTCTATCAATCCCGAGGTCTCTCTCGCAAGATCAAATATCTCCCGATCCCTGGTAGAGATCGCTCTGGCCCTCTTCCTTGCTATGGCGGCTACCTCTTCTTCGGAGAGTGAGAGTACTCCAATTGCTTTGGATCTGCATTTCTTGCATCTCGGTCTTGCTGGAAGATCCTTGAGCTGCATCATTTCCACGTACTGCCAGCATGATGTGCATACGAAAGTTCTTGCTTCATTCAGTATTCTTGCTCGGGTTGATTCGATAAGGATTCGCCTCATTTTCTCAGGAGGTATGAGATCGGTCTTGCGGCTAATCTTTTCCATCCCGACACGAGTTATGGGGCTGGCCGATCCTTTGGTACCGACTATCTCGATCTGAATGCTGCCATTGCTAAGGCGCTGTAGAATCTCTGTTGTGTTTGGGAGATCAGAATCTTTGAGCAGGCTCTCCTTTAATGCCTCTTCTATGACGACCGTTCCCTCCAAAGCCTTCGCCAGCTGATCTAGTCTTAAACTGTTGAAATCGACTCTTCGAGAGACTGCGCCAAACCTTCTGGCGACATGAACAAGTCTTCTCTTAAAGAGGCCTGTCTTCATGGAAGCCTTCTTGAGTTCTGGTACAACATCCCTTCTGCTCAGCTCTCGAAGTATTTCTGCTACCCTTTCTGGTCTCACTGATCCAGCTGTCTGAAGGACGATTCTGTAGGCGTCTTGCTGTACGCCAATTGTGTATCCTGTCTCCTCTGACAAGTTGTGCCCCAGCAACCTTGCCAAAGTGCGATTTACCAAGGTCCCAAAGCTTGCATTGATGACAACATAGTCCTCCCACTCCTCAATTGTGATCAGTTTATCATCTGGAATAGGGATTCTTCTGTCCACTTGATCGAAGACTTCGGTGAGAGCGTGCTCAACAGAGTCCAAGTCCGCAGGATATGTCCGCGAGATCGCTTCTGCAGCTTTCTTCTTTTTCTTGTAGTTTAGATATGCATTCGCGGCGAGCGCCCTGATCTGGCCAACCTCCTGAGCAACCTCAAACGGCACTGGGATTTCTTCTCCAATCCAGCTTGGGATGGCTCCAGTCGCATCTGATATTGGTCTGACATGGATCTTGTCGCCTCGAAGTCCAATAATCCTCCAAGCGCTGCCTCTCACGATGAATTTGGTTCCCGGTTCACCATATTCGGCAACAAACGCTTCATCTAGAACTCCGACGGGGGTGTCGGTTGAGTCATCCATGATGAGGAACTGTTTTTCATCTGGTATCATTGAAAGCTTGTTGAAGTAGTATTCATACAAAGGCTTGATTCTTCTGGGCCTCAGAATTACCTTGTCTTGGAACGAGACCCATGCCAGGCGTGGATATCTTGCGTGCATGTATGTCAGGACGTCTTTGAGGTCATCTTCCGTCAGGTTCTCATAGGGGTAGGCCTTGGAGAATAGCTCAAGGATTTCATTAAAGTACCATCTTCGTTGTTGAATTAGAAGGCCCGCAATCTGGTGAGTCAAGACGTCAAAAGGCTTGTCGGGAATGGATAGGGGTTCAAGTATCTCCTCATAGGCTCTTCTTGCAATTACCATCGCCTCAAGCGTATCGTCAGAATCCATCGATATGACGACGCCGTCTGCCATTCGTCCAAGGCTGTGGCCGCTTCGCCCAACCCGCTGTAGGAGGCGGGCCACCTGCCTGGGACTCATATACTGTATGACGAAATCGATTCTTCCGATATCTATTCCCAGTTCCAGTGAAGAGGTGCATACGAGCCCCTTCAATCCACCTTCCTTCAGCCCCTTCTCCGCAATTATCCTTGAGGGCTTTGCGAGAGATCCGTGATGAATTGAAACAGGGAAGTTCACATCCCACACCTTGAATCTGCTCGCCAGGACCTCGGCAGCTGCCCTGGTATTCGTAAAGAGCAACACCGATTGATGGTTTTGAATCAGGTTTCGCATCAATCGAAGCCTAGCTGAAACCTCGGGGTGAGTATAGAGTCTTGACGCCAATGCATAGTCTGCAGGGGTCACCTCGGGGTATAGGACCTCAAGCCTCATCTTTCTTGCGACAGGTACTCTAGCGATCTCTACTTCTCTGCCGTTGCCAACAAGGAAGTGAGCGACTCTATCGGCAGTTCCTACGGTCGCGGAAAGACCAACCAGCTGAAAATCGCTGTGAGAAATCGATCTTAATCGCTCGAGCGCGAGGGAGAGTTGGCTTCCTCTTTTGTCTTCAGCAAGTTCATGGACTTCGTCTATGACAATCCATTGAATGCTCCGAAGATGCTGTTTCATCAGCCTGCCTAGCAGTATTGCCTGCAGAGTCTCGGGGGTCGTGATTAGCATTTCAGGCGGACTCTTGGCTTGACGTGCCCTCTCTTTGGTCTCAGTATCTCCGTGTCTCACCGCGATTTTCACGTCTGCCCTGCTGCACCACCATTCCAGCCTTCCGAGAAGGTCCCTGTTCAAGGCTCTGAGAGGGGTAATGTAGAGTATCTTAATTCCTCGGGGTTCCTCCCGGGCTGAAATGTAGAGACTCAATATTGGGAGAATCGCTGACTCAGTCTTTCCTGAAGCGGTGGGCGCGATCAACAGAACATTCTTTCCTTTCAGAATCAATGGAATGGTGATCCTCTGGGGGTCTGTAGGCTCAAGGAAACCTTTCTCCTGGAGAGCATCCCTGATCGGTTTCACAAGCATCGAGAAGGCTTCTGATCCCGCTGACATCCATGAGGTCAAAGCTGCATCAAGAAGAGTCCTGAATAAAAACATGCTAGGATAGCAACGTTTGGGACAACAACTGAAATGGCATCGAGGTTAGCCATCGCCGCAAGGCAGTGAACGCACGTTCACTTGGTTTTCTTGCAGCAAGTCTAGAAGGTGGGTCGTTGACAAACCGGTGGCCTTAGTGTGACCACAGCTACACAGAGCAGCGGCGTTGTCCGCAAGGTTCATCTCCGCTCAGGGTGAGAAATCAGTGAGGAGGGCAAGTAGTGTGGCTGGTCTGAGGATCACAGAAAGGGTAAGAACCATAGAATACGCCATTCGCGATGTCACAGTGTATGCGAATCAGGTGGCGAAGACCGGAAAGAAGCTCTATTACCTGAACATAGGCGACCCTGTTGCATTTGATTTTGACACACCAAGACACATCAAGCAAGCATTGATGGAGGCGGTCAGGCGCGGAGAGAACGCCTACGCGCCTTCAGAGGGAGTGCCTGAGCTTAGACAAGCCATAAGCAACAAGGAGAAAGAGGTAAACGGAGTTGACCTCTGTTCGGACAACGTTGTTGTGACCTCAGGAATCTCGGAAGGGATCCAAATGGTTATGGCTGCGCTGATTGATCCTGGTGACGAGGTTCTGCTTCCAGGTCCGACCTATCCTCCCTACCCCTCCTACGTAAGGTTCTTCGGCGGAAAACCGGTTGCCTACCGGACTGTCGAAGAGGAAGGTTGGCAACCTAGCATTGAAGATATGCGTAGGAAGATTTCTGATAGAACAAGGGGAATCGTTGTTGTTAATCCAAGTAATCCGTGCGGTGCGCTGTACGAAGAGAAAGCGGTGAAGCAAATCTTGGATATGGCAGGTGAGTACAATCTGCCAGTGCTTTCTGATGAGATCTACGACAGAATAGTGTACGAGAAGAGGTTTGCCAGTACCGCTGCCCTAACTAAAGATGTGCCGGTAGTAGGATTGAATGGGTTCTCAAAGGCATACTTGATGACTGGGTGGAGGCTTGGTTACGTGTACTTCTGCGATCACAAAGGCAGACTGGAGGAATTGAAGCAAGGGGTAGAGAAGCAAAGTAGGATGAGGCTGTGCGCAAACACGCCTGTCCAGAAGGCTGGAGTGGCCGCTCTTAGTGGCCCACAGGATCATATAGAGGACATGGTTGGCAAGCTCAGGCAGAGAAGAGACTATGCTTGGAAGAGAATGAGTGAGATCGAGGGGGTGGCCTGCGCAAAACCTGAGGCAGCGTTCTATCTATTCCCAAGAATCCATGGGATTGGGTCTAGATGGAAAAGCGATCTGGAGTTCGTGATTGACCTGCTGCGCGAGACGGGCGTGCTTTTCGTGCATGGGTCGGGGTTCGACCCGGTTTACGGTGCAGGTCATATCAGGACAGTAATCCTTCCTCCTATCGATATCCTTGAAGGAGCCTTCAATGAACTAGATCGCTTCATGAAGACCAAGGCAAGCTGAGCGCTGTTTGTTGTAGACAAGACTGCAAGACCGTTGAGGAGCGAACCGCTGAATGAACTGGTTTCGATATCTCTCCTATGTTCTGCGCAGCACAGTCAGGCCCTGCACTTTCCAAGAAAATCCCCAACGGCAATCGTTGAACTCCTGCGATACATAGGCCTTATCATCACCAAAAGGATTAACTTGCATCTGTACAAATACATCGATTGGTGCCAGAGTGTAATTGAGTAGGAGCCCCAGCAAGATATGGAGAGAGAGGCTGGTGAAGAACGGCCTCGATCTAGTGATTCTCAGGCTACTGGTTGAAAGACCCATGTGGGGCTATGAGATCAATATGGAGGTTCGAGATAGGTTTGATGTGTATCTTAGTGCTGGCACCTTGTATCCTTTGCTTCATCTGCTTGAACAGAGAGCCTATGTTGAGGGGATTTGGCAGTCGGAAAAGGGAAGGGGACGGAGAATATACAGGATAACCGAGCAGGGAAAAGAGTTTTTGTCTGCTGGCCAAAAGGCCTTGGAAGATCTTACGCAGAGAATCAGGGCAGAAGAGAAACCTGTCTAGTTCAGATCTCATCAAAACGTTAATTATCGGTGTCGTTTCAGTATGGTCAGCAATGCGTAGACCAAGGCGAGCCAGAGTTTGACAGGTGTAGTCGCAAGAAGTGTTGGTTCTCTTAAGCGAAATGAGCTTCTGAGGACACTGATGGTGCTTGCATTTGTGGTCTTGGCTGAGTACGCTGTGTTCTTTGGTCTCAAAGTTGCATTTCGAACAGAATATCTTCCTTTTCATCCCGTCTCGTCTGAAAGCATGATTCCGACCCTCAATGTGGGCGATCTAATCGTTGTAAGAGGGGTCGATCCAGGCTCGGTGACTGTGGGAACAGTCATCGTCTTTCACAGTCCAAGAAACTATGATATGCTGATAGTTCATAGAGTTGTGGGAATCAGCTCTCAAGCCGGAAAGCTATACTTCGAGACGAAGGGAGATAACAACCCGACGAAGGACGGTTGGTACCCGTACCCGGGCGTCCCTGAAGGGAACCTCGTTGGCATAGTGATAGGTAAGATCGCGTATGTCGGCTATGTGATCTTGGCGTTGAAAGAACCCCTGGGAATGGCCGTGATAGTTCTGTTGACCGCTTTTGTGATTGTCTATGAGTTCATGCTTCCTGCAGTAAGGAAGCGCTCAAAATCACAGGCCGAAGGATTTGAACGTCCTGTCACACTTGAGATTTGACTTCTGGGTTTTCCCAACGATGAAAACGGAACTCTTAAAGTATATAAGCACACCTTATAGATGGTGCGCTTCATTATGCATATCTGACTGGGAGCAGTGAAAGTGTGGGCAAGGCGTTTATCAATATAGAGAATGTGGTTGCATCGGCAACACTCAAACAGGACATAGATCTGAGCTCTATAGTCAGAGTTTTCCCCGGTGTCGAATATCGACCAGAACAGTTCCCAGGACTCGTCTACCGACTGAAGAAACCGAAGACGGCGACGCTGATCTTCAGCTCAGGGAAAATGGTCTGCACGGGTGCCAAGTCTGAACGTCAAGCGAAGAAAGCCGTGATGAAGGTTGTGGACGAACTCAAGAAGAATGGGATCGTCATCGTTGGGAAACCCGATATTCAAATACAGAACATAGTTGCATCAGCAGGTCTAGGTGGTTCCATAGATCTTGAGAAGTCAACCTACTCATTGAAGAGAACCATGTATGAGCCTGAGCAATTTCCCGGTCTCATATACAGGATGGATGAGCCGAAGGTTGTCATTCTCCTCTTCGCCAGCGGGAAGCTTGTGTGCACCGGTGCTAAGAAAGAGGAAGAAGTTCATCGTGCTGTCGCGATACTCCAGAAGACTCTTGAGGAGAAAGAACTCATCCACTACGAGTGAACGCGCACTCTCTCTAGTTTATCAGGCCGATCTTCTTGGCTCTCTCTTCAAGTTCATCCTTGAAGTCTGGATGAGCTACTCCAATCAGCGTTCTAGCCCTTTCAGCTGTCGTCTTGTCTCTCAAAGAGGCTATTCCATATTCGGTGGCCACATAGTCTGCATAGAACCTTGTAACTGTAGGCATCAGGGGAGATCTGGCACCCCCGTTCAGGACAGGGTGAACCACAATTCTCGATACTTTTCCTTCGGCCGCTGTGGAAGGCAGAACGATTATCGATTTGCCGTCAGGGCACAGGTACGCGCCCAGAACAAAGTCAGGTTGCCCGCCTGCTCCAGAGTACTGATCTAGGCCTAGCATATCGGAATATGTGTTGCCGTACAAATCCACTTGAAGAGCCGAGTTTATCGCAGTCATCCTGTGACTCATTGCTATGACTCTACTGTTGTTCGTATAGTCCAATCTTCTCATATCTACCATCTGATTTTCGTTCAACCATTGATACAGTCTTTGAGTTCCTGCAGCGAAGGCGCACACAATCCTGTTCCTGTCGATCGTCTTCTTCTCGCACGTTAGTGCACCTTCCTTGACCAGTGTGATTGCGCCTTCAGGTATCATCTCGCTGTGCATCCCCAGATTCTTCTTCTCTTTCAGAAAGGAGGTTATGGCTTCTGCGACTCCGCCATACCCTATTTGGATGGTTGCTTCGTCCTCCACAAGCGTCGCGACGTATTCTCCCAACTTTGCTTCAAGACTCGTGGCACTGAATGGGGGCATCTCGTAGATGGGATCGGATACCTTAACCAGGTAATCAAGTTTGGAAATGTGAACCAGGGACTCTCCGCAGGTTCGCGGCATATTCTCATTGATCTCAGCTATGACTGTCCTGCATGTTTCCAGAGCGGCCCAAGCGTAGTCGACTGATACTCCTAAACTGCAGTATCCATTGCTGTCCGGGGGCGACATTGTGGCTATGAATATGTCCGGTCTGTAAGGGCCTTTCTTGAAAAGCCAAGGAATTCCGCTCAGTGGGATGGGATAGAACTGGGCTCGTCCTTGCTTTATCAGCTGGACGATGGGGCCGACTCCTCCAGCGAACGCTGTGGCACACCTTATGTGTTTCTCCATTCCCGGCTCAAGATATCTGTTGATGAACTTCCCGAAGGGCCTCAGACTGAACAACGTGACATTTTCCAGTTCCTGAGATCTATCCATCAGCAGACTCGGCAGGAGGTGAGGTTCACTGCAGAGATTAGACAATACAACTTTGTCTCCTGACTTGACCGCCTCAGTCGCCTTCTCGGGCGTAACGAATTTCGCACCACACTTATCTTTCAAGGGTTGCCTTGCCTCTGCCATGCGTCAGAGAATTTGGTCCGCCTTATTGGTTAGAAGAGGCATATTGTTTTTTGCATAACCCCGGCTGGCAGATCTAATGCTTAAGCATTCCTTTAATGTACGCTAGGGATTCAGCTTGTCGAGGCACTGTTTCAGACCTTGCGTCGAGAACGACCGGGATCTTCATGGTTCGATTGATGAAGCCTAGATACATGTTGTGTCTGGGTGGGGGACTGTTGCGAGCACCACCATTTTCCTATCATTTTCAGGTAGTTGCCGCCAACAGGATGAATCCTTTTCAGGTCCCTCTTTGCTACCCAGGTGTATCTCGAGAGTTCAAGTGTAGGTTTTGGCTGACCTGAGACATGTCTCGCGGCAATGCAGAATGAGAGGTCATGTCTCCCCTTTCGGAACATGATTGGGAATACGCCTACGTATTGGAGTTGTTCTATGGTCAGGCCGGATTGTCTGCAGTTCCGGATGGCTGTGTCATTGAAGGATTCGCCGTAGTGCATTCTTCCGCCAATAAGAGCCCAGACATTTCTGTACGGAAGAATGGTTCGGTAGCCGAGAAGCACCTTGTTGTCTTTATGGACAATGGTATCGACACAAGGAATAGGCATCTTGTGAACGATCTGATTCCACGATTGGGATGATACTAACCAACTATGTGGCTCGTCAATCTTGACAGATAAGTCCTTCAGAGTCCGTTGACACCTCTGCTCACACCTCAGATTGTTCCAAGCAGGCTAAGCTCCGGGCTGCTGACTATTATGTTGTGGCGGCTGATGCGTTGAAAGATTGCTTTGGGGCCTGCCCACGAATAGCCCAAGAGGAAGCCGACCTCACGGTTTGTTGCTGTAACGAGTATGAGTTCGCCGCGCTTAAGGCCCATTGCGATAGGCGTGACTCCTGCAAGGCCACCTCTTCCGCCGGAAAGGTACGACCAGAGGTAGTTGCTTTTCATGTCACCGTACAGCTTCAGTCCGGAAGTGACTGGCACGACTTGTTTCATCGTAGTGAATTCAGTGGCGGAATATGATCCTGGTCCCTTCAGTGCGATGGTTGTTCCGAATGATGATCCGTAGATTAGGAAAAGGATGATGAGTGTTGATGCAAGTTTGCCCGCTCTGAAGTGTTGGTGGAGTGTGTGAGCTGTGAATGCGGCACCTATGGCGAGAAGGATCCCGAAGTAGTGCAGCGCCTTGATGAATATGACGAGGCCTGGTTCGGTTAGGCTGTACGTGAAGGCGAACAAGATCCATCCGACTGTTGGAACGAGTAGGCCATTGATTTCATGTCTTTTCAATGCCAAGCACAATCCAGCTATTGATACTGCTCCCGCCGCAAGATAGTATCTATACTCTGACAGTGTGATCGGATCTGTTGGGGTCAATATCGCTAGGGTTCCACCCCGGAGGATGAGCACGCATAGAACGATTGTCCCTGCAGTGATGATGGTATTGATGTAGCGGAGACCCTTGGATTCTCCAAATCCAAAAAGCGATAGTACGGCCATACAGGCCGCTAGGAGAAGGATGTCGCTGGTAGTGAAGCTTGGAAACCACAGACCGATCGCCCAGTAGACTGTGAGGTTTCTTCCCACGAAGAGGAATAGGTAGGTTACCAAGACAGGTGCGAGGATGCCCAAGCGATTACATTGGCCGCGCAGCAAGCCAAACGCATGGTAGCCGGCCAGCGCGGCCAAGTACAGTGCCACGATCATTGCAGCATAGTGGTGGCCCAGCACCAATCCAATACTGACGAAGGCTCCAGTAAGATATCCTTCTATTCTCTTCATCTTGATGGCTGTAATCATTAAGATCGTGAGGACTAGGTAATAGCTAGCTGTCTCTTTCATAATGGCGCCTGTAAGAGTGAAGTATGTGTACAGAGGGTTGAAGGACAAGAAGGCAATTCCGAAGAGAGCCGATGATGATGATACGCCCAATCTTCGACAGAGCGCATAGAACGGAAGCATTGCCAAACCCGATAGGATTGGGATTATTTGAGTGGCAATGAGAGGAGGGACATCGAGGAGGGTAATCGTGAAGGCCAGCAACAGGTTGACAAGGGGCCATTGCGTGTTATAGTCCGTAAATTGGTAGCGTCCCAGCTGTACGGTTTCTTCCGCAATTCTGAGGTGAATCCATGCATCGCCTATGTGGGGTCCACCGTTCATGATAAAGGGTAGAAGAGGAACTATGAAGGCTAAGGGAATCGCTAGGGCGAGGATGGCTAGTTGATTTCTCAAGATGAGGTCACCGGATCCGGCTCAGCCGTCAGTCTTCTTCCAACTCTGTTGAAGCTTGCGGCGCGAGGCTCCTTGAAGGTAAAACCCATCCTTCTCACAATCGCCTTGCTCATTGCGATCAATGTGGGCGCGCACACGATGGTTAACTCCTACGAGAAGGAGGTCACCACCCTCATGGCACTATACTCAGGCCGTGAGTATCTAACTGTTTCCGAGAAGCCGACGCCGGGAGCCCTCATGATCCTAGTGACTCCATACGAGATGAGCGGTAGGAGGATTCTTCTGGTCTATTCAGAGGATGTGAAGACACTTCTAGGCCTGAGTGGAGCTTCGGCCTCAGGCGCCTTGCCAGTTAGGGACGATGAAGTTCTTGTCGGGGAATCTATCCGAGACTTGGTTGAGAGGAATGCCATTGTCGTGAATGGTCGGCCTTTCAAGGTTACAGGCCATGTTAGGTCGAGTGACCATCTCACATACTCGATAGTGGGTCTTGCGACGCCGCGATCTGACGCACAGCCGCTTTATGTTTCGCTGCGGCGAGAGAGGGATGGGGCCTTTTCTGCGCCTGCCATTGAGCTCGTCACAAAATCGCTGTTTGTCGAAGTATTGCGCGTTATGGGCAGTGTGAGGTTCTTGCTTTATGTGGTTCTAGGTTTGAGCTGCTTCTTTCAAGGATACAATTCGCTTGTGGAGGCGGAGCATGTGCTCAGAGTCTTCGCCTCCCTGAGCACACCTAGGAAGATGGCGGGGGGAAGCATTTTCCTCTACGCTTGTTTGATCTCGATCAGCGGAGCTGCGACTGGTTTCTCGATCGGTCTGTTCACCCCAGGTCTGCTTTCCTCGTTCACTTCGGTATTGTTTCGGCTGCCTCACCTGAAGCCTCTCGTTGATCTTAGCGTGGGATATGACCTTGTTTGGGGCGTGGCTGCATCTCTTCCAGCTCTATTCGCTGGCCTTTTATGGGGGTATTCCAAGCAGATTGCTTCTGACTAATATCCTGAGCCGAAAGCGACTGGCTGCATTCTCGGCTGCTTTCCTCATACTGCTTTCAGCGGCGAATTTGACCTTTGGGCTGGTTGTTGGATCCACGAGAACTCTAGACCTTGTGTTGAGAGGAGGAGAGAGCGATAGTGTACTTCTGATTGAGCGAAGTGCCCGAACTATATACACCAGCCATATCCCGGCTAGTCTGGCCATCAGCCTTGGCAGGTTGCCTTCGGTTGAGGCCGAACCTTTCATAGCGACAGTCGGATATGTGGCAGGCTCAGTTATGATCACGCAAGGGCTGCAATCCACATCCCCATTTGCGAAGGCTCTGTTGTCTGGATATTTGCCGTCTGGCGACGGACCTTGGGCTATTATGGGTGAGCGAGCGGCTGAAAGGCTTGGCACCCGGGCTGGTGAAACGATTCAGTTGGCCAGCTCGCTTCGGAAGACAGTGCTTCTGCTAACGGTTGCTGCGGTCTGTCGTTTCGGTGATATGAGGGATGATGAGATGTTTGTTCACGAGAGGACCGCGAAGATGCTCTCTGGCTTGCCAGAAGGAATGATCTCAGCGGTTGTTGTTCGAGGCATTAGCCGCGAAAGCGTTGAGACACTTCTGAGCCGAACCTATCGCCTGAAGATCAGATGCAGCTCTGCTGTGCCTGGAAACTTGGTTGTCTTAGAGGCGAACGGGGCGCTGATTCGATCGGTGAAATTCGTTGGGAAGGTTGAGGAGGATCTAGATCTGCCTTTCGGATATTATACGGTAGCGTTTCAGAGTCCACATCTAACCATGAGCCTGGCGTCGGTTCTCCTTGATGCCGACAAGAGCTGTGAAGGGTCGGTGGAGCTTGAGGCGAGTCCGATATTGAAGGTGCTTGGATCAGCAAAGCCGATGCTCCGGGGGTCGGACGGTGTTGAGATCCAAGCGATCAAGCAGGATGAGTCTTGGATCTTCAGGGCTTCTCCAGGGGTCTATCGTCTTGAACTAAGCGGTCAGGCTTTCACGATTCCGCTCTTTCACAGCGCCACCTTCAATCCTAGTTTAGTCATAGCTCCGACGCGTTCTGTTCGTGTGCTTGTCTCTTGGAGCGACGGAACTGAGGCCAGGGACTACAATCTCATAGCCAAGACGATGGGGGGTGAAGTTGTGTTGTCAAGACTGGGTCTGGGAGGCGAGACCAAGATAGATCTGCCCAACGGGGACTATGTTGTCGAGGTATATCGCCTTCCTTACTCTGCGAGCGCGATTATCTCGATACCTGGAGCTGATGAGATGAGGCTTATTCTGCCCAGTATCCAGTGGAACGTTGAGAAGGTTCCACTGCAGTACTACACGTTAATTAGAGCCTTGCCGGTGGAGGAAATGGCGAGTTTCACTTTCGCATCGATCGCAGGTGTTTCAGCGGCATTGTTGACTGCGTTGAGTTTGTCGATGATGGCTCTATTCATAATGTTGATTGCGAACATCCAGAACTACCTGTATTTGTCGGCAAGAGGAAGGCTGCAATTGATTGGACTACTTGGGGCTTCGAGACAATGGATTTTGCAGACAGTTGGGTTTCCAGCACTGATTCTGAATCTCGGTCTGGCAGTGATTGCGGCCGCGATTTCATCAGTCTTGGGGAGCGCGATTCTACTGAATAGGCTGACAGTCCTTGGGCACTCAATAATAGCCGATGCAAAAACCGTTTATTTCTTCTCATTGGTTCTAGCGGCCAGCGCTTGGTTTCTTGGAAACGTGAAGCTGCTTAAGACAATGAATCAGGTATAGGAATTCTCTTTGTCCGAAGCTCTAGTGCTGAACGCCGTGTGCAAAACATATCGTACCAGTGGCGAAACTGTTGATGCACTGCGGAGAGTGAATCTTAGGGTTCAGGCAGGGCGTTTTCTTTGTGTGACTGGGCCCAGCGGGTCCGGTAAGACGACGCTTCTGAAGGTATCTGCAGGCTATCTTGCCCCGGACGAAGGGAAGGTGTGGATCTTTGATCAAGATGTCTACGAATTGTCGATAGGGGAAAGGTTGGCGCTTAGGAACAGGATTGTGGGTTTCATGTTTCAGGAGAATCTTCTCTTAGAGGATTTGACAGCTTTTGAGAATGTGGAGCTACCGCTCGTTGTTCAGGGGGTTGTGAAGAATACACGGGAGGATAGGGTACGTCGGGCTCTGCGGTCGGTGGGAATTCCAGACCTAGAGCGGCGTCGGCCCGACGAGGTCAGTGGGGGCGAGAGACGACGGATCTCATTGGCCAGAAGCCTAGTGAACGGATGTAGAATTCTATTTGTTGACGAGCCTACAAGCAACCTAGACTCGACCGCGGCTGGTGCGATCCTTGACATGCTTAGGCACTTGAACCAGCTCGGGTTGACGATTGTTGCTGCGACTCACGATCCATTGGTAGCGCAGAGGGCGGATGAGAACGTGAAAATGCGGGACGGCAAGACTGAGGTATGAGGCTGCCACCCGGCGCTGCACGTTTGTTTATGCTGTCTTTCATACAGTTTGGTATGCTGTAGAGCAACCGCTGCTTCATATCTGATCTGACAACACCTTTCAAGAACATGTCTATTGCCTGCTCTCCTGACATGGCCTGTACCGCTAATGCAGATTTGGCATTCTCATCCGAGCCCAGGCAATGGTCTCCTTAGCCAAAAACCAGTACTCCTCAAGATCTGCTTGCGCCACTTTTCAATATCGATGAGACTGAAGTATTGGGGCTGAAGACATAACTCTAGAAGAAATGCCTTGAATAGGCATGAACAGACTCGTGTCCATAAGCGTTCTATATCCATCCAGGCCTACAAAAGCTACAATTTCTGAGTTGGAGGTCAAAGCTTGAAGCCGATTGAATCATCAGAAATGAAGAACGATCAGAAGATGCTTCCGTCATTGGGCTCTGTTCCTGCGCAGGATGAAATCATTTTTCCCCTTCTACAAGCTTATGTTGCACTCAGACAGGTATTCGAGCTTAGCTCAAAAGAATAGTTTGGTTTGACACAGTGCTCGTGGATCATCCTTCAGAGAGTGTGTTTCTGGGATCCTGAGTCATTCTTTGCTTGCCTCGGGTAGCGCGCGTGCTCCGTCACAGGATGACCATAGGGACAATTGGTTGTAGGACACAAAAAAAGAGGATGTTCACATTCTCCTCAGCGCTTGAGGAGATGAGTCTTTCGGTCTTGTCGCCCTAACTGATGATTTGGATCTTCAGGTTGTCTATGTGGAAGAGACCTCTGTTGTACGCGCTGTAGAACCCTAGGCCTCCCCATATCCCTACGTATGTGTTCGGGCCGCAAGGTGGGCATGGATTGCATGGATCAGGTAGCTCTGTTATCCAAGCCGAGCAGATCAAGAGACTGTTTACAGTTCCGCAGGTTCCAGGCCACTCCATGTAGGCCTCAAGTCTCTGGCCATCTATCACGACTCTTATGTGCGTCCAGGTTTTCAGAGGTATGATCCCTTTCGAAGATGGGTTGCCGAGAATCTCGAAGTTACCCCATCCCTTCTGTTTCATGAAGTAGCATTCAAAGTCTGTTGTGCTCGTAAGCCTCAGAGCATAGTACTCGTTGTCGCTTTTCATTCTGAATGTGAGAAAGGCCTTCTGTCCTCCAGGGTTGTCGAAGTGAATGTCGAACTCTATTACGCCATTGCTGAAGCATTTAGTGTCAGGTATCTTCACGTACGCTGAGTAAGAGTTTACGTCCGCAAATGGGGCGGCATCACCTTGATCACTTGGATGGTCGAAGAGCATTGAGGCAGCTGATCTGCCAGAGTTCTGGTCAGGGCCAGGAGAGCCTCTGTAAATGGTCCATTCGAATCCGCTGGATATCTTGAAACTGTCGATGTAGAATATTCCGTTGTAGTAGTTGTTCTGAAGCCCTACTCCGGTTCCGCCCCATGTTGATCTTTGCCAGGTGTCATCATATGCCTTACAGATTTGGACTCCGTCTTTGTAGGCTTGGAACCATGGACCGCCGATCGTGACCACAATGTGAGACCACACCGCTGTCTGGAATATGCCGGGGCACGATTGAATTCCCAGTACCTGATAAGTACACCCCGTATACTTGGTGAAGTAGCATCTCCAGTCCTTAGTGTTTGTGAGTCTCAGTGCATAGTACATATCGTCGCTTTGCATTCTGAACGCGAGGATCGCACTGGATCCGCTCTCTGGCGGGTTCACGAAGCATATGTCGAATTCTATCATGCCGTCGACGAAGCTTGTTGTGGTTGCCATCGAGACAGTGGTTATTGTGCATCCGTTTTGCTGTTGGACTTGTGTGACTCCGTGTGTCAGGAAGAGTGCCGTTGAGGAAGGATCTTTGAAGAAGCCACAGAATCCTGGTAGTGGGTGATCAAGTCGGAGGACTGAGCTCCTGTATCCTCCTGCGATGATCTCTGGTCTTCCTTGATATATCGTCCACTGGCTGGATAGAGGTCCATTGAAATCATCGAAGGCATTCATTCCTCCGAAGTCTTCGAAGTAGATCGCTTTGAAAGACTGTGCCTCCACTGGAAGAACCGCATAGGGACTGGCGACAATGATTAAGCTGAGAAGCGCCAAGGTCGCTATCGGAAAATGCTTGTTCATCTTCAAATCCCAGCTAGAGAGAATCCTGAAGACCGTATTTAAATATAGGAAGCTGACTGGAAGGCCTGCCTGTTCCATTGGAAAACTGTTGGCCCGCATCCCTGCCAAGGTTTGACAGGGCAATTGCAAATTGGCGCTAACCTCTTAGCACGTTTTCGTGAAAATTACATAGGAATTGTCGTTAACATTATATAGGGTATATCAGGGTAATACCTGACTTCTGTGATGCGTTTGGAGCCAGTTTGGTATCTATTAGGCTTCAATATAGTCTTCTTCGCCGCCTTGATGCTATCTGGACGAATCTCAAGCCGAATAGCCGGAAAGCATACACTCAGGCGATTGATGTTTATCCTATCATTTGTGATTCTGCTTGCGATGGCTATTCCAGAAAGAGCGGTCGCCACGATCATCATTGAAAGAGCATTGCCTGCAGATCCTGTCAGGGCGCCGTTCGGGATCGATGTGGCCCGGAACGCCAGTTTCGTGGTCTTCGCAGAGAAGCATGCTGGAAGAATAGGATGGATGGGCACCGGCCAATGCCGGATAAACGGCGTCTATAACTGGACTTTCAGAGAATTCCCCCTCCCTGGCCCAGACGGGTCAGTTGCTGAACCTCGAGATGTTGAACTTGGCAATGAGACTTTGAGATTTGGGTCTTCCGGATTTGAGAAATTTGTGTGGTTCACAGAATTCGTCAGAAACAAGATAGGTCGGCTGAACTTGGGCGCGAGCAGTATCGTTGAGTTCAGTGTACCAACGTCAAGCAGCGGACCCATGAACTTGGCCCTTGACCCGTACAACGGGAGCGTGTGGTTCACTGAGTATCAAGCGAACAAAATCGGACGCCTGTTCTTGACTGGAGCCACATGGCGATTCATAGAATACTCTCTACCTACGCCGAACAGTTATCCAGTGGACATAGCTGTGGATCCAAACTACTGGCACGACTATCTCCTTCCAGATGGCGTCACTCCCATCCCATGGACACCTGGCTACGATGTGCAAACCTACGTCTACTTCACAATGCAGGGAGTTGACAAGATCGGTAGGCTGAACGGAGAGACTGGCGAGATCGTTGAGTATTCGACCAGAGGGTCCCCGTGGGGAATCACAGTTACGGATGAGAGCTTTGTCTGGTTCACACAGAAACTTGGAGACAGAATAGCAAAGCTCAACCCGTGGACCGCGGTTATTACTGAGGTGCCGCTTCCAGTGCACTCACCTGGCAACGAACCGCTCTACATCAGGAATGATACTGATGGAAACCTTTGGTTCACCGAGAGCGCGGAGAACCGAATTGGAAAGTACATGCCTGGAGAAAACACTTTCCAGGAGTGGATTGTTCCCACTATTGCGTCGAAGCCACACGGGCTGGCCATAACACTTAGACTCTTTCCATCAATCGTGGGTCCAGGTGTTGATCCCTCCTTCTATGGAAAGATGGACGTTTTCTTCACTGAGGAAGTTGGGAACAAGATTGGGAAGATAATTCTGCCTTCGGGTCCATGGACGTCAACCACAACCGTCGGATATATCTC
>Ga0209725_1000317_pt1 | contig 29705 bp, 29 predicted proteins | sample I18A1metaG_FD_184145 | JGI IMG/M metagenome (GOLD analysis project Ga0209725, IMG submission 184145) | Lake sediment bacterial and archeal communities from Gulf of Boni, Indonesia to study Microbial Dark Matter (Phase II) - ​I18A1 metaG... | ecosystem: Environmental > Aquatic > Freshwater > Lake...
GAAGATGCCTGAGAACCCAAAGCAGGTCCTGAGCAACACATTTCAGATTGAGGAACTCACGCAGTACTACATCCCGTACGTACATATTCCAGTGTTGCGTCGTGAAAGACTTGATCATGTCATAATCAACGCAGCATCCGCTGAAATACCTGATGAGAAGACCGCCAGCTATGTGAAGCGCCAACTGGATGTTTAGCTCACAAAGCGGTCCAAGCTCATCATAACCTCTTGTGAATAAGCGAAATGGTCTTGCCGGTTCGCCTTAGATGATGGTGAAGCAGTACTTGGCGGCGGAGATCAAGGCCGCGAAGTTGTTCTCGAATACTTTTACACCATTCAGTCTGGCGGCTATCGTCTCGATCGTGTTCTCTTGGTTCTTACCGATTGGAATTGGACCATCTATGAGTCCCTTGTGCTCGGCGTTGATTGTCACGCTGTGTGTGTTGCCATTCGTGCCCGTCGCCTACAGCGCAAGAAGCGGGAGAACTGATCTGGATGTTTCAGATGTCAGGAAACGCGGGCCACTCTATCTGCCGGGGCTGGCAAGCTACGCCGGTGGGGCAGCAATCTTCTCAATGCTGAATAACAAGGTCATGTTAGTCATCGCTCTTGCGTACCTCTGCGTTGCCTCACTGACCTTGCTGATCACGCTTGCATGGAAGATCAGCGCCCACACCGCTGGGATCGCCGGCCCGACTACCGCACTTGTTTTTGTGTTGGGCACCTGGATTCTGCCGCTGTACTTGCTCTCGATTCTCATGGTTTGGTCCAGAGCCAAACTGTGCGCGCACACGGTCACCCGAGGGGTTGCGGGGTTGGTCGTCACGGTCGCGGTAACGAGTGTAGCATACTTCCCATTCTATCTGCAAAAAAGGTTAGTCCTACTACTTTTCCCACACGCTCAATGAACCTGCTTGTATTCTCGGGAAAAACGCGGGACCCGTGCGAAGAGTGACTAAGTGATTTGGACGTGGTCGATTTGGAAGTATCTCTTCGCTAGCATACGGGTCTTGTCGATCGTTCTTCCGTTCTTTCCTATTGCCATGGCTTTGTCTTTGGGGTCTACCTCTATGACTACGATCTTCTTCTCGGGGCGTTCGGTCAGGCGGATCTGCTTGATCTTTGCGGGAGCGAGGGAGTTCTTGATCAGACCCTCCACGCTGTCAGATGCCTCCACGATCTCGATCGGCTTACCGGTCATCCGACGAAGCGTGTTGATGTTCTTGCCTGCCTTGCCTATCGCTAGTCCCATCTGACCTGACTTTGCGACAAATATGATTCGATCGCAGGAAGGGTCGATTAGGCAATCGTTCGCGGTTGCACCCGTGATACTTTCGAATAGGGCGATGTAGCGCATCTCATCGCTCCCTAGGCGGATCTTTGCTGCAGACATCTCTAGGCTTCAACCAACTTCAGGATTTCAGAGTCTCCGGGTTCCTTCACTGTCAGGGCGGCAACTAGGAATGGCTTTTCGCATGCGGCTGCTAGGTCGACGCTCGTGCCCGAGTAGACATAGACGGGGACCTCCGAGAGCTTCGCGTTGTAGAGTATGCTAGACTTGTGGGGCTCTGGACAGTTTGAGGCGATGACGATTAGCCGAGCTTTTCCGGTCTTGGCCGCGTCCGTCGCTTCCTTCCAGCCCAACTCAACTTTGCCGGTCTTGACGACCATACTGATCTGCTTGTTCAGGTCCATTACTTCTCCTTCCCCGACATCGCCATGAAGACCTCGATAAGGCCTGTGCCCATTGGCACCTGCTGCCCAACGATGACGTTCTCGGCGACGCCGCGGAGTTGATCCTTGGTTCCGCGCACAGCCGCATCGACAATCGTTGGGATGGTGATTTCAAAAGCTGCCTTTGCCAGGGTGCTCGCCTTCTCGCCGCTGACGCCATGCCTACCCACTTGGAGGACTTCTCCTGACGCGGTCATCGCATCGGCAACAAGCATCACGTGCCTTATGTCGACGTCGAGCCCTTGCTCATCGAGTACGCTCTTCGCCTCTTTGATTATCACGTTGCGTGCAGCCTCGATTCCGAGCACGGCCGCTACCTCATGCATGTTGTTGGAGATCGTTCTGGTTGGGTCAACCCCTGGCGTCGACAAAGCCAGTTCAAGGTTGGATCCCTCTGTTCTGATAATCCACTCACCGTTCTCCTCCATTACTAGGGCACGTCTCACTGCTGGGATTCCTTTCACGTGCATCCCGGAGACACGGGATTCGAGGCGTCTGAATTGTGGGATGTCCATGTCATGGGTGGTGATCTCAATTTCATTCTTGTCAACCTTTGCGTCTGCGTTGTGAATCTGAATCGCTGTCTTGATGTCCCTCATTGTGACGGACTTTTCGCGCATCGCTGCGGTGTCAAGCTTGACAACGATCCTCATCTTGGTAATGTCCGACTCGATGCTAGACGATATGTCTCCAAGTGTCGTATGCGTCAGTAGGGTGGCGACCTCCTCCGCCTTCTCCTTGCTGGTTCTGTGTTTCTCGTCCAAGTATACGGTCATTGTTGGCGTCGACGGAACCTTTCTCGCATCCACGATCTCGATCAACCTCGGAAGGCCAAGGGTGACGTTTTGTTCTCTCACTCCAGCAAAGTGGAATGTTCTTAATGTCATCTGTGTACCAGGCTCACCAATCGACTGAGCCGAAACGATGCCGGCCGCTTCTCCCGGTTCAATCAGTGACCTACCATAATTCTCGACAGCCTGACGAACAGCCTCATCAACAGCACGGCGTGATAGCTTGGCCTTCAGTAGGTTTCGCTTCAACTCATCCGCGAGAAGCGGGGTGAGTCTGCCAATGACTTCTCGCATCTTCTGCTCGACATACTTGCTGCTTGCCTTGACGCCTTTTTCCGCTGCAAGCCTCACGCGTTCGACCAAGCGTTCTGAGTTGACGGCTTTGCCGTGGTCGCTCTTCGCCGTATCTACGCCATCTTCGCCGTACCTGAACTGAATGATGTCTCCGCGGGAATCTCGGACTGTTGAGTCGTATTCCACCCTGAGATGCTCAAGGGCATTGATGAGCCTTCTCTGCATGTATCCGCTCTGCTGAGTTCGAACCGCCGTGTCAACTAGTCCTTCACGTCCTCCCATAGCATGAAAGAAGAACTCGATTGGGCTAAGGCCGTCCCGGTATGAGGAGTAGACGAAGCCTCTCGCCTCAGGGCCTGCGTCGCCTGGCCGGAAGAAAGAGAGTACGCGGTCCCTGTATCCCCTCCTGATTCTTTGACCGCGAATCGATTGCTGACCCACTGAGGCTATCATCTGTGCGACGTTCAGTGAGGATCCTCTTGCTCCGGTTCTAGTCATGATCACGCCGCTGTTAGTTTCGTCCAAGTATTCGTCTGCGTACTCACCTGCGACATCGCGAGCTTTGGACAGCTCATCCATTATGCGGATCTCAAGTGATTCTATGAGTGATTGCCCTGGAAGCCGCTCAAGCGTTCCCTGATTGTAGCTTTCGATGAGTGCGTAGACGCGCTCCTCAGCCTTGCGGATGACCTTGTCTATCTTCTCCCCGACGCTGGCAGGCACATCGAGCTCTTTGATGGAGTATGAGAAGCCCTTCATCAATACGAACCGGTCAAGGAGCTTGGCGATGTGATTAAGAAACTCTCGTCCAGTTTCGGATCCCTGATCTTTAACAATTCGGTGGAAGAGACTCTCGGACCGCTCGGCGCCGATTGAATTCTTGTCGATCGCGCCCTCTTCGAGTTTGCCGTTGCGTATTATCACGTGCTCCTTATCGTCCTTTGTCACCATGCTCGATCTTGCTGCGAAGCTGAAGCCTCGTGGCAAGAAGAGGCTGAAGATCTGCTTCCCAGTCCACAGCTCGACGGGACGCTTCGTCACTGGTTCTGGAATGTCGCCCGTGTAGCCGGCAGTTGTCAAGAGCCTGCATACCTCGTCCTTCGTGAGCACGGTCGATTTGCGTGTCAGCAGATATGCGGCAGTTAGGAGGTCGGTCTTGGCACCGATGATTGGTCCCCCGTAGCGAGGTGAAAGTATCTGATCTTGGACCTGCATCAACAGTCTTGCTTCTGTTCGTGCCTCCTCACTCTGTGGGACATGAAGGTTCATTTCGTCTCCGTCGAAGTCAGCGTTGTATGGCGGGCACACGCAGGGGTTCAGCCTGAAAGTCTTGTACGGCAAGACTCTGACCGTATGAGCCATGATTGACATTCTGTGAAGTGAGGGCTGTCTGTTGAAGAGAACGATGTCACCGTCTCTGATGTGGCGTTCGACAACGAAGCCGGGCTCTATCGCGTCAGCTAGACTGTCTCGCTCTGTCACGAACTCGAGTCTAACGCGTCTTTGGTCGGGACGCACGATATAGAGAGCGCCCGGGTACTGGTCCGGGCCGTTTCGGATGAGCCTCCGCATCTCGTCAATGTTCCATTGCGTAACGCGTTCTGGTATTGTCAGTCGTGCGGCAATGTCCACGGGCACCCCAACCTCGCTGATGTCGAGGTTGGGGTCAGGGGAGATCACGGTTCTTGCAGAGAAGTCCACCCGCTTACCAGACAGGTTGCCTCTGAATCTGCCTTCCTTTCCTTTGAGGCGTTGACTAATCGTCCTTAGCGCTCTCCCAGACCGATGCCGGGCGGGGGGCAATCCTGAGACTTCATTGTCGAAATATGTCGTGACGTGGTATTGGAGAAGGTCATGCAGCTCCTGAATGATGTTAACCGGGACTCCGGACTCAAGTGCCTCGCGGAGTTTCTGGTTGATTCGGATAATGTCGACGAGCTTGTGAGTCAGATCGTCTTCTGATCTGATACCTGACTCGAGCGTGATAGAGGGCCGCACAGTCACAGGCGGCACCGGCAGAACTTGAAGCACCATCCATTCAGGTCTTGCAGCGGATGGATCCATCCCGAGAATGCGAAGATCGTCATCGGGGATGCGCTCAAGCATCTCCCTAATTGCGCTCGGGGTCAGGCGAGCTCCAGTCTCGTCTATGAACGTCGTGGGTTTCTGATGCTCGATGGTGTGTTGACGTGTCCCGCAGTGTGGGCATTCTTGAACCTTCTTGGCCCCCTTCATAATGTCCTCGAAGAACTGTGTGGGTACCTCGTTGAGACGTTTCTTCTCTTCCGCTATCTTGGCATTGTAGTTCTGGATCTTCTCATTTGAGAGAAGGAGTCTGCCGCAGTTGCGGCAGGTGACGGAAAGGAGCTTGTGTATCAGTTTGGCGAATGCGACGTGAATTACAGGCTCAGCAAGCTCTATGTGTCCGAAATGGCCTGGGCAACTTATGGCAGTGTTTCCACACGTCTTGCACTTCTGTCTGGGCTCGAGCGTTCCTAGTCTTCCATCCATGAGACCTGAAACTATGGGGACTCCGTCTTCGTCATACGTATCCGCTGTCTGCACTTCAACAGCTGAGAGACGCCGTATCTCATTCGGGGAGAGGAGTGAGAACCTGATGCTCTCGATGATCTTGGTTGCTTCTTCAATCATCGCCATCCTACGCACGCTCCGAAATATTGAGTCTAGAAGCTACGCCGAGCGCCATCAACTCCTGAAGAAGCAGCTTGAAGGCATAGGACAGTGAAACTGGGGAGATGACTGCTCGTTCGCCGCAGATTCGGCACACGTACTTGTTCTGTTTGATGTCGTGATAGGCGAGTAGGCCGCATATCTCGCAGACCATTACAGTGTACTTGTCGGATTCCTCAAGCAGCCTGTCCCTAAGTAGCGCAGACGCCCCGTGTCCGATTAGGCAGTCACGCTCCATTTCGCCGAACCTGAGTCCTCCACCGCGGGCTCTTCCTTCGGTGGGTTGCCTGGTCAACATCTGCACTTGGCCGCGGGCTCGTGCATGCATCTTGTCCGCGACCATGTGGTGGAGCTTCTGGTAGTAGACCACGCCCACGTAGACATCGGCGGTGAACTTCTTCCCGTCAATTCCGTTGTAGAACACCTCACTTCCACTGTGAGTGAAACCGAGCTTGAGCAACGCGTTACGAAGTTGTTCAGGACGCTCGTTACTGAACGGGGTTCCGTCCACCGGCTCTCCTCTGAGCGAGCCAACTTTTCCTGCCAATGATTCAACGAATTGTCCGATAGTCATTCGGGACGGAAATGCGTGAGGGTTAATGATGATGTCGGGGACTACGCCGTCTTCCGTGAAAGGCATGTCTTGTTGAGGAACGAGAAGCCCGATGACTCCCTTCTGACCGTGCCTCGACGCGAACTTGTCTCCCAGTTCAGGAATCCGCATGTCTCTGACTTTCACCTTGACGAGCTTGCTACCTTCGATCGATTCCGTTACGAAGATCGTGTCAACCACCCCGACCTCTGAAGGGCGCACGCCAACAGATGAATCGCGTTTGGTAGGCCCCTTGACTTCAAATTCCCGGTACTCCTCTAGGAACCTCGGAGGGCTTGTCCTTCCTACGAGGACTGTGTTGCCGGAAACATCCGCCTCGGCCGAGATGATTCCGTCTTCCTCGAGGAGTCGATAGTACCTGTCTCCTCTGTATCCCCTGGTTCCTGCTTCAGGAATCTCGAACTTGTCGCGGAGTCCTCCCAGGTATTGTCTGCATTCAGCCTCGTAGATCCGGAAGAATGTAGATCGCCCCAGTCCACGGTCAACCGACGAGCGGTTGACGACGATGGCGTCTTCCATGTTGTAGCCTTGGAATGAAAGGACGGCGACGACGCAGTTCTGACCTGCGGGCCTGCCGTCATAGTTTATGGTCTCCATCGGTTTCGTTCTGACGAGGGGCAATTGTGGGTAGTGCAGAAGATGCGCTCGGGAGTCGACTCGGTTGAAGAAGTTTGTGCAGGACACTCCAAGTGCCTGCTTCGCCATCGCGGACTCGTACGCGTTCCTCGGCGACTGATTGTGCTCAGAATATGGTATGATTGAGGCGCAAATGCCTAGCATCGTGTAAGCGGCATGCTCCAAATGCGTCGTGTCCTTCGAGATCTTCGAAACGTCGAGCGCCACTAGTGCGCTCTCCTCCTCGTCCGAGTCTAGGTATTCGATGATCCCCTTCTCGACGAGCTCTTCCCATCTCATCTCGCCTCTCTGAACGGCTTCGATCTGCTCGCGCGTCAGCTTGGGCACCCCGTTTTCCACTATGATGAGAGGTCTTCGAACTCTGCCATTGTCACAGTTAACGTAGACACATCCTCGTGCGTTCTCTTTCTCCGGCGGGAAGTAGGCAGCGTTTACTTCGTAGCTTATCTCGCCTGCTCTACGCATTCGTACGAGTTCGTCGACGAGTTCCTTCGGCGCACTGGAAATGCCAGCTATTATCCCGTCAACGATGACTTTGGTGCCAGCGGCCACCGTCTTGCTATCTGCTTGCTCAATTGGAACGACGCCCATTCGTCTTAGCTTGAGGACGAACTCTCTCGAGTCGGTTCCAATTGATAACGTGGAGGATAGCGCTAGATTCTTCACGAGACCACAGTTCGATCCTTCGGGGGTCTCGTTGGGGCACAGTCTACCCCAGTGGGTCGGATGCAGATCTCGTGCTTCCAAGTTAGGTTGGCTTCTACTCAATGGCGACTGCAGACGCCTAAGGTGACTTAGAGTCGAGGAGTAATTCGTTCGGTCGAGAAGCTGAGTAACTCCGACTCTCCCTCTAACCCAGTTTCCAGTGGCAACCGCATGTTGAATCCGCTCTGTGATTATCCCGGGTCTGATTGAGTTGGTGATTGAAAGCTCCTGATGTCGCCTGATCGTGATCCGTTCGAGTTGATACTTCAAGTCGCGAATGAGATTTCGGAATGAGATCCTGAAGAGATCGGCCATCAAGGCTCCCGCAAGCTTGAGTCGCTTGTTCGAGTAGTGGTCTTTGTCGTCCGGCGCACGTCTGCCAAGCTTCAGCTCGATGAGCCTCGTCCCGATCTCTGCGAGGAAGTATGCCTTCTCTTTCCTTTCTGCGGGTGTCCGTCCCATGTGGGGGAGAAAATTACGATCAACTGTGGTCTCTGCCTTCTTGGCGCGGTAATCTTCCACTTGCCCGGGGGCCAGCCGGTTCCCAATATACAGGAGCGCGTCCTTCGTGGTCAGGATCCCCTGCGCCTTCTCGAATGAACCTTCCAGCTGGTTTTGGATCGTCTCCTCCTCAGAAATCAATTCAGCGATCTTCAAGTCTTCTTGGACGCCGAGAGCCTTCGTCAAGACAACCAAGGGGACCTCGGCAGGAACCCCTGGAACCATTGCATAGATCGCCCCATCAGCCTTCAGGGTGACCTCAGTCCGCGCCCGAAAGCCCAGGGTCGTCGAGAAGATCTTCGCCTTGTAGACAGGGTTGACTCCGGTCTTCTCCACGTCGACGAGGATCTTGTTCGGCGCTAGGTCCTCGAGTGCAACCACAACGCGCTCAGCACCGTTGACGATGAAGTATCCACCCGGATCGATCGGGTCCTCGCCGATACTGGTCATCTCATCGGGGGTCAGCCGAGAAAGCGGGCATATCTTCGATCGAAGCATCACCGGGAAGTCCCCGATGTAGACGATCTCGGTCTGACCTTCGCGCTCGCCGATTACCGGCGTCATCTCAAGATGTAATGGTGCCGCGTAGGTAAGGTTGCGCACCCGCGCCTCAGTCGGGTATACTGGTCTTTCGGATCCGTCGACCTCTGTCACTCTTGGTGTACCGATCTCAATTTTCCCGAGCTTGATCTTCAACGGGTACTCTTCGATCTCTATCGGGATCGAGCCGACCTCATCGATGATGGCTTGCAGCCCTGTATCGATGAACTCGTTGTAGGAGTCGATGTGCTGTCTGACGAGACCCTTCTCTCGGAAGAATTCTTTGATCAAACCCCACATCTGGGGTTCAACTTGAGTGATCAGACTTGCTTCCTCCAGCTGAACTCTCGATGACGTACCTATAGACGACGACCTGACCCGCAGTGGGACTCCGGCGGCTGATTTTGATGATATCCCATGGTTTTGCTCCTATCTGTCTCGCGGCTGGATCATCAGCTCTCAGGTAGGGCAGTTGATGTGCCTTGATGTGTAGGCGTTCCAGTAGCTGCTCCGCCTCACGCTTTGGCACAATCTCATGCTTCGGTACGAGTTGATGTTCAAAAACGTCTATCGCCTTCCTCCTCTCCTCATCCTTCAAGTGATCGTCTCTCCGATATCCGAACCCTCATTAGGCCCCGAGAAATAGGAACCCTAGCGAAACTCTCCCTTAGCACAAGGCGACGCGCTAATAAGCATTATGCGGTCGAATCGTCAATTTGCAGTGCAACATGTCCCTTCGGGTGTCGGGACCATATCGATATCAGACACCTTAGATTTAGGCCAAGAATCCGTCCAACCGAGAGTCCAGTCGGCAATCTTCAGAAGGTGCCAGCTGTAGACTTGGAATGCTCAATGCAACAAGGTCCTCTACGGGGAGGATCCAGCCTGAGGAAACTTTTCCTTACAGCTCTGTCGAAGCATCACAATCCTCGTTCCGTCATGTCTCTTCGAGTTCTTCTGGCATCTTGACGCCCAAGTGGGAATAGATTGCCGTCTTCAAGACCTTCAGCCCGAGAAGGGCACACTCCATTCTCGCGGGTCCCGGGTCTGTTCCTAGAAGACCGATGATGTCTTTCTTTCCAAGTTTCCTAATCTCGGAGATTGGCTTCCCTTTCGAGAGTTCTGTCAGCATAGAGGCGGATGCTATGCTTATCGCACATCCTTGTCCTCGAAACTTGACATCCTCGATCTTGTTCCCGTCAAGTTTTAGCTGCATCTCAATCGTGTCGCCGCATATGACGCTCGCTTCCCTTGCCCGAGCATTTGCGTCTGGAAGGCCGCCATAGTTTCTGGGATGTCTGTAGTGGTCAAGGATCGTCTCCTTATAGACGTCGACGCTCATACCTTGAACAGCTTCCCGGCGCTTTCGAGAGCCCTGACAAGTATGTCAACTTCCCGTCTTGTGTTGTAGATGTAGAAGCTGACACGAGAAGTGGCCGGCACCTTCAACCTTTCCATTAGAGGCTGCGCACAGTGGTGTCCAGATCTTATCGCGATGCCTTGAGTGTCAAGGATTGTGGCTAGATCATGCGCGTGAATGTCTCCGAGATTGAATGAGATTGCCGCTCCCCGTTGCTCTATGTCTTTGGTGCCGTACAGCACGAGACCTTTCACGTCTTCCAGTTGTTCGAGGGCATATCTCGTGATCTCCTTCTCATGCTCCCTCACGTTTCGCATTCCCAAGTCCGACAGATAGTCGACCGCTGCACTTAGGCCGATGACTCCCTCAATGTTCGGAGTTCCCGCCTCAAACTTCCATGGGGGATCGTTCCATCGAGCCTCTTGAAGATGAACTTCCTTGATCATTTCGCCGCCGCCCATGAATGGCTCCATGTGATCTAGAAGGTCGTATCTTCCATAGAGCATTCCAATCCCAGTGGGTGCCAGCATCTTGTGACCTGAGACCGCCATGAAATCGCATTCGAGGTCTGCCACATCGACAGGCATGTGAGGAACTGACTGTGCAGCATCCACTGCGACGATGGCGCCAATGTTGTGGGCCCTCTGTGCCATCTGCCTGACAGGATTGATCGTTCCCAAGACGTTCGAGACGTGTGTCAGGCTGAGGATCTTCGGTTTTTCTTTGATCAGTTCCTCGAAGCTCTGCAAGCTCAGTAATCCATCATCGTTGATCCGCACGTAGTCAAGTTTGATGCCTCTCTCCTTTGCCAGGATCTGCCAGGGAACGATGTTGCTGTGGTGCTCCATCTCAGTAAGAAGAACGCGGTCTCCGGATTTGAGGTTCGCTCTTGCCCAACTGAACACTACGAGGTTCAAGGCTTCTGTTGCGTTACGTGCGAAGACGATTTCCCTGGCGTTCTTTGTGCCGATGAAGCGAGCAAATTTCTCCCTTGACTGCTCGAATGCAGTCGTCGCTTCTTCACTTAGTCGGTGGACACCTCGGTGAACGTTTGCACAGTACTCGCTGTAATACCGCTCTATCGCTCGGATGACTTGCTTCGGCTTCTGGGAGGTGGCGGCGCTGTCCAGGTAGACAAGCGGCTTCCCCCTTATCTTCCTCTTCAGAATCGGGAAGTCTGCCCGTATCTTGTTGACGTTGAGCACCATCGCCGTCGCCTCCGGGCTACCCCCCGGGGGTTGTTCATAACATACGTCATACTTCTATATTTGCGCACCGCTTCACAGACCACGCGGGCTCTGTCCGACATAACCTCGCAACGACAACACGATTCCGCTATGATGCGCCAAGTCTCAGCCCAGCCCCCGATGATTTACGGTATGGGCCTCGCGTCCGTCTCCGAGCCTTCTTGCGGCGAACCATCCTTCGAACAATCTTGTCCTCTATCTCTGTCATTTGGTGGTTCAGTCCTCTTTCGTGGAGGGTACGTGGTCAACCCCGGCCCAGCCGTGAAACTTCGTACGATATCCCTTGTACCCTTCCGGGACCTTCGCCAACCTGTCGGGGCACCAAATGATCAACTCCTTCTCATACTCTGCAAGATCATAGTCCTTTGTGTAGTCCAAGGCTCCAGTCGGACAGAAATCAGTGCAAAAGTGACAAAAACAGCAACGAACGTACCAGTATTGCGGGAAACGCTTCTGTGGGTTCTGTGGGTACGTCTTCTCATGCGTGACGTGGACCATCGTGATGCATTTCTCCGGGCAGATCCACGCGCATATTCCGCAGCCCGTGCACCGGTCCAGATAGAGGAGATGCCTCCCACGGTATCCATCTGGGAGCTCGTGCTGTTGATATGGATGCTTTATGGTGAAGGTCTTCTTGAAGATGTGTTTCACGCCTTCCCAGAAGGCTTCAGCCGCCGACACTCTCTCGGTCTCCTACCTGTCTGCCTCCACAGGCCAGTAGTCGAGGCCTCCGTAGATTATCGGCATGTCACCGATGCGAGCACGTTTCAGCAAGAACGGCAGTGCTGCCAGGTTCTTGAAAGAGCCGGTGCTCATCTTGACTCGGTATGGTTTGTCACCTCCGTCTCCTACGACATGGTGGTTTACCTCTCCACGCGCCGATTCGATTCTGCTGATGGCCTCCCCCCTGGGAACTACGATCGGACTCTTTCTAGCTATGGGCCCACTCGGGATGTCTCGTATCGCCTGCCTTATGATCGAGATGCTTTGCTTGATTTCTTCGAATCTCACCAACCACCGCGACAGGCTATCTCCTTCCTTGAATGTGGGAATCTCAAAGTCCACTTTGTCGTAGGCGCCGTAAGGAGCATCCTTTCTCATGTCACAGCGTACACCAGAGGCTCTCAGGACCGGCCCAACGACGCCGAGCTTGATCGCATCCTCCCTCCTTAGGACTCCAACGCCTCTTGCGCGCTCGACGAAGAGGGGGTTGCTCACGAAAATTCGGTCAATTGCGGGTAGGTGACCTTCAATATAGTCAAGTGTTTCTAGCAGCTTGTCTTTGAAACCATTTGGGAGATCTCGTCTCACGCCTCCTGGGACAAAGAAGGAGAATGTCATTCTTGCTCCTGTAAGCATCTCGTGTAGGTCGAGCAGCAGTTCCCGGTCTCCGAAACCGAACATGTACATTGTAGTGTGTCCTGAGAAGATGCCTCCCATTATGGCCATCCCGTAGAGGTGACTGGCTATCCGGTTGATCTCGCAGAGTATTGTGCCGATATAGCGCCCGCGTTCTGGTACCTCAACTCGCTGGAGTTCTTCGATTGGTTTGATGTAGGACCAGTTTAGGTGCGAGTCGTCTGCGATGTTAGGTCGACAGAGCATAGGGATGTTCTTTATGATGTTTCTTGACTCTGCTATCTTCTCGACTCCTCTATGAACATAACCGATGTCCGGAGTCGCCTCGACTATAAGATCGCCGTCGGTCTTGACAATGATCCTCATGTGGCCTGAGCCCGGATGTTGAGGCCCGACGTTCAGGTCGAGCGTCGACAACTCACGCGAGCTCCGGGATTTTCAGATCCTTTCTCAACGGAGGCGGGCCATCCCAGTTGTCTTGAAGCAACAGCTTCCGGAGGTTCGGATGGCCTTCAAAATTCACTCCAAACATTTCATACGCCTCACGCTCGAAGAGATCGGCACTCGCCCAGATCGGAGTCAGTGACGGCAGTGATGGATTCTCTCTATCAGCTTTCACTCTAAGCGAGAGTACTATGCGTTTGAGATCGTCACGTGAGTAGCTTGAGAGAAAGTATAGCACTTCGATTTTCTTTTCGTCCGGGCGATCGACCCCAGAAACGGATACAGTGTGATCGAAGCCGAGGCGCTGCAACCTTTGAGCGGCTTCTCTCACCATCTCTTTGCGAGAAACAACCGACATTCGATCCTTTCGATGAACCCTTACCTCCTCCGCAGTATTGCCTAACTGCGCCCTAATCGCCATTGCAATGTGCTGTTCTGGCGCGGAAGGCCTCGTTGTCATTTTGAGTAGACTCGCCCCCTTCGAATCTTCTCTCGTAGCTTGATGACGGCGTTCAGAACGGCTTCTGGTCGAGGAGGGCATCCTGGAACATAGACATCAATCGGTATTGCCTTCTCGACTTCGTTGATTATGCTGTATGAGTCGTGGAAGAGCCCACCTGAGCAGGCGCAGTCCCCCATCGCGATTGCATATTTCGGGTTGGGCATCTGTTCCCAGATGACCTTTATTCTCTTCATCATCTTCTTTGTGACAGTTCCTTCGATTATCAATAGGTCGCTCTGGCGCATTGACCCCACAGCAGCCTGCATACCGAATCTTTCCGGGTCATATCTACCACTCATCATGGCTCCGAATTCGGCTGAACAACAGGCCGTTGTCAGGTGAACAGGCCAAAGCGAGTAGATGCGGCTCCAGTTGACCAAGTATTTCAGCGGTGGAGAATCTACAACCTTCTCGACAAGATCTCTCAGACTTCCCACCCAGACACCCGGGGTCGGGCTCGTTCCCGAAGCCGGAGACGACGCTTCCAATACTTTTCCAGCTTCAGTGGCCGTGCTTCTTCACCTTCTCTTCCAGTTCATTGCTTGATTTCCGCGGTATGGGTTGATCAGGCTTCGCATATGCGGCAGTTGCCCAAGTTCAACTGAGGTTCAAGGCGTCTATGAAGATCACACATAAGCTTCCTCCTCCTGACATGCATCGAGACTTCATACAGTTTGCTCATAACTTGTACCTCCGCTGCCTTCCCTGACACTAATAGGGCGGCGATCTTGTTCGCTGCTTCGTCGACCTTCGTGATTCCTTCCAGCTTGATCGCGATCCCTCGCTTGTTATGCATGTACTTGCTCACTGCCGGTTGGGTAATTCCTAAGAGTCTGGCAGCCTGCTGTTGAGTCATCCCGTGCTCATCAACGAGCCTGCGGACAACCATCGCTCGGATTGCTGGAATCACCGATTTTGAGGCGATCTCGTCGGGCAGTAGCAATTTTCGAACCGACGATGGGTAGCCTGCCAGGGCGTATTTAAGCATGACATAAGTTATGCCACTGACCATCCGTTCGGAATCATTCAGTCTGAAGGTTTGCAACGATCCCCGATGCCACATCGATAGATTCGCGGCAGGTGGAGGGCTCGTAGGTGACAAATAGCCGAGCGCTGAGAAATTTGCGCTGGTGCCAAACCGTACTATCGCGCGCCGGTACGGCGACATCGCCTAGGGCTTGGGCATTTTGAGCTTCGTGAAGAAGATTGGAGGCGAGTCCGCATTCCTGGCCTTTGACCAGTTCGATAAGTATCATGACAAGCACGATCGCGATCACTTATGTTCTATTGGAACGGCCTTATCGAAAATCTTGCCCCATTCTGTGAGGGCTGTGGACTCGCGTCCGAAAACCCTGATGATCTACCAGGGTCTACTGGGGTTTCGGTTTCCTTCAGGGTTGAACTCTCGAGTGGCGCAAGTGGGACAAGTCTCGTGTTTCATCAATCGTTGTGCTTAAATCCCGACCTCTCCGCCGGACCTTGGGAAATCGGTCTTGGTGGAGATATAGATGGATCTAGGGATGATGATCAATCAATCCGCAAATAGGATCAGAAAGAACTGGATACTTGTCATCCCGCCGATCCTGACTCAGGTCGTTGTCCCATTTGCACTGTTTGCGGTAGCTGCCTTCACTATCCTTCCCCTCGTTGCCGCATACAGCTTGACCGGAGATATTGGGGGCCTCATTCAGACCGCCGTCGTTGGCGCCTTACTCCTCGCGATTGTCGGCTTCCTCGTCGATACCTTCGTGACGGCTGGCTGGGCATACATGAACAAGCGGGCGGTCGTGGACGGGCAGACAAGATTGGGGGACCTTTTGGTTGGAGCAAAGAAGTATTTCTTACGCATCCTCGGCGGCCGAATACTGGTCGGAATAGCCGTGATTGTTCCAATCGCGGCAGGGATAGGCGCGCTTGCAGCGAGCATCCTCACTCTCAATATCGGACCGCTGACTCCTCCCGAACAACTCACCCCCGAGACTATCATCGGCCTACTTGCGCCGATGATCCTAGGATTGCTCGGAATTCTTGTAGTAGTTGGCTTGATCGAGCTAGTGCTTTACATCTTCCTGTTGCCGTGGATGCAAGCGCTCGTGATGGAGGATCTTGGGATCTGGGGGTCCATCAAGACAAGTGTGAGGTTTGTCCGAAGAAACTTCGCCACGATGATCGGTTACGTCGTCATCTCCGCGATCGCTTGGATAGCCGTCTCTTGGGCGACATCCTTCCTGTGGCCGAGCTTCTCCTACTCAGAGCTGACCCGGCCAGCGCTTTACGCGAGCGGTACCCGTCTGCTGGGGCTGATGCTACGAGCCAGCAACCTTGCCAACTCCATGATTACCGCTCTACTCTCAGCTTTCTTCACGCTGCTGCTGTTCATCATCTACGCGGACAGGACACGCGGTTTAGTCGCCCCTACAGGCGCTGAGGGCTTCGCTGCCGCTCCTGCTACTCAAGTCCCTCCACCTGCCCCATCCGGCGGTCGTCTCGCTCCGCGCGGCATGAAGTACTGCGTAAATTGTGGAGCAGCTCTGATTTCACTCGCCGTGTTTTGCCCTAGCTGCGGGGCTAGGCAGCCGCCTCTGGCACCCGAGTAACCTGTTCAGGCCCGATTCGATGCACCGACCATCATGGTCTACAAGCTAGGATGAGCTCGACTTCCACTGCAATATTCAGAGGAAGCTCGCTCACGCCTACGGAGGTTCTGGCGTGGCGTCCCTTCTCGCCAAAGATCTGAGCTAGAAGGTCGGAAGCCCCGTTCATCACCTTTGCCTGATCAATGAAACCCGGGGCACTGTTGACATAGCCGTTCACCTTGACGACGCGTTCTACTCGGTCGAGGGTGCCAAGAACCGACTTCGCAGCGGCCAAGCAGTTTAGCGCCGCCAGCTTCGCAGCCTCATACGCATTTTCAACCGTGAGATCCCGTCCAACCCTGCCTTTGAACACGGGAACTCCCTCCTTCACAGGTCCTTGGCCCGCAGTGAAAAGCAGCGAACCACCTTGAACCGCAAGGACATATGCCCCAACAGGGGTCGCGGGTTGTGGGATTGTGATTCCGATCGATTTGGCGCGTTCCTCATATGACAACTAGATCATTCCCCCGGCGCAACGACAGACCGAGCCCCATGAAGGCTGGACCTTGCTAGTAGGCTTTTGCATATACGGCTGATAGATCTTGTCGCGTGATCCTTAGACGGTCGAGGGACTACGCCCAGCGTTTCAACGTCCAAATTGTCTCAATCGGTGTCGGGTCAACGCCTCGCAGTATTGCGAGATAGAATGATACGTAGTCGCAGTAGTAAATGGTTGCGAGGATTGTGGCAAGCCTCGTCGGGGATTTCAGAGATATCTCGTATACTCCTTTGCCTCCGGCCTGCCGTATCAAACTCCTCAGCCGATTGAATTGCTTCGATTCGTCCTCGGCTTCACAGCCTCTGAGGACTACGAATGATATGGAATCGGCAAAGTTGCCCTCTCTAAGCATACGCCACCCCTGGACCTCATTATGAAGCATTTCGGGAAGAACCTCAAACTTCGCGAGGACCTTCGAATTCTCGTTCAGTTGATTTTTGAATCTCCTGCCGGCTGCCGCGAGGAGTTGCGAACTATATATGAACGGAATCGTTCCGTGAAGTTGAACAGCCAACTGTTTCGCAGGATTCTTCGTCTGACGTCGCGCAAATCCGATCGCCTTCCTAAGTCCTACCAGTCGTTCCGTAACGGTCCTCAACTCAGCCCGGGCGCTCTTACGGTCGCAGAAACCCCACCTTTCAACTGTGGCGAGCGAAGCCGACAAGAGAGATGGCAAAGCCTCGCGAGGTTGCAGCCCGGACTTTACCTGCACATGAGGGATTCCGTTTTCCCTGCAAATCTTGATCATCTCACCTTCTGAGGCGATACAGGAGACTCGACATTTTCGTCGGCGAGCTTCTTTCAGAGCATTCAACGCCTCGGCCGTTTGACCGGAGTAGCTAGCGACGAGGACGCTTGTGCCTGCGGCGACGGAGCCCGGCAGTTTCGAGCCTCTTATGACCTCGATCGCTGCCTGAGACTCAAAGAGCCAGTCTTTCAGAATGTCAGCGGCGATCGCTGACCCACCCATACCTACTAGTGCCAGATGCGATGGAGATCGTGCAAGAGCATGCGGCAGAGCATCCGACTCCAATGCAGCGACATAGGCTTGCTCGTAGGTTTCTGGAGTCTCCTCCAGAATCTGGACCATATTCTCTTGGTCAATCTCGGCCATTGCAGCTTTGTCGTCGAGGACGCCTGTTTGCATGCGTGACCAGGACCATCTTCGCCGTGTATCGTTTTGAAACCTTTCGTATCTGTGCTATCAACTGCGTACAACATATAAGGCGGGTCCAAGTCTAGCACGACGAGTTTCAGGATACGGATGCCATAATGGGCAAGTCATCGCGGGGCCTACTAGGCGCTCGCAAGTTGAAGCGGAGACGCAAGCGTTTCAGATGGCACTACCCACCCTACAAGCGTCGGATGCTCGGCCTCGACTACAAAGCAGACCCACTTCAGGGAGCCCCGCAGGGTCGCGGCATAGTCCTCGAGAAAGTTGGCGTCGAATGCCGACAACCGAACAGCGCAGTCCGCAAAGCTGTGCGTGTTCAGCTGATAAAGAACGGAAAGGTCATCACGGCGTTTCTGCCGGGCGACGGCGCCCTCAACTTCATCGACGAACATGACGAGGTCTGGATCGAAGGTATCGGCGGCGCCGAGGGCAAGAGCATGGGAGACATCCCAGGAATTAGATTCAAAGTCTACGCGGTCAACGGAGTCTCGCTCAACGCCCTACTGACAGGCAAGAAAGAGAAACCCAGACGCTAGACACCTCAATTCATCACAAGTCGAGATAGAGCTCTGCGAAGACACATAGTTAGGATTGCAGGGCCTTCGTATCCATGTGGTTCTTGCACTTGTCATTCGAAGGAGACGACATCGTTCTAGAGAGCTGAGACCAGTCCTTCGGAATACTGAACCTGTTTGACGACTCCTTGGCTGATGAGCGCGGAGGCATTCTCGGCTGGCAACGTAGCGACATCTTCTGCTTTGAAGGGGCCGTAGGTTTTGAGGTCGACTCCGATAATCGCAGGGAAGTCTGAGAGAAAACGTACGACCTGCAACCTCACTTGGGCCGGTTTGGTTGGAGGCTCTACGAGTCCGGCGCCTCCCTGGGCCACCTCGTCGATAAGGCGGCAATGTTCTGCTATGTGTGTCGAGATCAGTTTCGCGAACTCTGCCTCCTCTCGTGCGAGCATTCCAATCGGAACATCCTGCCGAGAGAGGGCTGCGTCAACGATCTTCTTCATCCGTGTTTCAGCGATTTCCGCACTTAGCCGTCGGAGTATCTTGAACTCCTTCTCTGAGATGGCTTTCTGAGTTTGGTCCTGGCCTGTTGCGGCAAGCGCGGCTTTGGAGTCGCTCAGCAACCTGCTGACTTCAGAGTAGAACGACGGAGGAAGCCTCTGGAGCGCTCTATCGCTCTTCTCAGCCTTCCAGAGTCGGTAGAGTTCATCACGGTTCATTTCTTTACGGGACCACCTAGGCCCTTGCACAGCAGGAGCATCGCGGCTGCCGCCGGAAGGGTCACTTCCTCGTTCATATACGGCCCGTAAGTGTCCTCCCGCATCCTGAAGGCTGGGGCTTCTGTGACTCGCACGGTTTCCTCCCCTTCAAAAGCTATCGGATCACGGAATGGATCAAACGCATCCAAGCTTGAAACGGCAGCGGCGCGAAGGCCTGTCTTCCCGTTCAGCGTTTCAGGGAGACGGATCAATCTGTGGATGTCCGTCGTCACTACAGTATCGATCTCTGCAGGTAGGGCACCTCTTGAGACGGCCCGCTCGATTATCGTTCGCCAAGTGCTGTCCTTGATGCGAAATGAATCCTCGAATTGGCCCCACAGTATCTTTCCTTTCCATTCTTGTCCTATCTGTGATCTGTCGCGATAATCCGCCGCGTCTGACGGGGCGAGAAACCTATGTTCACGAGTTCGTCTTCGGTTCCTTCCAAGACGGTTCTGTAGATCTCGCGTGCGAATCGTCCGCGCCATCCTGGGTCTTCGCGTTGCGGTCCCACGATGGCGTCGCGAGGCTTCTTGTAGAGCCCTTGATAGAACGCGTCCAATCCTAAGCCCAAGACGTAGTCCACGATCTCCTTTCTCTGCGATTCGTCGAGTTTGCGGACTTCCTCATTCCTGACGTGGAGGTGGTAGCCTCGGTGGCCGGAGAAGAAGATGTGCATGTCTTGTTCCCGTATTCCAAAATCCTTTGTCAAGAAATCAATCAGTTTGAATACCTCGTTCTTCGAAGCCTTCAGGCACTGATCGCAGAACCACGTACGCTCGACAAACTTCGTGCTGCCGCAGCTAGGGCACTGGGCAGGAGTCTTCCCGCGCTTTGTGAGCCTGCAGGTACCACAACTCCACATATCATGACTTGCCTTGCATGGCGTGTCAATGTGATCCGCGTCAATGTCGAAGACAAGGTCCGACCCCAGCCAACCTTTCTTCTCCATCTCTTCTGCAGGCCGCGCGTAGTAGGCCGTTGAGTAGTAGATGTCCGATGGAATGAGTACGGCTATGATGTTGAAGAGTTCCTCGCTTGATCGAATTGCCTTGTGTCGTGTCATGAATCGCTCGGCGAATGCGAGGAATGCGAATTCTCTCGCTTTGAAGTCCGGGGGAAGGGCGATTCTATCCTTGTGTGTGTTGTAGTATCGCCAGAAAGCTTGCTTGATGAAGCTGACCCGCTCTGTGTCCTGGGGGCCAGCCAAAGCCGTCTCGCATCCGCTCCCAGTCTGTGCCTCACTATCAGCACTGGGACAAATGTCTTGTTGCCACGTGGCCGGGGCCGTTGCTCGGCAAAGTCTCAATTGATTCCTGATGCGGTGCCGTGCTGTCTCCGCAGACTTCCGCGTCTGAATTCGAGAATTAGTATCAAGCTCACAGCCAGTACAACTAGAAGCAGGATTGGTCGCCAGTCTGTGAGGCGAGGCTTCCAAGAAGCGCTGAGTGAGTGAGGGGAATCCATGAGGAGAGGCCCCGATGATATTCGATCGCCATGTTCGTCGGTCCAATGATCGAGGAAGAATGTGATGCCTATGAGCCGGACGAAGCCGGTCGAAGTCTCGAGCGGTCTCACTGTAAAGTTTGCGTAGCTCGCTGCGTCGTACCATCCGTCACCTTGAGTACGACCTAGGGGCGACTCGAGCGAGAGCAAGTATTGGACTCGCACCTTTGGCTTGAAGACGCCGTTGGATGAGAAGACAGCTCGATCTTCAGCGAGGACGTAACGCGTGCTATTTGCCGTGAATGTTTGGGTGGACACTTGGAATATTCGGACATCACCAGCGGAGAAGCGTAGAGTCAGGACCTCGCCACCATATAGAAGCTCCTGAGGTTTTCCGTCTATGATGAGATTGACACTGAGTGTGGGTGGGAGGGATTTGACTATCGAGGATACTCTGAAGAGTGAGGTCGCGGTTCTTGCGTCCAATTTTCCACACCCCCAATCATTCGACCCTTCGGATACTTCGATGAATCCGGTGGAGTGGTCAAGGTAAGCTCCCTCAACCAAGATAGACCTGATTTCCTGCGGCGTCAGCTGAGGATTGTACTGCAGCATCAATGCGATGACGCCTGCAACGTGAGGGGCTGCCATACTTGTCCCCGCTAGGATCCGGTGATATTCATCGGGATCGCTGTCGCTAGGCGGCACGTCGAGCGAACGCGCTGCCGAGATAAACAAGCCAGGAGCTGTAATCTCCGGTTTTGCCCGTCCATCTCTCGTCGGACCCCGCGAACTGAACGGAGCTATCTCGCCTACATGATAGTTTTTGATCCGAACGTTCCCGCCTAGCTTGTTGATCCAAGAGTTCTTGGTCACATAAGCGCCGACAGCGATGCCCCCGCTCGCTGTGGCGGGAACCGATATTGTGCCATTCCTGTCGATCGTGTACCCTTCACCACTTGAGAACGAAGCTGGCGGGTAGGAGCAACTGTCGCTATCCACCCACACATCCCATCTCAGCGGTGGTCCAGGATCCATCACCTTCAGAATGATGCTCCATCCGGAGGTTGCCAGCGCGGTCTGAGTCTCGACTGAGATCGCCAATTCCTTTCCCTTGGCTGTCCTCCCCGGAAGAATCCTGACTAGCCCGTCTGGAGTAAGCGTTCCATTGCTAGACGTCGGCCCCTGAACCGCTTCCCCTGAAGGAGTGACGAGAGTTGCGGAGATCGTTCTGTTATTTGCGTACCACAGGTCCGCAGTTGCGTTACTGGCTTTCCCAGTAGGCGCCCAATCGACACGAGTTGGACTGGCGGAGACAAGGGTGCCTGTTGCGTGCACTCGGTTATCAGCCTCGTTGCCGGCAGCGACTGTAACAATGACCCCTTGAGCGTTCAGATCGTCGATGACAAGTTCGAAGGGACTCGTGTCGTCGTGCCCTCCGACGTTTCCCCCGAGGCTTAGGTTAATGACAAGCCTCATCTTGAGGGCATGGCCTCTATCCACGAGATACTTCAGACCATCTATGATTGCGTTCTCGTCAAAGGTCCAGCTTTCGCCATTGCATATCGCTCTCCCACTCTTCACAACAATGAGGGCGGCGCCGGGGGCGACCCCACGATAAATGCCGGAGGCCAGGCCGGAACTTGCTGCAATTGACGCCACGTGCGTTCCGTGACCGAACGTGTCCTTTTCGGGGCATTTTCCCGTGTTGATTTCTTTCCATGAACACTCGACGCCATAAGTGAAGCCTTGAGGTCGCTCTCCGGATGCCGTCTGATCCCACAGATACAACACCTTGGAGGTACCGTTCTGGAACCTCAGGTCTGGATGGGATAGATCGACCCCTGTGTCGACAACCCCGACGATGACGCCGGATCCATCAACTGGTTCGCCACGCGGATCCTTCACTCTCTGCCACACGAAAGTGGCTCCAATCTCAGACGCACTCGCGTCCAGCGTCGGATGAAAACTCCTCGGGGAGAATACTCCGGAAACGAAATCGAGCCTCAATGTATCTTCGATGTGATCTGGAGGCATTTGGATGGTTGTTACCCTGCCGATCGAGCTTGTGATCACACCAAATGAACCTAGCCTCATTCGTTGAGATGGAGTGAGAGGATTTGCTGATGTGATTATCATCGCGGCGGCGCGCGTGCCCATGCCAGTCGGTGAATACCGGCCATGCAAGAGGAACGGATCGACTAGTTTTGAGACCTCGACGTGATTCGCGTTACCGAAAGCAGAGAAGTGCATGGCGGGAATCAACAGAAGTAAGACCAGAAGGCTGGATGTCAACGGAAGCGATCTCAAATGCTATCACCAGTCGATCGCAACGTGTCAGGCAACGTTTTCTTCGCCGGTCTACGGGGCAACGGATCTGGGAGCCTGCGCTGCTCTTGGTCTCCTCGTCTCGGCTAGGATCATTCTAGCCCTCTTCCTGTAATAGGCGAGGGGGTTGACGATCATAGCGCATATCTGATCGGGGTTGACGCATAGACCGTGAGTTTTCATCGTCTTGCAGTTCGGGGTAGTGTACTTCTTCTTGACCCCTCTCTCTCCCGAGATATGCTCGACTTGGTACCTAGCTATTCTCTCATTGAAATCGGGTGAAGAGCGAAGCATTCCGATGATCTCCTCGTTGGGGACCCTAATGTTGCTGAGGAAGGATGTCAGCGCGAACCTCCCCATGTGAGGGACTTGTTTTCCGCTCGAAAGGTTTCCGAGCAACGCCTTTATGCACGGAGGCATCGCAGCGGCCAAGACAGCTTTGGGAGTCTCCTCCACGCCGTACAGCTGGGCTCTAAAGCCCACCAGCCTTCTGATCCTCTCAACTCGAGGGGCAATGGCCTCCGGAACAGACCCGTATTGGCCCATAATCCTTGAGAGCACTTTGAGCTCAACTTCTTCTTTCACAAGCCTCGCAAACTCGTCTTTGTCGCAGTAGACGTATCCTTGCTCTAGCACTCTGTTCGTGAGCTTCCAGTCAGGATCGCGAATCCTTACGGCGTTTCTCAGGTAGTCAGGATAGTGGAGCGCGAACTCGTAGAGCGCTTCGCCGATTTCTCTGTCGGTGATCTTCGCATTCCAATCGAAAGTGTGTTCGGCAATTTGCAGGAGCAGATCTGGCGGCTCCAGCCTGAGAAGTTCGTAGGCTCGTTTTGACTCGGCGAGCGCGCATCTTCTTTGCGCCCTCTCGTCGCCCGCCAGAGCAATTAGCATCAATGCCGCCGGGTACGCCAGTATTTCAGCCTCGCCCTGAAGCTCCCAGTCGATCTTACCTTTCGTCAACGCGTCGACGATTCTCTTTTCGGCGAGATCCAAGACGACGGAGAATTCCGGGGTGGTGAGGTCTTTGATGTCGATGTTTAGGCTCTTGACGTATTCCGAAGCCTCGTTCGTGAACGGATACTTTGCGTGGTCCAGCTTCGTCAAGACCGCACTCAAGTGGCTCCACCAGCCGGCTGGGCGACTGGCGCCTGCCACTTGGTTGGGTTGTAGTTGAATTCTATATACGAATCGTAAAAGATGAGTGAACGCCCCCGCTGCCGCGTCTGTTAGGTCGCATACCATTAAAAAGTGCCACTCCAATACTTGTTGGTTCCTGGTCATAGAAACAGTCGCGGTGTCCGGTAAGGGAGCCCTTTCCCTCAGGAGCCGGCCAACCCAACTCAACTTGCCACTGTATCCCCTTGCGCTCCTTCTTGAAATCCATCATCTGAATACTGAGCTCATACAGCAGTTCTTTGTCAATCATATAACGTGCGGAACAACGGGTGGCTTTTGTGGTTCAACTAACGACTCTGGCAGAGGGCCTTCCCTTTAGGGATAGATGTTCTTGATCATGGAAGTCTCGTCAGACAGCAGCTGTTGCGTCTTTTCTGTAAGCAGAGGTTTATCGTCCTGGCGTTGGAAGGAATATCGTTCAGCCCCTATTGGCGAGATTGCTAGGGGCGTATGAGTCTGGAATAGGTCGCGAAAAAATTGAGAAAATTGGCTTTTGGAATTCTCGCCATCGCAGCCTTTGCGATGATGGCAAGTCCTGTTCATGCAGATGGTACCTTCGACCAGTGGGGGTACAACAGGACCGCATTGATCTTCAACGGTTGGTTTGTAAACGCCTATGCGGAGCGCGAAGGATTTGCAACTCCATATGTCGGCGTCAGGGGCGATCCATGCGGTAACATAGACTTGTACTTCGCCCATGTACACGTCACATGCGACCCAGCAACCAACTGGCCTTCGAATCCTAGGAAGTACCCATATGCCTACAACGTGCTGCTACAGATCAACGTGAACAAGGCCTGGGATGACGCCCATCGTGGCGTAGCACCTTGGACTCCTGACGCTTGGCTTACCAATCACATGATTGGATGGTACCTTGGGGTAGACGGCAAGGTCCACCAGTGGGAGTGGTTCCTGAAGATAGTCTGGATCGGACCTCACGGCTCAAGGAGCCCATACTGGCGACCAGGCGGATATGCCACCTGGGGTGAGTTCGAAGTCATTGAAGATCTCTACAATGACCTGTATGGAGGCTTTCACGGGAAAGAAAACCTTGCGATTCCAGCAGGCCTTGGGTACGGTTGAAGGTCTCGTAGACAGCGACTTCTATCTCCCTCTTCCATAGCTTCTAGGCTAGACCCTTTCCTACAACTGAACGATACCTATACGAGGACATGAGCTATCTGAGACGAGCATACGACAGAGGAGCAAGCGCGCTTGCCCCGGCGGCGGAGGACGAAACGGGAACAGCGCGTTGAAGGTAAACCTCCCCTTTGTTTACCACACATCCCTGTTGGATTCGGAAATCTCAAGATCCTTGGGTCGAAGAGCGGGTAGAAGGCATAGATTACGCCTAGAAGTCCAGCAAGCTATCGACTGACCAAGAAGTGAGACCAAAACTTAACGCCGTTCTTGTGTTCGCTTTCACTTGGGACTCAGACTCGGCCACCGTCACCCGCCTTTTCTCATTATTATCCCCCGCACAGACTCCCGTCAACTATGATCTTGAGTAGCGGCAAGATTCTACAGTATCAGGGCAAACGACTCTGAGCCAAATGAAGCCATGAATCGCCGTGGCTTCACCGTGACTCTACTCTATTCAGCCTCAATCCTAGGAGCCAGATAGTACAAGAGCCGCCCCTGCTGTGGGATGTCAAACTCAAGTCTGATCGGCATGTTCGTGGAGAACTCGACCGTCACGATCTCTGAGGTTGAGGCGCCTGCCTTCGTTATCTCCGAGAGATAGTTCAGGTTGAAAGTCGCCTTGGAAGGCTCCTTCACGTCGAGCTCCAACAGCATATCGCTTCCCTTGTCAAGCTCGATGACGGCGCTGCTGAGCTCAGTCGTCGCAGCCGCGGTCAATTTCTCCGGTGTGGCCTCAAGTCTGACGTTGTCGCTCACGGCCTGTACGTCATCAATGATGTCCCTCAGGATCGACGCGGTCAACTTCACTTTCGAGTTGAACGTGATCTTCGGGGTAGGAACTTCTTCATGCGCGGGATCAAGCGTGGGCATCGTGAATTTCCGCATTATCTTTCCCTTGAGGGTCAAGTTCAGCTTCCGGGTCTTCTCATCGTAGAGCATTTCGAGAATCTCGTCGCTGGCAACGCGCTTGAGCAGCTTCAGCATGGACGCTATGTTGACCCGAATCTTTGTCGGCTCGATGCAGGTGTACTCTTCGAAGGCTGTCTTCTGCCATTCAAAATCAACCATGGCCACATGGGAAGGATCCATTGACCTCAGCTTGATGCCGTCAGGGGTGGCGTTGAAATCCGCCTCCTCGATCAGCGTAGATATGGCAGCCAAGAGGTTCTTCCAAAGGCGCGCGTCACTCATCGATGCCTTGAACACTATGAGCTCCCTGCCCTAACGTGCTCGGCTAGTAATTTATGCCTTAGCTGTACGTGGGCGTAGGCTCTCGGTCTCACGATGTCTCCCGCCAGGTCGTCCCGCAGTCCGCACATCTGAAGAATTGAGTGGAGGATTCATCAGCGCCTCGAGTCTGCACGAGCCAGTAGAAGGCCTCCTTGTGGCCGCATTTGGGGCATTCAACCTTCATCTTTGGCAGAGTGCGGATCTTCTGCTCCTCTCTGCCAATGACGACTACGTTCTCCTTCTCCGATGCTAGTGTCTGTACGGTCTTCTCCGGCTTCCTGGTCTCATATCCGCAGCTCGGGCAGGTCATTACGATCGACTTAGCCTTCTTGACGGGTACGAGTCTTGACCCACACTTCGGACAGAATCTCAATTTCCGCGGAACCGTCCACGACAGTCTAAGGGGTCCATATTAAAACATTCAGAAGGGGAGGGAAGATGGCGCCTCTCAACTCGGCCCCGAGAGGGATGTTGGTGCTATCGAGGCGGCGTCTACCTAGGGCCTGCGCCCTACCAAGAACTTCTCAAGTGAAGAAGCAATGATCCTCGCAACCCTAGCCGCCTCCGGAAGGCCCTCTTTCGAAGCACAAACTCCCAGAATTTCGTCGAGATCGATCTTGCCCAGGCCAGCGGAATAAACGAACAAGATCTTTCCTCCTGCCTTCCACATTCTATACGTCAATTTGGCAAACACCTTGAGTGCTCGTTGTGAGATTCTCGCCCCTTTCTTGGGAAGGCGTTTTGCGATGATCTTCCGTCGAAGAACCGCTACCACTGGAAGTCTGGTTTTCCTACTCAGGGCCTCAATGTCCACATAGCTTCCAGACTTGCTGATCAACTCGTCTAGGACGATGACTCTGAGCTGAGGGAAATGTGGGGAACCTGTTACCATTTTGGCTATGTTAGGAGCCAGGTCAGTAGCTTCTGGGCGTACGGTTGTTCGCATGACCCCCTCAAGCCAACGGCTTCCCCGGTATACCACACCGACAACTTGAATGGGAACTGCGGATCTATGAGGTGGCGCGGTGCAAGATACCCCGAGAACGCGGATCTCTTTCTTTATCATGTGGGACTTGACTTCCCGTCTCCGATCCTTTCCACGACTGATCTGATCAAGTGAACGAAAGCGTCGATGGGAGAATCTGGAGCTGCTGCTATCTGGTCGGCTGCCTCTTCCAGAGAAACCAACTTGTTCAGGTAGCCATAGACGAGCAGAGCCTCGACTGCGTTCGCGCAGTCTTGACGGGTCGTACGATAAGGAAGCGCTTCTCTCAGCCCTGATCTTCTTAGAGCTTGTGCAAGTACCCTATCGCTCACTTTGATGCCTTGTGGCTCATGGAGCGCCTTCGATCTGCCAAGCGAGAAGACGAAGTTTACGTAGGCGTCCCCGAGTTTCGCTAGTCTCGAATCAGTAAGAACTTGCTTCAGTTGCGATCTGTCCGGGTCAGCTTGGGACGGGGGCTTTGTCGAGCTTTTCCAAGAACTCGTTGCTCATCTCGCCTACCTTTTCGAGGGCCCTCACCAATGCCTTCTCCGGAGATGACTCTCGCTTCGTCCTAACGTATAGGATCGCGTTTGGAAATAGAGGATGCGGAACGTCGTACCCTGCCATCTCAACTGCCTTGTCCTGCAATAGCACGTACTGGAGCAGGTTGCAGAAGGTATGCCCTTCCCCTTGGATTTCGAGCTTCAACTCATTCTTCGACTTTTCCAAGACCTTGAGATTCAATCTTCCTGACTCGCTCCTACTCCGTAGTCATCGGCCAAGCGCCTACGCTCCATATTTCCGCATTCAAGGCACTGTAGCCTGCGGTTTCTTAGGACGAGCAAGCCGCCGCAGCTTGAACAGTACGCTCGGATGACGCCGAGCCCTCTCCCTGCGGTCGTGAGTTCCGGGATCCTGTTCTTGTCGTTGAAGACCTTGGCTTTGATCATGTCGCCGGTCTTGCAGACATCGCCCATCTTTCGCTCGTATCTCGGACTCGACGAGGAGATGTGCAGGATGCCCGTGAAGGGCCTATCAAGCATCTCCGAGTCTACCTTGAAGATGCTGACGATTGCGTTCTTGTCGTGAACATTTGAGACCTCACCGATCACTGTTGATCCGTCTGTGGGCATTGTCGGCGTTCTCGTCTTGGCGACGACCTTCACTGTTCTGCTTCCGAGGTCTACGACTCTGTCGCCTGTAAGCTGTGAGTAGACCACACCGCCGCTCTCATATGTCCCTGGGCCAGGCAGGAATTCCTCAGCAACACAGAGCTCCTCTCCAGGTACGACAAAGCGTGGTGTTCGAAAATCTCTTGCAGGCATTTTTGACTGAACCTTATTGCGTTTTCATGCGTAGTCAGGTGGAGAGGCTAGCTCTTCCGGAGCTTCGCTTCATAATAAGAAAGGCCGTATATAAGCAGGCGCGATCAACATGTGTCACCGGGATTTCTCAAGAAAAGCCGCTCGACAAGAAATCTGCGCCACGTGGTTCGATTAACCGCCTCCAGTTACGGCGAGCATATACGCGCCTTCTCCCAGTCCACATTCATGGAAAGCATCGTCGAGCGGCTTCGAAAGCTGGGGCTGACGGAGTACGAGGCGAAGGTTTACTCATCTCTACTCAAGTATCACCTGAACAGCGCGTCCAAGCTTTCGGAGAGGTCAGGTGTTCCAAGGACCAAGATCTATTCCGTTCTCGAATCGCTCGCGGCCAAGGGTTTGATCAGGGTCTACTCCGGCGTCCCTTTGCTCCTTCAAGCCCTTGGATCCTGAGGAGATCTTCGAGAGAATGAAGAAGGACTATGATGCTGTCCTCGAGGTCACCAAAACGATGCTTGACAAGGACGAGGTGAAAATGAAGGAGAAATTTGTGATAACGAAGTACGACGTAGCGTTAGAGAGACTCAAAGAACAGATAGCAAGAGCGAAGACAGTTTGGATAGGCAACGTTACCACAGAGTTTCTTGAAAAAGTCAAGGATGCATTCGATCCTAACGCCGAGGTCAAAGTGACGCTCTTCCCGGGAGAGAGAAAGATCTCTAACAGTGGTGCACAGTTCATGGAAGCTGACATCCAAATTGTGCAGCTGGTCAGAAACAGAGAAACACCAGCCATCTCAGTCATTCTTGATGAGGACAGGGTATTCTCGGTTTTCAAAGACCCGGCAAACAGTCGCTACGTGATCAGCGAGATGCTGTACGATGACTGTTCTCGCTGCATCAAAGAATGGCATAATCTAGGATGGAGCTCTGCGAAAGAAGTTTAGGCGAATTGGATGAACAGAACTGCCAAGCTTCTGGTGATCCTGAACAGCGCTATGGCCGTCTGGGCGTCGCTACTCTTTCTGGTCTTTCTCAGACTAGACGTATTGAGCTGGATCATGTTGAACATATGTT
>Ga0209725_1000318_pt1 | contig 29493 bp, 26 predicted proteins | sample I18A1metaG_FD_184145 | JGI IMG/M metagenome (GOLD analysis project Ga0209725, IMG submission 184145) | Lake sediment bacterial and archeal communities from Gulf of Boni, Indonesia to study Microbial Dark Matter (Phase II) - ​I18A1 metaG... | ecosystem: Environmental > Aquatic > Freshwater > Lake...
GGGGACGGTCTCGGGGGGGCGCCCCTTGTGTGTCTGCTGCCTTCTGATGACCGTAGCCGCGCTATGTACAGCCACCCCCGCGACAGACGCCGCAACGGCGAGTCCTCCTATCTGGTTGGTGGTGAGCTCCACCCCCGTGCCGGGTACTTCCAGACCGGGCAGCCGACGGTAGAACGGGGTCATGCGGTCGAAAAAGTGGCGTTCCGTGCAGCCGAGGCAGGGGTGTCCAGACTTGATCGGGAAGCTGCACCCCTGGTTCCACTCCATGATGGCGCAGGGGGCGAAGGTGGCAGGGCCCTTGCATCCGACCTTGTACAGGCAGTACCCCTTGCGGGCGTTTTCGTCGTCGAACTGCAGGACGAACTGCCCCGCGTCGTAATGGGCACGGCGGGGACACTTGTCGTGGATTCTCTGGCCGTAGGCAAACAGGGGACGGCCGTCCTGGTCGACATGGGGCGCGTGGCCGTAGATCACGTAGTAGAGGAGGGTGGCGGTGATTACTTCACCAATGGGGGGGCAGCCTGACAGATTGATCACCGGTCGGTCCCTGACGATGCTGGAGACTCCCACCGCACCGGTCGGATTGGGCGCGGCCGCCTGAATGCAGCCATAGTGGGCACATGCTCCGATTGCCACGACCGCGGTCGCACTCCGTGACGCCTTGATGAGCAGTCCCTCGGCAGACTCCCCGCCGATGACACAGTAGGCCCCTTTTTCCTTGGTAGGGATCGAACCGTTGACCACCAGCAGGTGCGGCCCAGCTGACGCCTTTTCCAGGGCTGCATTCGCCTGGTCTCCGGATGGCGCCATGAGGAGTTCGTTATAGTCCAGGGAGATGATACTGAGGACAAGGTCTTCCAGGGTGCGGTCTCCAGAGCGCAGCGCACTTTCCAGACAGCCGGTGCACTCCTGGAGTTGCAGCCAGACGACAGTCGGCCTTTTTGCACTGTTCAGTCGCTCGGCGATCTCCTTGGCAAACGCTTTCTTGTCGTGACTCGACAAGAGGGCTCCACCACCCAGCAGGAGCGCTACCTTGCCGCAGAACTTAAGGAACTGACGACGACTCAGCCCCTGCCTCACCAGGTATTCGGTGAATGTCTCGTCCTTGGTCCACGGGTCAAAGGGTGTAGGCAGCATGACCGCTCCCTCCATCTGTATGAATTGCACGCCGTTACATTTAAGCTTAACCCCTAGTTTTAGTATTACAAATAACTAATGTGCAGAATCTTGAGTAATCGACTGTCTGGAGGGGCTGTTTACGGGGAGATGATATGTGACTCGGAAAACCGCCGCTGGAGCAGGAAGCCTGGAAATCTGCCGGGAAATATTGCCTGCTGAGCGGGGGGAATTGGTTAATGAGCATGAGGTATGTTGATTTTTGTCGCATATTTGTCTATGTATAATGGTTGCGCTTGTGAAACGTTAGTTATCGGGAAGGTGAAAGACGTGGTGAAGAGAGCCGGTTGTATCCTGCTTGCCAGTGTGTTGTTCGTTTGCGGCTGTTCGGAAAACAAGGACAAGAAGATCGTGGGGAGCTGGCAGGAGGTCGGAGATCCTCTGGGAAGGCTCGAGTTCCGCAACGACCATACGGGACGCGCCTTTTGGCCCAATGAACAGCGACGGCAGGAGAGCGAGGCGATGAAGTGGGTGCTCGTGAACGACGGGACCATGGTGTCGGTCATGACCCCTCCCGGTGCGGTAAACTTTACGATCAAGGATGACCGTCTTGTATCTCCCAATGGCGTGGTTCTGGTCAAAGTAAAATAGTCGCTGATACGTACAGTGGCCCGGGGTGTTGCGTGTCTGTACCCCGGGCTTTTCTGTGCCCGGGATGTGCCGGTTCGACCATGGTCCGGCTGGAGAAACAGGAGGAGCAGGTATGTCGCAACTGAGTCTGTTCGGATCACCGGAGGGTGCCGAGTCGCCCCAAACCACGGCACGCGGTGCTGTTGTCAAGGGGAAACTGTATGAACTCAATCTGTCACAGCTCAAGGCCGATCCCGCTCAGCCGCGCAAATACTTCGATGAGCAGGCATTGACGGAGTTGCAGTCATCCATTGCCCGGCATGGTGTGTTGCAACCTATCCTGGTCCGGAAGGGGAGCGGGGGGGCCTACGTCATCGTCTCAGGTGAACGGCGCTACAAGGCGGCCGTGCTCGCCGGCCTGTCGGCCATCCCGGCCATACTCACGGACGGAAACCCCGCCGAGATTTCCATCATAGAAAACCTCTTGAGGGAAAACCTCACCGCCATCGAGGAGGCTGAAGCCATTGAGCAGCTGCGGAGTCTTAACGGGTATCAACTGGGTGATCTCGGCGTCATCCTGGGGAAGGCGATCTCCACACTTTCGGAAATCCTGTCCCTCAACAGGCTTCCCGATGAGGTAAAGGATGATTGCCGCAAGGATCCCCGAACCGCACGGGGGGTGCTGGTCGAGATCGCCCGTCAGCGTGACCCCGCACGGATGATCTCACTGTACCGGAAATGCAAGGAGAACGGCCTGACACGGGGTGAAATCAGAAAGAACAACGCCAGGCCCCGGAAGATGAAGGCACCCGTGAACCTCGGATTTCTTTCGGTCTGCAGCGAGAAGATCGACTCCATCGACCTGGAGATGATGGGGGGTGAGCAGAAGGACGCCCTGCGTGGGGAGCTTGAGAAACTGCGCGGTGTTGTCGCGCAGAAACTGAGGAAACTCAAGGGTAACGCCTGACTTCGGCGCGCCGAAGAGGGGGGTGCTGACTGGTCGGAAAACGGTATCTCCGCTCAGCGCATGTTAGAAAAGACGATGGTCCCGTCGACCTGCAGGTAGCGTTTGATGGGGGCAGTGGCCACGGTGCTCGGCTGCTGGTTGACCGCGTTTCCGGGCATGAATTCCGATGTGATGTTTATGCCGCTCCGCCAGGCTTCGAAATGGAGGTGGGGACCGGTCGCGCGACCGGTCGATCCGGTCAGTGCGATGACGCTGCCCGTATCCACCGTATCCCCTTCATATACGCTGTTGCTGGCATGGTGTGCGTACACCGTCACCATGCCGCCGCCATGGTCCAGGATGACCGTGTTGCCGTACCCTTTCCTCCACCCGCTGTAGATGACGGTTCCCGGGGCGACCGGTTTGACCGGTGTGCCCGTGGGTGCGGCGATGTCCAGGCCGTTATGGTGTTTCAGTTTGCCGTCAAAGGGGTCGTTCCGCATACCCGCGGGGGAGGTGATCCGCCCCTGGATGGGCAGAATCCTGGCATTGTCGCCATGTTCCCCAGTCTGGTTGACGGCACCGGCCTTGGGAAGATCCGGTTGTCCGGTGAGCTTCGCGCCGCTTCGGTGGACCGGGCGGCTCCGCTGTTCCTTCTGCACCAGCTGGAACCCCTTGTTCCGGGGGGAGTCGGTGAAGGAGACAACGTCATCATCCCCGTCGTGGCGGTAGATATCCGCCCGGCAAGCCGAGGCAGCAAGGATGATGCAACATATGGTCAGCGTGCAGGATGCTCGTTTCATGGCCAGCTCTGTACCGTTTTCGATCTGGTTCGCCGCACCACGATAGCATGATGCGCTCGATCAGGCAATCCGCTTCGCTCCGCCCCCCCTCGGTTCCACGAATCCTCCCGATGTCAGGGATGCCACCCTTGAACACGCCTCAGCGTCGAATCTGCCCGTTATCAACCGCACCTGTTGATAAGAGGCCCTGATCTGTGGATAAACGGCATATTCCTTCGTGTTATCTGCTACTTTTCCGCACTGCACAAGGAGTGGGCAGTGCGTGTAACGTGCCGTAATTCCATGTCAATACTTATTTGGGCCACTGCACGAAATATTTTCTCGCAGTTAGCACTTCATCCGCTGCTTTAAGTTGATAACTCGGTGATTTCCCAGACGGATTGGCAGGATGCCCGGCTTCACGGCCTTTCGATGACCGGTGTGGTGCCCGTGCCCCTTCACATCGGAACCCGCGGCTTTCCCGCCGCCACATCGCCTGAAGCCGGGTGTAATGCATCTTGACACGCAGATGCACAATGATGTAAATTTTTCTATTTACTGAGCATTGCAACTGACTGGAAATACGTGGTTTGTGCGCAGCAGTATGGTTCCGTTACCGCACCACGGGCAGGGAGACAGTACATTCTCATGGGAACGACCGGTAACAGAATTGCGCTGGTAGTCGGCGGCAGTCGCGGCATAGGCCGCGCCATAGCACTGAAACTGGCTGCATCGGGTTTTGATATCTGGCTTACCTACAAGGGTAACCACGAAGCGGCGGCATCGACCAGGGCCGAGATCGAGGCGACCGGAAGGGTTTGCGAAACGATCCCCTTCGATGTCGCGAGTTTTGCCGAAACGGAAGCGGCACTCCTCCCCCGTCTGGAAAACGCTACCCCGGACGTGATGGTCTATAATTCGGGGATTGCCCGGGATAATCTTCTCATGTGGATGTCCCCGGAAGAGTGGCATTCGGTCGTCTCCACCAATCTTGACGGTTTTTTCAATGTCACCAGACAGATTGTCTTTGCCATGCTCAAGGCCAAGAGGGGGCGGATCGTGGTTATCTCCTCCACGTCGGGACAGGTGGGGCAGGCAGGCCAGGTCAACTACTCCGCATCAAAGGCCGGTCTCATCGGCGCTGCCAAGGCTCTTGCCCGAGAGGTGGGCAAAAAGAACATCCTTGTGAATGTGGTTGCCCCCGGTTTCATCGAAACCGAGATGACGGCGGAAATCCCCGCGGAACAGGTACTGCCCCTCATTCCCCTCAACCGGGTCGGTCGGTCAGAGGAGGTTGCCTCGCTGGTCGATTTTCTCTGTACCGAGCCGAACATGTACATCCACGGTCAGGTCATCGGTGTCAACGGCGGCCTGGCGATGTAAGCTGGCTAGAAAAATCATTTATTATCAACCTGTTGGCAGACAGTAGTACATGTTCTGCTGTAACATATTCCGGCGGTATATGAAAAGGTACGACAACATCGTAGTCGGGAGCGGAATCAGTGGCCTGACCATGACCCTGCTATTGGCCATGAACGGCCGCAGGGTCCTCCTCCTGGAAAAAGGGACGCACATCGGTGGCTCACTCTGCCGTTTCCGCAAGGGACAGCTCTCCTTCGACACGGGGTTCCACTTCACCGGAGGGCTGAACGACGGGGGGATCCTGGCCGATATCCTCGGCCTGCTCGGCTTGCGGGACATGATCGAGCCGCTCTTTATCGAGGATTCGAGCGAAAACCGTTTCATCTTCGAGTCGACAGGCCGCTCCTTCGAGCATCCGGTGGGATTCGCCAATGTGAAGGCCAGATTCCGGGAGTACTTCCCGTCGGAGTCGACGGCTATCGATGCCTATTTCGACGCGGTGCAGTCGGTCTGCAGCAGGACCCCGTCCCTCAACATCCATGACAACCTGATTGCCCCCCCCAACCTCGAGGAGGATTACATCTCCCTGGACGCCGTCCTCAAGGAGATGACCCCCGATCCGCTCCTCCGTGGCCTGCTCTCCGGGTATGCCATGTGTTACGGTGTGCGCCCCGACGAAGTCTCTTTTGCCAACCACTGCCGGATGGTGCAGAACTTCTATGAGTCGATCGCTTTCGTCAGGGACGGTGGCGACGGTTTTATCCACGCCTTCAAGGAGAAGTTCAAGGGGTATGAGGTTGATATCCGCTGTAGCACGACAATTGCCGAGCTTGCCGAGGTAAGCGACAGCCGGGTGCACCGGTTCGTTCTCAGCACCGGTGAGGAGGTGAGTGCCGACTCCTGCGTTTTCACCATCCACCCGTCCCAGGTCCTCTCTCTGCTGCCGGAAAAGCAGTACAGTCGTGCCTTTGCCAGCAGGGTGAACGGCTTCGAACCATCGGCGGGTTTCTTCTCCCTCTTCGCTCGTCTCAAGCCCGGGGCGGCGAGCAGAACAAAAAGCTCCATCGTTTCGCTCTTCCCCGACCCGGACGTGAACAATCTCCTCGACCCTGAGTGGGGCGGGACTCCCGCCCTGGTCATCATCACGTCTCCCGATGCCCCTGACCCGGACGGGGGGAAGGGTATCTGCATTTTGGAGCCATCCTTTCCCCGACATGTGGCACAGTGGAGCGATTCCCGTCTGGGCAGCCGGCCCGAGGGGTATCGTGAGTACAAGGAGCGGCGGGTGTCCGCGATCCGGGAACATCTCTGCTCCGTCTTCCCCCATTACCTGGAGGGGTTGGAGATTCTCGATGCTGGCTCCATGCTGACCTACAAGGATTACCTCAACTCGCCCGACGGCAGCGCCTACGGGGTGAAGCAGAAGATGCGCCAGTTCAACATGATCGGCAGGCTGCCGCTTCATAACCTCTATGCCGCCGGGCAGAGCGCGCTCCTTCCGGGGGTGATCGGCGCCATGATGTCGTCCCTCATCGTGGGGCGCTCCGTGCTGGGGAAGGACGAGTACGGCAGGTTTCTCGGGAGGGCCGCATGAAACTGAACCGGGTCGTCATATCCGGCCTGGGGGTCGTGTCACCCTTTGGCAACGGAGTTTCCGCCCTGATGCACGGACTGCGTGAAGGGCGGAGCGCGGTCAGGTACATGGAGGGGTGGGATCAGTACATCGGCCTGCAGAGCATGCTCGGGGCACCGGTCGAGATGGTCGACGAAAAGCGGATCCCGCGGCAGAAGCGGCGCTCCATGGGAAGGATGAGCATCTTCGCCGCCCAGGCTGCCGACGAGGCAGTGGCTGATGCGGGCATTTCCCTCGACAGGGAGGACCTCTGGCGGGTCGGCTGCGTCATCGGGTCGACCATGGGAAGCGCCAAGAGCATCAACGATGCCTTTGAAACCATGCTGCCGGACAGGGACCTGAGCCGTCTCAACTCGACCATGTTCTTCCAGTGCATGTCACACACCGCCGCGGTCAATACCGCCCAGTATCTCGGCCTGGTGGGGACGGTCATGGCTCCGGCGGCGGCCTGCGCTTCGGCGCTTCACTCCATCGGGACCGCCTATGACCTGATCCGCCTCGGCAGGCAGGACATCATCCTCTGCGGCGGGGCCGAGGAGTTGCACCCGACGGTCACCGGCTCCTTCGATATCCTCTTTGCCACCTCCACCCGTTACAACGCCACCCCCTCACTGTCACCTCGTCCCTTCGACCGGGAGCGGGACGGCCTGGTGTGCGGCGAGGGGTGCGGCATCCTGGTGCTGGAGGAGTATGAACGGGCCGTCAGGCGCGGTGCACGTATCTACGCAGAGGTCTGCGGTTATTCCACCACCGCCAACGGACTGCACGTGAGCCAGTCCAACCGTGATTCCATGGTCGCGTGCATGAAGCAGGCCTTGAGCGAGGCGGGATCGGCCCTGTCCGACATCGACTACATCAACGCCCATGCCACGGCCACCATCCAGGGGGACATGGAGGAGGCTGAGGCGATTCGCGACCTGTTTGGTGACACCGCCCCGGTCAGCAGCCTCAAGGGGTATTTCGGCCACACCCTCGGCGCTTCCGGTGCCATCGAGACGGCGGCCACCCTGAAAATGATGGAAGAGGGGGTCATATACCCGACCCGCAACCTGGAGCATGTGGCCGATGACTGTGCCGGCATCCGTCACGTCTTTGAACCGGAAGCACGGAAGGTCACCACCATGCTGAAAAACGGCTTTGCCTTCGGCGGCATCAACGCAGCCCTCGTCTGTCGCACAATCTGACCACGTATCCAGGAGGATGTCATGACCGAACAGGAGATCATCGACCGTACCAACAAGGTCTTCGAGGAATCCTTTGAGATAGAACCCGAGCGGCTCGTCCCCGAGGCGCATATCTTCGCCGACCTGGGGCTCGACAGTCTGGACATCGTCGACCTGATCGTGGCGCTGCAGACGAGTTTCGGCGTCAAGATCCGCACCGATGAAAAGGTCCGGGAGATCAGGACCCTTGGGGATGTGTACCGCTTCATATCGGCGATCAAGAACGGCGGACAGGAGTGAATCGTCTCCGATGCTGCGGCGCTTGATGCTTTACCTTTTCAACGCGTATTTCTACGCACTGTTCCTGCTCAGTGCGGTGACCATGATCCCGCTCCTCACGCTCTATGTGGCATGTACCAGGCCGTTCACCACCCATCGCGCCGCCATGAAGAGATTCCGGCGCGCCATGGTCTGGTGGGGGAGGGCGGTCGCCCTGATACCCTGGCCGTTCATCAGAATTCGGTATGAGCTGGCCGGTGAGAACGATACAGGCCGGCCGTTCATCTTCATCTGCAACCACCGGTCGGCGGTTGATGCTTTTCTCATGGGGGTGCTCCCCCACGAGTTCGTCGAGATCGTCAATGACTGGCCGTTCCGCATCCCTGTCCTCGGCTTCTATGCCAGGTACGCAGCGTTCCTGAACATCCGGAACATGGACCATGGCGCATTCGTCTCCAAGGCCGTGCGGCTGCTGCGGGAGGGGGTGTCCATCGTCTTCTTCCCCGAGGGGACGAGGTCGCCCGGGAAAGGGATGGGGAGTTTCCACGGCACCGCATTCCGCCTGGCACTTGAAACCGGGACCTCGATCATTCCGCTCTGCATCACCGGCAACGAGATCGTCATGCCCAAGGGTTCGCCCCTGCTGCACCCCGGCACCATACGAGTCCGGCAGCTGCCGGCGGTATCCGGGGCGGAGTATGCAGGTCTGAACCACTTCACCCTGAAGAACAGGATTCGAGAGATGATGGAAAAGGAGTTACACCACATGGAGGGTGGCATATGACCGTCTTCACCCCCCGCCCCGGCCTCGAATTCCTCTCCCCCGACGAGATCAGAAGCGTCCAGGAAGAGCTGCTGCGCCGTCACGTCACCTATGCAGCAACCGCATCTCCCTATTATCGCGAACTGTTCGCGCACCAGGGTATCGACCCCGCCACCGTCACCCTGGAGAGCCTGAAAAGCCTCCCCCTGACCGACAAGTCGGTCTTTTCCAGTCGCAACAGCGAGTTTCTGGCGGTGCCCCGGGAGGCGATTGTCGATATCGTCCTCTCTTCCGGCACCACCGGCCAGCCGACCACCGTCATGTACACGGAGAGCGACCTGCACCGCCTGACCTACAACGAGGAGATATCCTTCGCCTCGTGCGGGCTCACCGCCAGCGACACGGTGCTCCTCACCTGCACCATCGACCGCTGCTTCATCGCCGGTCTGGCCTACTACTCCGGGGTCAGGAAGCTGGGTGCCGCGGCCATCAGGAACGGCCTGGCATCCGTGGAAAGCCACGGGGAGATCATCCGGCGCCTCAGGCCGTCGGTTCTGGTCGGGGTGCCGACCTTTCTCCTCAAGCTCGGCAGGCATCTCCTCTCCCAGGGGACCGATCCCCAGTCGGTCGGGGTCCGGAAGCTGGTCTGCATCGGCGAGCCGGTCAGGGACCGCTCCCTTGCCTTTCTCAAGGCCGGCGAAGAGCTTGAGTTCATCTGGGGGGCAAAGGTCTACTCAACCTATGCCTCCTCCGAAACCATCACCAGTTTCTGCGAGTGTACCGCCCAGTGCGGCGGGCACCTCCACCCGGACCTGGCAGTGGTCGAGATCGTCGATGAACAGGGGTGCCCGCTCCCCTGCGGCGAGGTGGGTGAGGTGGTCGTGACCCCCCTGGGGATCGAGGGGATGCCCCTGGTCCGTTTCCGGACCGGCGACACCGGCTTTCTCCTGGATGGTCCCTGTCTCTGCGGTCGCAACTCTGTCCGGCTGGGCCCCATCCTCGGCCGGATGAGGCAGATGATGAAGCTCAAGGGGACCACCATCTACCCCGAATCCATTTACGCAGTCATGGATACCATCCCGGGGGTGAGCGAATATTTCGTCACCGCGTCGTCCGACTACGACCTGTCCGACCAGGTAAGGGTCTATGTCGCGGTGAACGACGGCTCCTGCAGCGAAGGGGTGATCCTGGAGAGGTTGCAGGCCGCGCTGAGGGTCCGCCCCGAGGTCATCATCACGTCGGAGGAGACCGTCAATCGCTGGCGCAATGCCGGTAACTCCCGCAAGCTGATCCGCTTCATCGATGAAAGAAAATGATCTGACAAGCAGCATGGCGCAGTACTAACGAGAAAGGTTCTATGACCACCTGTCAAACCCGTATATACGGTTCGGAGTTTTCCCCGCAGGAGATCGAGGATGCCGTCAGGAACGGCCGTCTCCTCTCCATGGAGATCGAGTTCAACCAGGCGTGCAACCTGCGCTGCATCTACTGCTATGCCCTGGACACCCCGGTCGATCGCAATGAACTGACGGTCGACGAGTTCAAGGATGTCATCAGGCAGGCCGGCGAGATGGGGGCACGCAAGATCATCATCCTCGGCGGCGAGCCTCTTCTCTATCCCCACCTCCTGGAGATGATCCGTTACATCCGCGGCCTGGGGATGGAGATCGAACTCTTTACCAACGGCACGCGGGTCACCCCCGAGATGGCGAAGATCCTCTACGACCATGACGTCCGGGTCGTCCTGAAGATGAACACCTTCGACGAGGCCCTGCAGGACACCCTCTCGGGGAGCCAGGGATCCTACAAGCTCATCCAGCAGGCCCTGAAGAACCTGAAAAAGGCGGGGTACCCCTCCGAAACCCACCCCCTCGGTGTCAGCTCCATCATCTGCCAGCAGAACATCGACGAACTGCCGACCATGTGGGAATGGCTACGCGACCAGAACATCCTCCCCTATTTCGAGATGATGACCCCCCAGGGTGGCGCAAAACGGCACGCCATGCTTGATATCGATACCCGCGCGGTCGAGCAGTTCTTTCACCGGATCGCCGAGATCGACCGGACCAAGTACGGCCACGTGTGGGAGCCCAAGCCCCCCCTGGTGGGGGGCGAGTGCCTCCGCCACCAGTTCTCCTGCGCGGTCAATTCGGAAGGGTATGTCCAGTCCTGCGTCGGGATCACCATCCCCATCGGCAACGTGCGCAAGCAGTCGCTGAAGGAGATCCTGCGGGACAGCGAGGTGGTCCAGGACCTGAAAAGCTACAGGAACATGATCAAGGGCCCCTGCGGCGAGTGCGAGAAGATCGACGAGTGCTACGGCTGCCGTGGGACCGCCTACCAGCTGACCGGCGATTACCTGGCATCCGACCCGATGTGCTGGAAGAACCTGGACCGCCAGGACGACATCATGTTCCTCCCCGTGGAGGCTTCCCGGCTCGTGCCCCACAAGCCACCCGTCCTGATGATCGACAGGCTCGTCGAGGTGAAGGAGCGGGCTTCGGTGTCGGAGATGACCGTGGGGGGCGACATGATTTTCGTCAGCGCCGACGGCTTCCTCGACGATGCCGCATTCCCCGAGATCATCTCCCAGGCGATTGCCGCCCAGGAAGGGTTCAGGAAGATGGGGAGCCGTTCCCCCGAACTCGAAGGGTTCCTTCTGGGGGTGAAAAAACTGGAGATCTACTCCCGACCGCGGGTGGGGGACACCCTGCGCATCTCCGTCTTCAAGGCGGCGCGGTACGGCGATTTCGGCATCATCGAGGGTGAGGTCCGCAAGGGGGATGAACTGGTTGCAAGGGGAGAGGTAAAGGTATGGCAGAAAAGCGGGGACCAGGAACCATGAGACTCATGGGCATGATCGTGACAATGTGGCTTCTCATCCAGTCGACCCTGGTCTCGGCAGCCCCCGTACATGAGGCTGTGCAACCCGCCGATATCCCCGCCTTCATGGCGGCCCTCGGGAAACGCGCCTCCGACTTCAGGACCCTGAAGACCGACTTTACCCAGGAGAAGCGGATGGCCATGTTCAAGCAGAAGATGGTCATGAAAGGGCGCATCTACCTGCAGAAGCCGAGCCGTATCGCCTGGCACGTCGACTCCCCCCTCAGGTACTCCGTGCTCATCACCGATAAGCTGATCCGCCAGTGGGACGAGGATACGGACAAGGTACAGGAGATCTCCCTCGCCAAGAACCCGATCTTCCAGAATGTCCTCAACCAGATGAACGTCTGGTTTTCCGGCGACTACGGCTCCATGCTCGACTCCAATACGGTCCGGATCGTCAAAACATCCCCCCTTGTCATCGATTTCATACCGAAAGAGAACAACATCGCCCGCAAGATCATCAAGAGCATCACGGTCACGTTCCGCTCCGACCAGAAGTACCTGCAGCAGATCCGCATCCAGGAACAAACGGGCGATGTCACCACCATAACCTTCAGCAACACCCAGCTCAACCCGCCTCTTAGCAACGGCAATTTCGAGGTCAAAGGGCGTGTTTGACCGCATATTCCCGCTTCTCTACGCTGCGGCCCATCGTCACAGGAAAGGGGTCGTCGCCTTCGTCCTGCTGATCACCGTGCTGTCGTCCGTCATGCTGCTCTTCACCCGCTATGACGGTAACATCGATCTCATGCTCCCCCCGGACCGCGAGGTCATGCGGAGCATGGCGTTCCTTCGTGACTCCAATCTTTCGGACAAGATGGTCGTCTCTCTTGCCCTGACCGACGAGAGCAAGGGGAAGCAGGAGCTCTTCGCCGCAGTCGACCGCCTGGCCGCATCACTCAAGCCACCCCTCTTCAGCCGGGTCATGTACGGGTTTGCCGCCGGCAATGTCATGGAGGAGTTCTCCGTCCTCAGATACGGTCCCGAAGTATTCGGCGAGCAGGATATCTCGGCGATTGCCGCCATGCTCACACCGGAAACGGTGGCACGGAAGATGCGCGGCATCTACCTGCAGTCCATGCGGCCCGAAGGGATATTCACCGCATCCCTTGCCCGGACCGACCCCCTCGGGCTCAAACTGATGGTCCTGGACAAGCTCAAGGCGCTCCCCGCATCCATGAACTACGAGGTATCGGTCGAGGATGGTCACTTCATAAGCCGCGACGGCCGCCACGCCATGCTTATCATCCAGACCAACGTGCCGATGATGGATTCCAGGGGGTGCAAGGAGCTGGTCGACACACTGCAGCAGCGCCTCAGGGAGCTTCCCCCCTACGTGGCTGCCGACATCGTGAGCGGCCACATGCACACGGTCAGCAACGAAAAAGTCATCAAGCGGGATATCATGGTGGCGTCGGTCATCGCCTCCGCCGCCTTTCTCGTCCTCTTCCTCATCATCTTCCGCGATCAGCGGGTACTGTTCGTCTTCATCATACCGTTCATCGCCGTGGTCTGGTCCATCGCCATTGCCTCGGCCCTGGAGGGGAAGCTCTCGTTCCTGGTCATCGGCTTCGGATCCTCGATCGCCGGTATCTCCATCGACTATGGACTTCTGGTCTACATCGCCATGAAGAAGGGGGCCGATGCCGCCCAGATGCTCAAACTGGCCAAGCTGGTCACCGTGGACGCCATGACGACGGTCTTCAGCTTCGTCGTCCTCTTTTTCTCCCTCATCAAGGGGTATCACCAGCTGGCACTCTTCTCCATCCTCTGCGTGGTCATCTGCCTTCTCTTCTCCCTGTTCGTCCTCCCTGTCGTCCTTACCTGGCGGGGCATTCCCCTGGCAGCTCAGACCACGGTGGGTGACCGTCTCCGCGACGTCAGGTGGCCGCCGAAACTCTGCATCTCCCTCTGGCTCCTGCTGACCCTGGTGGCGATCTGCTTCGCGACCAGGGCCAGGTTCGACAGCGACCTGAAGCGTTTCGACGGCACCGAACCCGCAATCCTCCGGATGGAGCAGAATTTCTCCGAAATCTGGGGAGGGAAGGAGACCCAGGCCATCGTGGTGGTCCGGGGGAAGAGCCTGGAAGAGGCGATGCAGGCCAACGACAGGCTCTTTCGCGAGGCGATACAGGTGGTGCCCCGCACCGAGTTCTCCAGCCTCGCCTACTTCTGGCCCTCGGAAAAGATCCGCGGTGAAAACCGGCAGCGGTGGGACAGTTTCTGGAGCGGGGGAGGGGAGGCCCGGCTGAAGGGGCTGCTTGCGTCCTCCTCCGGCCAGTACGGCTTCAACCCCGGGGCGTTCCACCCTTTTTTCGACGGCCTGTATGCCCATACCGGCGAGACCGTTACGGGCGGTGTCATGGCCCAGCTGCATGAACGCTATGTCATCAACAAAAACGGCGAGGTGAAAATCCTCTCCTTTTTCCCCGACCGCCAGGAGTATCTCACTGCCCTGGATCCGGTGGTGAAGAGCTCCCCCGACGCCTTCATCGTCTCCCGCAGGGCGATCTCCTCCGCCATAACAAGGTTCACCGGCACGGAGGTGTCCCTGCTGGCACCCCTGGCGATTCTCTTCAATATCATCCTCGCCTGGCTCTTCTTCCGGAACTGGCGCGAGACCCTCATCGCTCTCATCCCCGTCTTCACCGGCGTGGTCTGGTTTGTCGGCATCATGTCCATGTTCGACATACCGCTCAACATCGTCAACATCGTCGCGGTCATCGTCTCCACCGGTGTCATCGTCGACTACGGCCTGGGGATGACCTACGAGTACCGCTACAACCTGCGGGTGGGGACGGTCGTGGCCGTGACCCTGTCGGCGGCCACCAACATCATCGGCTCGGGGGCGCTCCTCTTCGCCGACTACCCGGCGCTCTACTCCACCGGCATCGCCATGGTCGTCAGCATGGTCTCCGGTTACCTGTCGTCCCTGATCATCATCCCCTCCTTCTCCTCCCTGATGAGACCCCTGGAGGAGAGACGGTGAGAGCGGTTCTGCTCCTGGCACTCTTCTGGCTCCTCGCCGGTTGCGCCGAGTTGCCGTTCCCGCCCGGAGACCTCGTCCCCCTGGGGACGACGGAACCGGCCACCGTGGTGGAAAAGTACCAGAGGGCAACACCGGAGAAGTTCAGCCAGCTGAACTCCATCGTCTTCGAGATCGCCGGCCAGAAGTTTCTCGGCATCGGTTTCCTCGACATCGACCGGACTGACCGGACCTTCCGGGTCATCTGCCTCAACCCCATGGGGGTGAAGCTGTTCGACCTCTCCGGCGACGACCATGGCACGACGTTGAACTTCGCCATCGAACCCCTTACCAGGTTCGGTGACATCGCCACTGCCGTGGGGAACGACATCCGCAGGATCTACTTCGGCCTGGCGCCCCGCCGGAACGCCACGCCACGGGTAGGTTCACGGCGCATCACCTTCGGGGGCGGGGTTCCGGACGGCTACCAGGAGCACGTCTACGCCGGCCGGGACGGTGACCTGGTGGAAAAAAGGATGTATGATGACAGGTCCATCTCCTGGAGTGTCGGCTACTTCGACTATCAGGAGCGGGAGGGGAAGCGCTTCCCCCGCGGCATCGTCCTCACCGACTATAGAGGCGGATATCAACTTACCATCAGGGAGAAGGAGCAGCCCGTTGAAGAGAGTCAGAGAGCAGATTGAAGCATACATGCGCCCCGGCGTCAGCGGTGACAACAGGGCCGTGGCCGAGTTCAGTTTCCCCCCCGAGTTCATCGGGTTCCAGGGACATTTCCCGACCGGCAGCATCCTCCCCGGTGCCTGCCAGATCCAGTGTCTGCTGACACTGCTGGAACATGCCGGCGGAAAACAGCTTGCCCTGAAGGAGATCGTGCTGGCAAAATATATGACTCCCGTCATGCCGGCCGAGACCATACGCTGCGAGACATCCGAACTACCCGATTTCAGCGGTAACGACACAGTGGTCAAGGCGGTCATCACCCGTGACGGTCAGAAGGTAAGCGAGCTGAAGATCAGGGTTGCAGCAGAGGTGGCAGGTTCATGAACATGCGCAGGAAGAAGAGCTACTTCCCGTCCCTTCCCGGGGTGCCGGCACCGATCGTCGCCGAGATCAGGAGGCGGGTCCATTTCAACGAGGCCGACCCCATGGCGGTGATGTGGCACGGGCGGTATCCGCTCCTTTTCGAGGAGGCGTCGGAAGCCCTGGGGCGCCTCTGCGGTCTCTCCTACGCCGAGTACTTTGCTGCCGGGCTCAGGGGACCGATCGTTTCCCTGCATATCGACTACTACCAGTCCCTGTACCTCGACGAGGAGTACACCGTCCGGGCATCGCTCGTCTGGTGCGAAGGGGCCAGGCTGAACACCGAGTTTCACGTCCTCAAGGACGACGGCACCCTGGCAACCAGCGGTTTCACGGTGCAACTCTTCACCGATCACCTGACGGGGGAACCCTGCCTGGTGTCACCGGAGATCCTCGTCAGATGCCGTGAACGCTGGCGATCCGGAGAGTTCCATTGAACGGACACCGGGCTGTCATAGTGCAGGCGGACGTCATCACCCCCTTCGGCAAGGGGATCGACCCCTGCTGGCAGGCGCTGCTCGAAAAACGGAGCGCTGTTACCCCCGTTTCACGCTTTGCAACCGGGGCGTTCAACTCCGATCTTGCGGCTACCGTACCCGGTCTCGACTATCTCGGTGAGAAATCCCTGGTGATGCAGCTGCTGGAGCGGCTCTTCCCCGTCCAGGCCATGGTTCCGGCTGACGCCCACCTCCTGCTCGCAACCATTAAGGGGGAGATCGATTACCTGGAAAGGAGCATTGCCACCGGTGCCGGCGATGCCGGAGAGTGCCGGCTGGACCGCCTTCTCGCCAGGGTCTCCGGCCTGTGCGGTGTGCGTGGCGGCATGGTGGTCTCGGCTGCCTGCACCTCGTCGTCCGCCGCCGTTGCCCGGGGAGCATCACTGATCCGCAGCGGTGCCTTTGATTGCGTGCTGGTCGTCGCCTGCGACGGCGTCACCGAATTCATCTACTCAGGGTTTTCCTCCCTCATGGCCCTGGACAGGGGTCCTGCCCGTCCCTTCGATAGCAGCAGGACCGGCCTGAGCATCGGTGAGGGAGCGGCGTTCATCCTCCTCATGAGCGAAGGGAGGGCGCTGGCCGAGGGGAGGGGGGTGCTCGGCGAAATCGCCGGCTGGGGCATGGCTGACGACGCAAACCACATGACCGGCCCGTCCCGGGAGAGCGAAGGGCTGATTGCCGCCATCAACGGTGCCCTCGCGTGCGCCGACTGCGACCGCGACGATATCGGGTTCATCTCCGCCCACGGCACCGGGACGGTCTACAACGATGCCATGGAAATGGGCGCCTTCAGGTCGGTTTTCACGGCGGGGAGCCGCCCTGTCTACTCCATCAAGGGTGCTGTCGGTCACACCATGGGGACTGCCGGTGCCCTCGAGATCGTCGTCGCCCTGAGGGCGCTCCGGGAGAAGCTCGTGCCGCCGACGGTCAACCTCGCAGAGCCCGGCGAGGATGCCCGGGGCTGGGTGTCACCCGATCCTGTCGAGCTTAGGGAGTGCACGGCCGCGCTGGTGACCAATGCCGGCTTCAGCGGCATCAACACGGCGATCGTCCTGAAGGGATACGGAACACCATGAAACTCTTGGTCAACGGCATGGGATGGGTATCAGCCAGGGGGTGCGGCATGGTGGCCGCCGACTGGTCCGTTGCGTTCGGAGACGCCGGGACGGTTCTCTCGGTTCCGCGGGAGACCATCTTTCTGCAACCGGTCAAGAATTTCGGCCGCCTCGACCTGGCTTCACGGATCACCCTGATCGCCGTCTCCCTGGCCCTGCGGGATGCCGGGATCGAGTCGTCACCCCGGCACAAGCGGAATATCGGCATCGTGGGTACCGGCAGCGACGGTTCGCTGGCCGCTGACATCGACTACTACCGCGACTACGTGGAGAATGGGCGCAGACTCTCCCGCGCCAACCTCTTCATCTACACGCTCCCCTCGAGCTCCCTGGGTGAGGCCGCGATCCATTTCGGCCTCACCGGCCCGCTGCTCTACACCGTCGACCAGGAGTGTTCGACAGCTGCTGCGCTCCAGGTGGCCGCGTCACTGGTCGCCGACGGCAGTGCCCCCCGGGTGCTTGCAGGGAGGACGGAGGGTGAGCGGGCGCTCTATCTCCTCCTTTCCGGGGAGGACGAGCGCGCACTCTGTACCCTCGATGCCGCGGCCGCCATCCTGACCGGCAGTTTCGACGTCGACGCCATGGTCGAAGAATTCGCCAGGGCACGCGGCTGACGCTCCCCGGCTCTCTCAAGGACGTATCCGCAGTTTTTCGTGCAAGGAGAACATATACGTGAAAATAAAATTGATCTATCCAAAGTGGCCCAAGCTGGACCGCCAGACCGAATTCAATCTCCCCCCCCACGGGCCGGTCTGCTTCGCGGCCACCATTCCCGGCGATGTGGAGGTCGTCTTCACCGACGAGCATGTGGAGCCGATAGATTTCGACGATCCGGCCGACCTTGTCGCCATCTCCTGCATGCTCACCTGCCAGATCAAGCGGGGATGGGAGGTCGCCGACCAGTTCCGTGCCCGGGGCATTCCGGTCATTTTCGGCGGCATCGGCACCATGCTCCACGCCGAGGAGACCATGGCCCATGCCGACTCGGTCTTCCTCGGCGAGACGGAAGGGCGCTTCGCCGGCGTCATCGAGGACCTGCGTCGCGGCCGGCTGCAGAAGCTCTATGACTACCAGTGGAATTTCCCCGACATCACGCTTGTCGGCCCGGCCCGCCGGGAGATCCTCAACCGCGAGAAGTACAATTACCGCGGCCTGCAGATGGTCGACCTGATCCATGCCTCCCGCGGCTGCCGTTTCAACTGTTTCCCCTGCTGTACCCCCTACCTGGGGGGACGGGAGTTCCGGCCCCGCCCCATCGACGACGTGGTGGCCGAGATCGCGACCATCAACAACAACCGCCTCTTCTTCGTGGACAACTCCATGTCCCAGAACGACCAGTGGGAGAAGGACCTGTTCAGGGCGCTGATCCCCCTGAAGAAGAAGTGGGTCAGCCACCCGATCAAGGATACGGACGAGATCCTCGACCTGGCTGCCGAAGCGGGGTGCTGGTACGTCTACCAGGCCATCTTCGACACCTCGGACCATATCCGCCGCCGGGTCAAGCGCCTGCAGGAGCGGGGGATCGGCGTGGAGGGGACCATCATCCTCGGCACCGACGACCAGGACGAGGATTACATCAAACGCCTGGTGGATTTCCTCCTGGAGATCAACCTGGACCTGGCCGAGTTCACCATCCTCACCCCGTTCCCCCAGACCCCCATCAGGGAGACTCTGGCGCAGGAGGGGCGGATCCTCTCCAATGACTGGTACCGGTACACCGGGGCCGATGTCGTCTACCAGCCGGCCAAGATGTCACCGGAAAAGCTGCAGGAGATGTTCTACTATGCCTGGGATACCTTCTATGGCGACTGCAGCCAGAACCTGAAGATGGCAAAGCTGTTCATGAAGGTCATCGAGAAGGAGAGGGCCGACAACACCTACCGCCATCACAATCTGCGCCGCGGCCGCTGGTCAGGCGGCAGGGAGCAGGTGGGGGGCGAATGAAAGTTCTCCTCATCTCTGCCAATGTGACCCTCGCTCCGTATCCGATCTATCCCATCGGCCTGAGCATGGTCTCCGCCGCCCTTGCCGATGCAGGCCACGACGTGCTCCAGGCGGATTTCCTCTTCCACGACACGTCCCTGGAGGCTCTCGGCGAGGAGATACGGGGATACGATCCGGACATCGTCGGCATCTCGGTGCGCAATATCGACAACGTCAACCTGATGAACGAGAAGTACTACATCGAGAACGTGAAGAACATCGTCTCCACGGTGCATCAGGTATCCACCGCCAAGGTCGTCCTGGGTGGTGCCGGGTTTTCCCTCATCCCCCGTCTGATCCTGGACGAGACCGGGGCAGACTACGGCGTCGTGGGTGAGGGTGAGCAACTGATGGTTGAGTTTGCCGACAACGCCGCCAGGGGGATCTACCCGGACGACCCTCTCATCGGGCCCGCACCCCGTATCCACGGCAAGGAGATCGGCTCGGCCCTCTACGACGAGCGCCTGCTGCAGTTCTACCTCCACAGCGGCAGCATCGCCTCCATCCAGACCAAGCGCGGCTGCTCCTACAAGTGCGTCTACTGCTCCTACCCGCTGCTGGAAGGTGCCCAGCTGCGCAAGCGGGACCCGAAGGAGGTCGTGGACGATATCAGGAAGCTCCGGGACAGGTACAACTCCAACTACATATTCTTCGTCGATTCGGTGTTCAACGATGACGAGGGGGCCTACCTTGAGGTGGTCGACGAGATGCTCCGCCAGGAGATCTCCATTCCCTGGACCGCCTTCATCAAGCCGGGCGGCCTGACGGACGACATCGTCCTGAAGATGAAAAATACCGGGTTCGCCGCCGCAGAGGTTGGGGCCGATGCCGCCTGCGACACCACCCTGACGAAGATGGGGAAGAATTTCCTCTTCAGGGACGTGGTCGAATGCAACGACATTCTCACCCGTCACGGCATCGCCACCTCCCACTTCTTCATGTTCGGCGGCCCGGGAGAGACGGAGGAGACGGTACGGGAGGGGATCGCCAATATCCTCTCCCTGAAAAAGTGTGTCGCCTTCATCTTCATGGGCATCCGCATCCTGCCGGACACCCCCCTGGCCAGGCTCGCGGAACGGGAAAACATCGTCGCCCCGGGTGACGGCATGCTCAAGCCGGTCTACTATATCTCCCCCGGCGTCGACAAGGCGTGGATGGAGAAGACCCTGACCGAGGCCTTCGAAGGGGTGCGCCACTGCCTGTTCCCCCCCGATACCATGGACAACAGCCTGCAGATCCTGCACAAGCTCGGCTACACCGGCCCCATGTGGGACCTCCTCCTGCCGGGGGCAAAACGGGAGCGTAACCGGCATGCCTGAGGAGGGTTCACTCCCGGCTGGCTTCCTCTGGGCCGCCCTGCCGGTGTACAACAACCGCGAGACCCTGCGCCGGGTCGTGGTCGAGACCCTGGCGGTCGTCGACCACGTGGTGGTGGTCGACGACGGCTGCACGGACGCCGATGTCGGCGAGCTCCTCGCCGGACTGGACGTGACCATCCTGTCCCACGACCGCAACCGGGGGAAGGGGGCGGCCATCCTGACCGCTTCCCGTTACATCGAATCCAGGGGGGGGACCTATATGGTCACGGTGGACACGGACGGCCAGCATCTCCCCGCCGACATCACCAGGTTCATTCCGGCCATCGACCCCGACAACCCCGCTGTCATCATCGGCTGCCGCGACTTCAATACCCCCAATGTCCCCGGCTCCAGCAGGTTCGGCCGCTCATTCGCCAACTTCTGGCTCCTGGTGGAGACCGGTTGCGTGGTGAACGACTGCCAGAGCGGCTTTCGCGCCTACCCGGTCAGGGAGCTCAACCGCCTCACCTTCAGCGGCTCCCGTTACGACTTCGAGGCCGAAGTCCTTGCCCGTGCCGCCTGGGCGGGCCTGGGCCTCAGGATGGTGGACATCGGGGTCATCTACCCGAAACCGGAAGAAAGGGTTTCCAGTTTCCGCCCCTTCATGGACAACCTCAGGCTCACCCACTGCCACGCCATGCTGGTGCTGCGCCGCCTGCTCCCCATCCCCCACAGGAAACTCGTCCGGCGTCAGAAGAGTTTCGACCTGTCGCTGCTGCGCCATCCCGCCAAGGTGCTGCGCCTCCTGCTCAGGGAGAACGCCACCCCCGAAGGGCTTGCCCTTGCCGCGGGCGTCGGCATGCTCATCGCCGTGCTCCCCATCTTTTTCCTCCATACCGGCGTGATCCTCTACGTAGCCCAGCGGCTCAGGCTGAACAAGCTGGTGGCACTCAACATCCAGCACCTGGCCATGCCGCCGTTCGTACCCGCTCTCTGCATCGAACTGGGGTATTATCTGCGCCACGGCCGCTGGCTGACCGACCTCTCCTTTGCCACGGTCTTCAGGCAGTTCTCCGCCAGGCTCTACGAGTGGTTCCTCGGTTCGCTCCTCATCGCCCCCCTGGCCGCGCTCCTCGCCGGGGGAATCATGTATGTCACCGCAGCCGCCATCAGGAAGTACAGGTATGCCAGTGCGCCGGAACGGTGTTGAACGGAAAAGGGGAAACCGGCTCGGCATCTGGTTCTTCCAGACTGCCGCACGCCTGACCGGTCTGAAGGGGGCTTACGGTCTCCTCTACATCGTCTGCACCTACTACCTGCTCGACCTCCCGCTGGTCCGGGAAACGCTCCCCTACATCCGCCGTCGCTTCCCCACCCACGGCCCGCTGCGCCGTCTTTTCGACCTGTATCTCCTCTTCGTCAGCCAGGGGAAATGCCTCCTCGACCGTTTTGCCATCTCGGCCGGCTACGACGGCATCGGGGTCGACATCGTCGGCTACGACAGGCTCGGGGAACTGCTGACTGACGACAACAGGGGATTCATTCTCCTTACCGCCCACGTGGGGAGCTGGCAGGTGGCCATGTCGTCCCTCGACAGGTTCGACCGTGACGTCTATGCCATGATGCGCCCCGAGGACAATGCCGCCGTTCGCGAGGCCCTCGAACTCGGCACCGACAGCGAGCGGATCAGGGTCATCCTCACCAGCGGCGCCCTGGGGGGCGTGGTAGAGGCGTTGCAGGCCCTGGAGAGCGGTGCCCTGGTGACCATCATGGGGGACCGTCCCTACGACTTCCCCTCGGTCGGAGTACAGTTTCTCGGCGGCGAGGTCCGCTTCCCCCACGGCGCCTTCACCCTTGCGGCGGCAGCCAGATGCCCCGTGGTAGTGCTCCTCTCCGCCAAGGTCGCGGCCTATCGTTACGTTGTCGATGTGAGCAATATCATCCCGCCGCCGGAAAAGGTGCGCGGCCGGGGGAACGAGGCGATCACCGCCGCCGTGCAGCGGTACGCCCGAATCCTCCAGGAGTACGTGGAAACATACCCGCTCCAGTGGTTCGTCTTCCGGGACATCTGGAAGGAGAGGGGGGGGAAATCGTGATCAGGTTCATCCATACCGCCGACATCCACCTGGGGAAGACCTACCGCACCTCGACAGGCGAGGGGGAGCGCTACGAGGACTTTTTCCGCATGCTCGGCAGCATCGTGGCCGACGCCGTTAGCGAACAGGTCGACTTCGTCCTCATCGCCGGCGACCTGTTCCACACCGGCCAGATCCTCCCCCGGACCTTTGCCCGCACCATCGAGACCCTGCAGACGCTCAAGGATAACCATGTCCCGTGCATCGCCGTTGAGGGGAACCACGACTGGATCCACCGCCGGGACAGCATCTCCTGGATGGAGGCGCTCTCCCAGATGGGCTACATCCGCCTGCTCCGCCCCTCGCGCACGGAGAGTGGCGGCTACCGTTTCGATCCGTTCGATCCGGCGACCGGCATGGGGGGGCACATCGAGATCAAGGGGCTCAACATCTACGGCCTCGGCTACATCGGCACCCAGGCCGGTGCCCATGTGGGGCGCATCTGCGAGGCGGTGACGACTGGGAACAACCTCCTTCTCTTCCACGTGGGGATATGGACCTATTCGCCGGTGGAGATCGGCAACATGAAGCCGGAGGAGGCGCTGCCGCTGGCCGCTGTCTTCGACTACGTCGCCCTCGGCCACGGTCACAAACCCTACATCATCTCCACCACCGGAGGCCGCCCCTGCGCTTTCAACCCGGGTTCACCCGAATGCGTCAATTTCGGCGAGGAGAGATACGACAAGGGGTATTACCTCGTTACCGTCGCGGACGGAGTCTATGCCCACGAGTTCCGCCCGACCGACCCGCGCCCCATGCTGGTGACCACGATCGATCTCGACGGTGCCGATGATGCTGACACAGCGCTGCTACGCTTCCGCGAACAGGTCGGCGCGATGTGCGCGGCGATCGATGATGACCGCCAGCCGCTCCTGGAGGTGAAACTCACCGGCCGGGTCGGTTTCCACCCCTTCGAACTGGGCCGGGAGCGGCTTCGCCTGGCTCTCGGGGAGATCTGCAATCCCCTCCATGTGGAGATCAAGAACCACCTCTCCCTGGTCACTGCCGGCAGTGGCACCGAAACCGAGAAGAAGAGCCTTGCCGAAATCGAGCGGGAGGTGCTCAGGGATCTGGTTGCCGCGAAAAGCGAGTACAAGGGCCGGGAGGATGAGCTGGTGCGCCTGTCTCTGGCGATTCGTGACCAGGTCCTCAAGGGCGAGGTGGATGGCGAGGAACTGCTGGGACTCCTGATGCGGGAGCCTGCCTGATGCAGATACTTTCCCTTCACCTGAAGAACATCAAGTCCCACCGCGACACTGAACTCTCCTTTTCCGCCGGTATCAACGTCCTTTCCGGCCCCAACGGCGTCGGCAAGAGCACGGTGTTCGAAGCCATCGGTTATGCCCTGTTTGGTGTCGATGCCAGGGACTTCGTCTCCAACATCGACCGGTTCCTCTCCATCGGTGCCAATAAGGGGGAGATCACCGTCACGTTCCGCACGGACGCCGGAGAAACCTGGCGGGTGACCCGTACCGTCGGCACTCCTGCCAAGTGGCTTCTGGCAAGGGAGCAGGGCGGGGAGTTCGAAGTGGAGGAGCACGCCCGCATCGAGGAGACCGAAACCCGCATCGCCGCACTCCTGGGACTCGACAACGGCCGTCCTCTGGCGGACCAGTTCAAGCTGGTGATCGGTCCCTTCCAGAACGAATTCCTCGGCCCTTTCGTCATCAAGCAGCCCACCAAGCGGCAGGATGCGTTCGACGAGATCCTGGGTATCGATGCCTGGCGGAAGACCTTCAGGAACACCAGCTCGCTGCTCGCAACGGTTCAGGAGAAGGTGAAGCTTCTTGCCGTTGAAATAGAGGGGAAAGAGAATCAGCTCGCCGTCCTCCCCGAGTACGAGGAGGAGATGGCGAAGGTAACGGCGGATGCGGTGGAGCTCCGAAAGGCCCATGCGGTTCATGCGGAAGCCCTGCGGACAGTAGAGGAGCGTCTTGTCGAGCTTGATGGACAGGAAAAAAGGATTGCCGCCCTCCAGGCCGACATCCTGATCCTTGCCAACCGCATCTCTGATGGCGAAGGGAAGGTCCGGGACCAGAAGCAGCGGGTAGAAGAGGCTGAGAAGGCTGGCAAGGTTCTGGAACAGACCCGGCCGGGCAAGGACGCGTATGAAGGGGCCGAGTCGACGCTTGTGACATTGCGGGAGAAGGAGCAGCAGCGTCGTGACATAGAGAAGGAGGTCGCTCTCCTGGAACAGGCGGCCCAGCGCCTGACCCAGGCAGCCGACCACGAGCGGAACGAGATAGAGATGGCAGGCAGGCTGATCACGGATGACGAAGCCGCCCTCGCCAAGGAACGGAAGGGACTCCAGCCTGACCCGAAAGTGATGGAGTCGGCTGCCCGGCTCACCGCCCTGCGGAGCGAGGCCAACCGTCTCCGGACGGAAAGGGGACTGCTGGACGGGCGCAGAGCCGCTCTTCTGGAGGGGCAGGAGAAACTTGGCGAGGGGATTTGTCCCTTCTTCAAGGAATCGTGTCAGAACGTTGCGGGAACCACTCCGATGGATGTGTTCACCGCACGGCTTGCAGACCTCGACAGGCAGGTGCATGGCATCTCCGAAGCCTTGGGAAAGCTTTCCCTGGAGGTAGCTGCCGCCGAGGAGGCAGAGAAGGGACTTGCTGCCTTCACGGTCCGGGTCCAGGAACTGGACAGGCAGGCTATGAACCTTGCAGAACGCCGCGCAAGGAACCAGGACCGTGCTGTCAAGCTGGCAGGAGTGGTTTCACAACACGCCGAGGCAGCGGCCCGGGTAAAAAGGCGCACGGACGATCTTCAGCTCTTTGCCGGCCTCGATGCAGAGATAGCTGCGGCTACCAAGGATCGTGCCCGGTTCCAGTCAGACCGCGACGCCTACCATGCCCACGAGAAGGATGGCCTCGATCTGGACAATCGCCGCCAGTCGCTGGACAAGATGCTTCGTCTTCTGGATGAGCTTCAGAAACAGCTCGGCGCGAAGAATGAAGAGCTTGACCGTCTCCGGGGTGCGTACCAGCACGACAGGCACGGGGAAGCCCGTAACGAGAAGGACAGGCTCGTAGCGAACGTAGCCGCGCTGCGCCAGCAGATGGCAGACCTGGAGAAGGATCGGGCGCGCCTCGAGGGGGAGATCGGCAAGCTGAAAGCGCTCAAGGAAGAGATCGACCGGAAACTGGCCGAGAAGGTCTCATTTGAGCAGAAAGAACAGCTGGTCAGGTTCCTCCGCAACCAGGTCTTCAAGAACGTTTCAGCCCAGCTCTCCGAGCGCTTCAGGGAGGAGATAAGCCTGCGTGCCGACCGGATCTACCGGACCATTGCGGAGGCTGACGAAGAGCTGATCTGGGGCGAGAACTACCAGATCATCCTGCGGGATATGGCCGATGGCGCAGTCCGCGAGCGGAGCGACGACCAGCTCTCCGGAGGCCAGACCATGAGCGCCGTAGTGGCCCTGCGTCTGGCACTGCTGCAGACCATTGGCGCCCGGATCGCCTTCTTCGACGAACCGACCTCGAATCTGGACTCGGCGCGGCGGGAAAACCTGGCCAAGGCCTTCCGGGCAATCGATGTGGGGCGCGAGGAGGTGACGGAGCATTGGTACGATCAGCTCTTCCTCGTCAGCCATGACGTTGCGTTCACCGAGATTACCGATCAGATGATCGATCTCGGAGCTGCCGGAGAGCCATGAACAGACGGGAGAGCGTCCCCTTTGCTCCTGGGTGAAGGAAATATCTTTCCAAATCAGCGGGAATAGTGCAAAATATCAAGTTCAGTAATCGGCTGCCGACGCGTGTTGAGGGTAGCTGTCTGCATATTCACACAAGGAGCGGAACATGGCTGACAGGGAACAGGAACTGCGTGAAATTAGGAAATCCCTGAAGGAGATGCTTGTCAGAGACCTTTCTCTTGAAGATATTAACCCCGAAGACATCAAGGATGACGAAGTCCTGTTCGGTGACGGCCTCGGCCTCGACTCGCTGGACGCTGTGGAGATCGTCGTCCTCCTGCAGAGGAATTTCGGTCTCGAGGTAAAAACCATGGACCAGGGGAGGGAGATCTTCTACTCCATCGACACCATTGCCAACTTCATCTATGAGAACAGGAAAAAAGACGCCTGACAAGCCGTTGTACGGCACGATGCGCCGACTCTTCTTCATCCTGGCAACAACGATCATTCTGAACTCCTGTGCCATGGGTACCGTCCGCACCGACACACCTCCAGCCGGATCCGTCCCCATGGTTTCGTTTGTCTTCGACGATGGCAATGACACCGACTATCTCGTCGGGAAGGATCTATTTGCCGCCCATGGCGCCGTTGCCTCGTCTGCAGTAACCACCGGCTTCATCAATTCCGCCAACCACATGACCACGGCCCAGATACTGGAGTTGCAGCGAGCCGGATGGGAAATAATGGGGCATACCGTCACCCATCCGAACCTGAAGTCCCTCTCCGTCGAGGCCCTCGACGCGGAACTGGCAGGGGCAAAGGCAGAGTTGCATCGCAGTGGCATCACGGTCAGCAACCTCGTCTATCCGTACAACAAGAACGATGAAACCGTGAGAGGGGTCGCTGCCCGGTATTATCGTTCCGGCCGCGGCGGCACGAACGCCTTCAACAGTCCCGGCCTTGATCCCTACTTCATCAGGTCGTTCAGCATGAAACACGACCTGGCGCTGTCGAAGGGGCTGATCGACAGGGCGTACGCGGAGAAGAGATGGCTCGTCTTCTACCAGCACGAGATTGACGCCAAGGTCAAGATCAGCGACTATGACGGGACCTTCATCAAGGGAGAGATGGTACAGCTTTCCCCCTCGGGTGCCACCGGACGGTTCGTGACCACCCACTGGTTCCCGTTTTACGGCCATGCCGCGTACCTGGTACCTCTCGCCGGTGCGCCCCGGCCAGGGGATACGCTCAGGGGAGCCACCAGCGGCGCCACCGCGACTCTTGACTCTGTCATCTACAACGAACGGGAGCAGCTTGACGAGATGCTGTCCTACATCAGGAACACCTACCCACTGATGCAGATTGTCACGATCGACAAGGGACTGGATCTCCTCGGCATCCCGCGGTTTTCGGGCGGAGCCTATGCGCAGCGGTGAATTTCTCATAACCGGACTCGGAACGGTCTCGGCAGTGGGTGGAGATCTCCCCGCCGCCCTGGAGAACATGGCTTCGGGCAAACGGAACGCTTCCGCCGTCACCCTGTTCCCCACGTCTCTGCCGTATCCCGTGTTCCAGGCCGGCCTGCTCGAATCCCGTGACGACGACCTGGAAGGTCTGCGCACCATCGCCCTCCTACAGTGTGCGGTGGACGAAGCACTCAGGACTGCCCGTGTCGCATCGACCGAGGGTCAGCGCATCGGCATCTGCATCGGCACGACGGTGGCAAGCCAGCTCAACGATCTCGGTTTCTACCGTGCCTACCGCGAGAGCGGCACCCCCCCCCTCCAGCCGGTCAACAGGTTTCTCAAGGGGAACCCGGCCGAATACCTTGCCCACCGGCTGAAAACACGGGGTCCTGCCCTGACCGTCGTGAATGCCTGCTCGTCCGGGACCGACGCTGTCGGCGTGGCCCTCACCTGGCTCAAGGCGGGCCTGTGTGACATGGTCATTGCCGGTGGCGCCGACGAACTGAACCATATCCCCTATGCCGGCTTCTCCTCCCTCGGCATTCTCAACCCCGGCCTCTGCGCACCTTTCGACAGGGAGCGCAGGGGGCTCAACCTGGGGGAGGGGGCTGGCGTCATGGTCATAGAACCGAGGGCTGCCGCGGTGCGGAGGGGAGAAAAACCCGACCTGTTCCTGGCCGGCTACGGGCTCTCCAGCGATGCCTATCACCTGACCGCTCCGAGTCCCGATGGTGTGGGCCTCAGGGCGGCCATCTCCGCCGCCCTGGCGGAGGCAGGTGTCGGACCTGGGGACATTTCCTTTGTCAATGCCCATGGCACCGGGACCCATGACAATGACCTGGTCGAGGGGAAGGTGCTGGCCGAACTGTTCGGCCCCGCGGTCAAGGTGGTGTCCACCAAGGGGTACACCGGTCACACCCTCGGCGCGGCAGGCGGAATCGAGGCAGTTTTCACGGCAGCCGGCCTGAGGGACGGCTGGATCCCGGCAAGCGCCGGATTCTCCCTGAGAGACGAAGAGATCCCCCTTGCACCGGTATGCCGCAATACCCGCATCAACGGCAGCTTTGCCCTCTCGACATCACTGGCCTTCGGCGGCAACAATGCCGCGCTGGTCATCGGCAGGGAGGGGTGACCGGTATGCAGGTCCTCGGTATCGGCACCATATGCGCCCAGGGGTACGGCATCGGCTCTTTCGAGCATGCCCTTGAAAACAGCCTGATCCCGTCCGGCGGCTCCGGAGACAACCCGTACTGGGTCGATTTCGACGCGGTGACCGACAGGAGCCTACTGAAGAAGCTGCGCCGGGCGGACAAGCTCAGCAAGATGTCCGTTCTCGCGGCGGCAGCGGCGCTGCACGATGCGAACATCGACGATATCGCTGCACACCGGGTCGGCATCATCCTCGCCACGGCATTCGGCGCCCACGTGACGACCTTCAACTTCCTCGACGGCATCCTGGATTTCGGAGAAGCGAGCGCGTCACCGACCGAGTTTTCCAACTCGGTCCACAATGCGGCAGCATCGTACATCTCGTCGGCACTGGAGATCAAGGGACCGACCCTTACGGTCACCCGCTTCCGCTTCTCCTTCCCGTCGGCACTCCAGCTGGCACATGGATGGCTTGCGCAGGGGCGCTGCGACTATCTTCTCGTCGGCGCTACGGAGCAGTACGGCACCGTGCTCGGCCATGTGGCCGGGCGGAAACTCCTCCAACCGGCGAAGGGGATCATCAC
>Ga0209725_1000321_pt1 | contig 29416 bp, 28 predicted proteins | sample I18A1metaG_FD_184145 | JGI IMG/M metagenome (GOLD analysis project Ga0209725, IMG submission 184145) | Lake sediment bacterial and archeal communities from Gulf of Boni, Indonesia to study Microbial Dark Matter (Phase II) - ​I18A1 metaG... | ecosystem: Environmental > Aquatic > Freshwater > Lake...
ATCTTGGGCTTAGTCGCGGGTGCCGCCGCGACCCCTTCAATCTCGGCCATCAACTGTGACTCGGTCGAATTCTTGAGGTCGATTGCGTCCTTCGGACAGATGGGAACGCATATCCCGCATCCGATACACGAAATGAATCTGACGGTCGCTCCGCTCGGCAGGATCTCTATCGCGCGTGTCGGACAGACCTTTACGCATTCTCCGCATGAATCGCATCTGTCTGAAATTACATACGCCTTCTCAGGACTAATCGTAACGACACCCTTTCCAAGAAGCGATGCAGTCCTCGACGCGGCTGAGAGAGCCTCGACTACAGACTCCCTGACGTCTTTCGGACCCAGGCAACAACCCGAGAGAAAGACACCCTCATTCTGGCTATCGACCGGCCTTAGCTTATAGTGCCTCTCCAACAGGAAACCATCAGACCCTATGTGCAAACCCAACCTCTCTGCTAACTCGCCGCTTCCGAGTTCGGGGAGAATGGCAGGGCAGAGCACCACCAAGTCGAAGATGCTCTCCAGCTGTTCTCCTATGAGAGTGTCTTCCGCTCGGACTATCAGTTCGTCCGCGCTGGCGGGAATCACTTCTGCCCCACGTCCCCTAACGAATTTCACCCCATCCTCCATGGCTCGCACGTAGAATTCCTCGTATCCCTTACCAGCCGCCCTTAGATCTGTGTAGAAGATCCATGTCTCAAGGTTGGGAACGAGTTCTCTCAGAAGTACCGCCTCCTTCACGGCCGCCATGCAGCATATCTTGCTGCAGTAGAGCTGTCCGTTCCGGCTGTCACGGCTGCCGACGCATAGGATCCATGCGATCTTGCGGGGCGTCTTCCTATCAGATGGTCTGTAGATTCCGTGCTCGACTAATCTCTCAAGCTGAAGATTGGTTACGATGTTTGGATGGGTGCCGAAGCCATATTGAGTCAAAACGCTAGGGTCGAAGAGACGAAAGCCAGTCGCTACGATGATCGCACCAACCTCGATCTTCTTCTCAATCACTATCTCGCGCGGGTTGATCGCTCCATGTTTGCAGGCTTTGACGCAGAGCCAGCACTTGGTGCAGTTCTTCTCATCGACGACGTAAGCGTTGGGCACGGCTTGGGGGAAGGGAAGGTAGATCGCCTTTCGGGACGCCGTCCGTTCTTCAAACTCGTCGGCGACCTCTACAGGACAAACCTTAGCACACTCACCGCAACCCGTGCACTTGTTCTCATTGACGTATCGTGGTCTCCGTGTGAGCGCAAGTGAGTATGCACCGGCCGAACCGTCGATCGTGGCAACCTCAGTATTGGTCATCAACTCAATCAGCCTGTGACCTTTCGTTTCGGCTAGCTTCGGGCTGAGAATGCAGAGCGAGCAGTCGAGCGTCGGATATGTCTTACTTAGCTGAGCCATGTGCCCTCCTATACTTGGCTGTCGCTCAATCAAGAAGACCTTGTATCCTTGGTTCGCGAGCTCTAGAGACGCGCAGATACCTGAGACTCCACCCCCTATGACCGCAACATCATTGCTCACTTTCATCTCGGTCGGGATCAGCGGTTCCGACTTGGCCGCTCGACCAACCGCTCCTGCTATTATGTCAATCGCCTTGTCGGTTGCACTTTCCTTGTCGAAGGTTGTCCAGCTGCATTGTTCTCGAAGATTCGCCATCTCAACGAAGTAGGGATTGAGGCCCTCGCTTGAGCACAAGTCCCGGAAAGTCCTCAGATGCATCCTCGGGGAGCATGAGCCGATTACTACTCTTTCCAACTTGTGCTCTTGTATCTTCCTTCGGATAAGGTCCTGACCCGAACTGCTGCAAAGATACCTGCTTGTTTCAGAGCACCTGACAAGTCGGAGCTGGGCAGCGGCATTCCTCACCCTCTCCACATCGACCGTGTTGCCGATGTTTCCACCACAATGACAAATGAAGACGCCGATCCTCGGCTCTGTTTGATTCACCTAGACATCACGGTCAGGATTTTGCAGAGCGGTCTGATTTGCGCGACGCCTCGAATATACTAGTAGCTGTTACGCGGCGGACTGTATATACTAGTATGTTCCTCCTATGCTCTTCAAGGACCATGAGTGTATACAAACTACCAGATTGACACTTTCGATAGCAGAGTTGCTACATCAGCAAACGCTGGATGTTTACTTGGCTTCGAGAAGTGTCTTGATGTAACTGCAGTAGCCCTCGGCTGAAAGAAGAGATCCGACCTCTTCCCTCAAGTTTGATGGCTTGATCCTCACCAGCCACCCATCCTCGTAGGGACTCTTGTTGATGATCCCGGGAGTCTCGCGTACGTTCTTGTTCACCTCGAGCACGTCCCCGCTTATAGGACTGAAGATATCAGACACAGCCTTCACAGACTCGACTGATCCCATGACCTGTCCAGCCGTCAGTCCTCCGCCTGCCTCGGGCACGTCAACGAAGACGATTTCATGCAATTGCTTCTGCGCATAATCGGTCAGTCCAACACTGCATATCTCACCCTGAACAGACAGCCACTGATGCTCTTTCGAGTAGTGCAGATTTTCAGGCACATCAATCTCATCCACGCGCATCCAAGGACACACCTATCTCCCTAGAGCCATCTGCGAATATTTATTGCTCATCATGCTGAGCAGTGGAGCAACCATTCGAGATGATCAGACACTTGGTTGACCCGCGCATCCTCAACTATGAGGCTCGTGGAGTCTGGGATCGGAAGACAGGTGGGAAAGTTCATCTTCCAAGACTTCCCGATCTCAGATTTGACACTCCCGTCAAGTTTGGAGGCCTAGGAAGATACGCATGCGCCGACCAGCTCTTTCTGTCATCGCTGGCCGCTTGTCTCATCGCAACGTTTCTCTACTTCAAGAGAAAACTGCGATTCACTCCCGTCCGTGTCGAGGTAAATGTCAAAGCTAAGATCGCGCTTGTTGGAGGCCGCGGCTACAGGTTTTCAGGCGTCAAAGCTGTCCTCTTCGTATTATCCAAGAAAGACGACCTATCAGTTGCCAGACGGTGCGCAGCTCTTGCTGTAGCCTACTGCCACCTGACACAGACGGTTGGGGAAGTCGTACCCATGAGCGTCAAGTCTCAAGTAGGAGCGCCTTAACGTCTTTCATCATGAACACCGAAAGCAATCTAGGCATCATTCTCACTCCGTCTTTCAGACACGCTACTTGATGCAGCACACCGAGGACCTCCGTCGTCCATCCATTATGACGAGACATTCGACACATCTGAAGCAGGCTTTTCGCTGGCGCTTCTCTGCCTCACGAAATTTTTTATGGTCCTCATGGGACTGGTGCTGCGCAATCTAGGGATTCCAGAATGAGCGAAGACGAGTCTAAAGATAGACAAACGGTCAAGAAGGAGCTCACGAGCGCCATCAGGCAGAGCAAGCTAGAGAGAAAAGCGATTTCCACGCAACTCAACCTGAGAGGACCTCTCACGATTCCTCAATTGGCAGATTCCACCGGACTTCCGCCTGACGAGGTGCTACGCCACATTCTGGTAATGATGAAGTCCGGACAAGTTGTCGAAGTAGGAGAGAAAGACGGCGGCTATGCCTACGATGTTAAACGGTAGCTGAACACGAATTTGGTGCTTTCACTCGGGGTTTGTGTGACAGGTCTCACATCCGGGTGTCCGACTTAAATGACAGCGCATCGGTCAATGGAAGTGCAGAGAAGCAACACCCAGGTGTCGGTTCAGACACCTTAGATCTATCTAAACGGGACTTTGATCATTAGAGTTCCGGAAGTATCAATACAATTAGTCGTCACCCTGGTTACGATCGAAGATGTTACATCTCTCGTGCCGGTGCAGAGGCATTTCTCACTTGTCGCCCGTCAGTTCTTGATTCAGCTCTTGTAGCATCCTTGCGTGGCGTTGCTCGTCTGCCAAGATCTTCCTGAAACTCTCCTTCATCGATTCAAGAACCTCGATGTGGTCCTTTGAATCTTCAATAATCTTCGACAACGTCGACTTGACCTTCTCATTGTCGGTTGTATTCATCAGGTTTACGTAGCTCTCTATGGCATCTTCTTCAACCGCCCACCAGTAGGAAATGTTTTCTTCAATGAGTGCGTGATACGCTGACTGCACGTCCTTTTCGACCTTGAGCGCCTGATTCAGACTTACGATGTTCGGGATTATCCGGTCCCTAGTCCGCTCTTCACCCAATCTTCCTCATTCCATCGCGGTTTTCTCTCGTGTGGTCCGATTGTCATAATCCGCTTTCCATATAAGCACTATTGGGTTTGCGTATATGCGGTATTTACGGAATGCGCTCAGGCAGATGCGCGGATTTCGTCGCTGTATCGAGCATGTATGGATTTACACCCGCTTTCTCAATGATGCGTCTAAACGTTGATTCGTGTAATCGTGGTCTGCACGATGCGACGACAACTCTGTTGAGCTTGTGCTCAATGATATTTTTCATGATCGTTCCCTCCCTATGATCAGGGCACGGCTACAGGTAGCTCTTTGCGACGACAACATTGGATAGCGCTTGTGCATATTCGGTAACCTCTTCAACGTTCACGACAATCCCAACGTTGAACCGCAATGACGTATGCGCCCGTCCTCGGTTCTACTGAATTTATCATACTACCTTGTCCTCGAGAGCACTATGAATGCTTCCATGGTCGCGAGGCTTGTCCCGTGCGACTGAATCAGGAATGTCTTTAGGTCCTTTGGCCTCTCTTGTCAAGAATACACCGTCAATTGACGAGGGTACGGGATCGGTAGTGTGATGGGAGAATTCGAACATGATTGAAGAAAACACTTCTCTAGGTCAACTTGGACTAGCAAGAGATCACATATACGAGACTATTTTGTCAACATACAATGCTGATGGAACTCCAACGGCAGCCCCTATGGGCATCGTACCAAAGCGCTCCGGCATATTTCTCGTACGGATTTTCAAAGGAACTCTCACCCTGAACAATCTCCGGAGAACGAGATGCGGTGTTGTCAATTTCACAACCGACCCAGACGTTTTCTATAGAACAACGTTCAAGCGCCTCTCTGATCCGAGATCTTTTCGAGTTCGAAAATTTGAAAAGGCGATAACAGTCAAGGCTCCCAGACTGAGAGTGGCTGATGCGAACATAGAGTTCAGAGTCAAAGACATCAAGGATCTCGATGACCTTCGATGTGGAGTGGTTTGTTGTGCTGAACGTATCGATTCTCGTAGAACCTTGCCTTCGGGCTATTGCAGAGGAAAGTTTGCAGCCATCGAGTGCATAATCCACGCGACGAGAATTAGGCAGTACCTGTGTGAAGACAAAGTTAGAGATGCAAAGAAGTTGATCGCTCTGATATACTATTACAGGGATCTCGCAGAGAGAGTATCCCCGGATTCCAGATATACCTCAGTGATTCGACGCATCTGCAGTAAGATAGATACGTGGAGAAGATCAAATGCGCGTCTACGTTAGGACCCCGTCAAGATTGCATTTCTCACTAATCGATATGAACGGTGAGTTGGGTAGAATCGATGGTAGCTTGGGGTTAGCTATTAGCTACCCGAACGTTGTTCTGGAGGCTTCCAAGGGTGAAAACATTGAAGCCGAAGGAAAAGAACGGGTGCTTGTCAAGAGACTTGCGTCTATGTTTCTGACTCATTTCAAGATTCGTTCTGGCGCTCATATCGAAGTGAAGAGTACAATTCCGAGACATGTGGGGCTAGGCTCAAAGACTCAACTATCTCTCGCAGTTGCCGGGGCACTCTCAAGAATATACGGAACGGAGAGTACAGTCAGAGAGCTCGCGATAACGATGAAGAGGGGCGGAACTTCCGGAATAGGTGTGGCGGCTTTTGAGAAGGGCGGCCTAGTTCTCGACTGTGGCCATAGTTTCGGAAGGTTTGGCGAAAAAAAGTCTTTCCTACCATCGAGCGCCTCGAAGGCCAAGCCTCCCTCTGTCTTGGTTAGGTACGCGTTCCCGGAAGACTGGTATTTCGTGGTAGCAATACCACACATTCGTCGAGGGTCGCACGGAGAGGAGGAGGTCCGGGTCTTCAGAAAGCGCTGTCCAATAAACGCGGCCTACGTCGGTAAAGCATGTCGAATCGTTCTCGTGAAGATCATCCCAGCACTTCTCGAAAGAGATATCGAGAGCTTTGGCTCCGGCCTATCACAACTTCAAGATGCTGGTTTCGCCAGCGCCACAAAAGATTTGATGCATCCTCTAGTCAGGAGATGCATCCGCTTCATGCTAAAGAACGGAGCCTATGGAGCTGGCCAGAGTTCATTCGGGCCCGCGACGTTTGGTTTGGTTCAGGGTGAAAACGAAGCAGCCAAACTCAAAGATTTAGTGACACACTTCCTTGAAGGAAGATCAGGAGCCTTCGTTTTCTACGCCTCCGCCCACAATGATGGAGCCGAGATCAACATCACTTAGACTAATTCGATCTCTACGACAGTCGGAATTGTTAGGTGAGAATTCTGCATGAAAACGCTTGTTGTAACTGGAACCTTAGCCTGCGAAATCGTTAGAAAGTATGTCGAACAGGCTGGTGTTGGGGCTCATGTTGTCTGCCTTCCGACGCAGGTGGCGGCATTGATGTCTGTGAAATACATCTCGAATATGCTGAGGTCGAGAGAGATCTCGAAGTACGACATGATCTTGGTGCCTGGCCTTGTAGCTGGAGACGTTTCATACATTGCGCATGAGCTTGGGATATCAACCTACAAGGGTCCTTTGCATGCAGCCGACCTACTTTTGGTATTGCAGCAGCTTCGCAAAGTCAGATTGTCGACGACAAAGCCTGCCTGCGAACTATTGCGAGAATCACTCAAGAGAGAGGCTCTGAAGCAATTAGACGTTCTGCAGAGAAAAACTCGTCACCCCACAACCAAGACCGCAGGGATTCAGATCGGAGATCGAGGAAGAGCTATTTGGATTGGGACGACTTATCCTCCACGCCTTTTGGCTGAAATCGTGGACGCATCAAGACTGCCAAGAACCCAGCTCATAACGAAGGCTAGAGAATTCGTGCGTTCTGGAGCCGAGATTGTTGATCTCGGGATGGTGGCAGGAGGAGGGAACCCATCCAAAGCAAAGAGTGCGGTCCAAGTCGTTAGAGACGCCGTCTCAACTCCCATAAGCATCGACACCACCGATCCTGAGGAAATTAGAGCAGCGGCAGAGGCTAGAGCCGACCTCATAGTGAGTATAAACGCTGAGAATATGAAGGAGGTCTCGGAGTTTGCCTGCGATATCCCTGTTGTTGTAACACCAGCTGACAGGAGAGAGAACTGCCCAACCGATGTCGATAAGAAGATTGAGCAACTCGAGAGAAACCTTCAACGAGCAAGGCAGCTAGGCTTCAAGAAGTTGATAGCAGACTCGATACTCGTGCCGATCTTCACCCCGAACCTTACGGAATCTCTTGTAGCATACTATCGTTTTAGGAAGAGAAATCCTCACATTCCAATCTTCTTCGGCGCAGGAAATGTGACAGAGCTTATGGATGGAGACTCGATTGGAACCAACCTATTGTTAGCCTCAATTGCATACGACTTGAAGGCGAGCATAATACTGACGACAGAAGCTAGCGACAAGACACTGGGCTGCGTGAGAGAATTACGCACCAGCATCGATATGGCGATGATTGCGCGCGAAAGAAACTCACCGCCCAAGGACCTCGGGTTAGACCTATTGGTAATCAAGGAGAAGCGAAGAAGGGACGCATACTGCGAAGATCCCGTCGGCAAATACGCTACGGAGATCCCCGTGCGGAAGAAAGAATTCGTGTATGATCCGAGAGGATTCTTCAAAGTCGGGCTAGAGAGAAGTAGAAACTGCATAATACTGACCCATTATGAATACGGTCGAGACAAACCAGACTTCCTCCTCAGAGGCAAGAAAGCTCTTGACATCTGTAGAACTGCAATTGACAACGGACTCTTGTCGAGGTCCGATCATGCAGCCTACCTCGGAATTGAATTGACAAAAGCCGAGATAGCGCTCCAAACAGGGAAGAGCTACGTCCAGGAGAGCCCATTACTATTTTGAGTGGGGCGAGGCAAATCCGTCTGTAAGAGACTCAACGTGGAGCGTTTCGAACATTTGCTTATCTTACAACGGTCTTCCTAGGATTTCAAATCGAATCTTAGCCCTGCTCAGGAACTGACGGCCATGTCCTGAGTGATCTTAGCAATGCAGTTGCTGTGATGGTCGAGAGAGCAACTATCACAATTCGCTCCACCGGATAGAGCCAGAAAATCGCGTACCAGAACTGCTTGAAGCTAGACGGACTGATTCCTCCCAGCAGACCTACAGCCGTTTCATAGAGGAGCCCTCCCGCCAGATGCTGCAACATGGTCCCAACAAACGCCAGCGTCGCGATCGCTGCAACACGATGGGAATCATTGCGAGCTATCCAAACTGGAACCCTTTCGGCCATCGGAGATACCAGGACGGCGAGCGCTACTATGTGAAGCCAAGTGAAGGGTATGTAGCCGTAGCCGAAGAGCAGACTGTATGGGCTCAAGAGATAGGCCACCATGATAATTATGTAAGCCCCTCGTACGATGAGGAACCGTTTCGAGAGAATGAGGCTAGCAGCGAGCACATTAACTAGGCCGGGAACGAAGTCAAAACCGAAGAAAACGGGCGATCTCACTGGATAAGCAAGAATCGTCCCAGCAACGACCGCGAGAACGCTGCTCCGTGTGCCGGCAATGATCGCAACTGAAGTAAGTATGAAATCTGCTGCCGTAAAACGACCAGATACTCCAATCATCTGGAATGTGGGGATCGCTCGGAGCACGAAATATACTGCAGCAAGAACAGAAGCCAATGCTATCTGGCGCGTCTTTGATTGTGGCATGTCGTGCATTGTATCCCATTCGCGAATAAGTTTTGCTTTCATGAGGCAGGCAGCGGAACAACTGGAGGAAGCGACTCTCTTGATGCCCCTCCATCCTGTTTGGAAGCGGAAAAAACGCATTAGAGGACACAGATCGGGACCTATCTTCGAATCCTAAACATGACTTAATTATCCCGGAACAATAACGGCAAGATGGAGCGAGGTTTCAAGGATAGACTATGTGCGAGCTGCATGTTTATCTGAGGCGTCCGGGCTCCAGTTCCAAGATCGCGAGTGAGGTAATATACGCTGGCGCTGACCGCGGCGCACTAGTAGTCAGAGACATCGTCGGGTCCACGAAGAAGTTTGAAGACATCATGATATCAGAGATCGACATCAGCCACGAACGCATGGAACTCAGGGAATCACCGGTACTAGGGCCCGTTTTAGAGTTCATCTCGACGTACGACGAGTGCCTTTCAAAGGGTAGGTACGAGAGGAATATTGAGGTTCGCTGGGAAGAGGTCAAGGCACGAGGAGACCAGATGGTTCGCGATCTCTGGACTAAATTCAAGAAGGCTAAGGCTTGACGTTCACGATCGCAGTTTCCGGCAAAGGAGGAACAGGGAAGACCACTGTAGCTGCTCTGCTTGTACGGATTCTTTGGGAAAAGACTGGAAGGCCCGTCTTGGCCGTTGACGCAGACCCCAACGCAAACCTCAATGAACTGTTAGGTGTCCCCGTCAGGGCCGCCGTCGGCGACATACGAGAACGCCTCCTCGAGGAGAAAGACAGCCTCTCGCCAAGCCAGACTAGGGAAGACTACCTCAACGCCATGATCCAGAGCTCCCTAACCGAATGCGAAGGATTCGACCTTCTCGTGATGGGTAGACCTGAAGGACCGGGCTGCTACTGTTACGTTAACAACCTCCTTCGGAAGATACTTGACTCAATAACTTCCAGCTATGCTCTCGTAGTGATGGATGCCGAGGCAGGACTCGAGCACTTCAGTAGAAGAACAACACGGGATATCGACATCCTGTTGATCATGACAGACCCAACTACTCGAGGCATCACCACGGCCAAGAGAATATCCGAGCTGATAAAGGAAATCGGCACCAACATCGGTAGATTGTATATCGTAGCGAACAGGATTCCCAATGTCATACGAGACAAGGTTGCCCGCGATATTGCCGGGGTGGGCTTGGAGTGCATAGGCCTCATCCCTGAGGATCCGCTCGTTCAGGAATTCGACATTACTGGAAGACCCATCGTAAAACTTCCTGAAACCTCTCATGTCTACAAGGCAACTCTGGAGATTGTGCAGAAACTCCCGATTCCAGAACTGGTCCCCCCAAGAACAGTCGGGTAGGAACTCAAGGTCGCGGTTACAAGAAAGGGCGAGGTCCGCAAGACCACAATCGCAGGAATGCTGGTCGCCTGATAACAAGGTAGTCCTTCTCACCAGCCTTGATCGGCTCCTCATCACCATCGTAAACGTATGGCTCGACGCCGAACACTTGCCCATCCCACGTGTTGTACGAGATGTTCGTCCTCGAGAGCGGGACCATCGACTGTAGAGAGGCAGATCAATGGGTTCGGAGACTCGTCCATTCTTATGGTGCCAAAAACAGTTCATCCGCGACCTGCCCCCAGAAAGATACAGGGTCCTGAAGGCTCCCCCTGGGTGTTTCCCGAGGAATGTCAATTTGGGCAAAGATCAGACTTGATGCGGGAAGAACTTCCCGGAGCAGATCAAACACACCCTGTCTAAATCGCATTCAGCCCAGAGAATCATATATAGAAGAGCTCCTGGTGAATATAGCGAATGTACTCGGGACGTCGTAGTACTTATAGGAGCATTATTCCGTATCAGACGCGGTGCGAGATTTGCCGTTACAAGAGGAGCGAACAAGACAGCAGTGTGAACAGCTAGAGAAGGCATGGGATATCCTAAATGAGGCTACAGCAGAGCTGGGGAGTCGCATAGCGAACTTGCCACCAGACATCCACATATCGCTTAGAGGAGCCAAAGCTTTGATCAGCGTCTGCAAATCTCATCCGAGATTGACTGATCTCACTGCCGGGGATGTCGACAAATACGAAGGCTTCTGTGCGATGTGCTGCGGCGCTGACATCGTCGCGCGAATAAAGTGCGAGCTACGAAACGTTGAAGATCGACTCATTCTCAAGGCAATGAATGAACTTGGAAGTAGCTATGCTCTCAGACTCCAAGAGAAAACGATGAGAGCTTGGGATGCTATAAAGCCGCTAGCAGTCTGAGCCCCTTGGGGATACGAGTCGCCCCTCCGTTCTACGCATCTGACTCTTCGGCCAGCGTAGAGAGACCCCTCAGGCTATGATCCAGGGACCTAGGCTCCTTTCTTCTCGCTTGCTCCCCGATTGGAGTCGGATAGGAGTGTCTCTATATTCGTTACATACAAAAATCACGTTATCTATATACAGACTGAAAAGCCGTATTAACCGCGTGAAAAGTCAGGGGAGCTCCATCTGGCCCAGACTCCTCCAAGCTTCGATCCAGTGATAATCGGTTTCTGTTGTTACTGGTGTTCCTATGCGGGTGCGGACCTCGCGGGAACGAGTCGAGACGAGTACCCCCCGAACATCAGAATCATTCGCGTCATGTGCACGCAAATGGTTCCCCTATGGCTTGTTGTCGACGCGCTCACGAAGGGAGCTGACGGCGTCCTCATATGTGGATGTCATCCGGGCGACTGCCACTATCTAGATGGCGATGAAAAGACGCATCGTCGAGTAGAAGCCCTCGCTGTGATGCTCCAAGACATGGGCCTCGAGCCTGAACGGTTAAGGCTCGAATGGATTTCGGCTGGTGAGGGAGAAAAGTTTGCCAAGCTGGTTAGAGATTTCACTGATGCCATCGCAAAACTAGGACCGAATGCGTTCAAGTGAGATGAGACAATTGGCCAACGCTGCGCTAGTAATAGGCGGCGGGATAGCGGGCATCCAAGCTTCGTTGGACCTTGCAGAACAAGGCTTTGAGGTCTACCTAGTCGAGAGAAAACCGAGCTTGGGAGGCAGGATGATCGAACTGGATAAGACTTTCCCCACTATGGACTGCTCGGTATGCATGCTGACTCCCAAGATGGTTGACGCCGCCAAGCATCCGAAGATACACCTTCTCACCTACTCAGAGGTACAGCAAATTCAAGGGAAGGCAGGTGCTTTCAGAGTAAGGATCCTAAGGAAACCCAGGTATGTTGATGAAATCATCTGCACGGGCTGCGGAATCTGCGCGACCGTGTGCCCCGCTGAGGTCACCAACGAGTTCCTTGCCGGAGTGGGAGTTAGAAAAGCAATCTACGTTCCATTCCCGCAAGCCGTTCCATTGGTCTACACAATCGATATGGAGAACTGCGTCCTGTGTAGCCTTTGCCAGAAGTCCTGCCCTGCCAACGCGATTAAACTTGATCAGAAGCCTGAAGAACTTGAAGTCAAGGTAGGAGCCATAGTACTGGCTACGGGATCCGATGTATTCGACCCTGCCAAGAAGCCCCGCTACGGGCACGGGCTCTATGAGAATGTCCTCACTGGACTGAGACTAGAACGACTCCTCAGCGTATCAAGCCCCACTGCAGGACGGATCGTCAGACCCTCCGACGGGAAGACCCCCAAGAAAATCGCCTTCCTTCAATGTGTCGGATCAAGAGACCAGAGTATCGGGAACTCTTATTGTTCCAGAGTTTGCTGCATGTATGCTTTGAAGCAAGCGCGTCTCGTCAAGGAACAAGTTCCCGATGCGGAGATAACCATGTTCTACATGGACATCATAGTATTCGGAAAGGGTCACGAAGAATTCTACATGCGAACATGTGATGAGCTGAAACTGAAGCTGATCAAGGGTAGGGTAGCACAGATCAAAGAAGATCGGAAGACTAAGAGACTCTCCCTTAAGTACGAAGACGTCGAGCAACGAAAGACCTCGGCTCAGCTTTTTGATCTCGTGATACTTTCTGTAGGCCTGGTATCAACTGCGGACGAAGTAAGATCAATCCTCCCTGTTGCCATCGACGACGATCGATTCCTCCGCACTGTGGAGCCGAAGATCGATCCCGTACTGACGCCGATTGAGGGTGTATTCGTTGCAGGAGTAGTCGAAGGACCGAAGGATATTCCTGATTCGGTAGCGCAGGCAAGCGCCGCGGCCATGAAAGCCTCTATAGTCCTCTCGAGGGCTCGATAGTGAGTTCGGGAGAACCAAGAATCGGCGTCTACATCTGCCATTGCGGTGTCAACATCGCGTCGGTGGTGAATGTTGAGGAGGTCACCAAGTATGCGCAGTGCCTGCCGAATCTTGTTCTTGCGAAGAGCCACCTGTACATGTGCTCGGTCCTTGGTCAAGAAATGATCACAAAGGATATCGTAGAGCACAATCTCAATAGAGTGGTCGTCGCCGCGTGCACTCCACGATTGCACGAATTGACGTTCAGATGCACCATCGAGAAGGCGGGTTTGAATCCATACGTGCTTGAGGTGGCAAACATACGTGAGCACTGCTCATGGGTTCACGCATCTCAACCCGAGAAGGCCACGTCGAAGGCCAAGGACATTGTGCGCATGGCGGTCGCGAGGGCTCGCCTCCTCGAGCCTCTTGAGAAGAGGGTAGTCGAAGCGACAACTCGCGCCTTGGTCGTGGGCGGAGGAGTTGCAGGAATGAGGGCCGGCATCGACCTCGCCGAAAGAGGCATCGAGGTCTACCTCGTGGAAAGATCTCCGAGCCTCGGGGGACACACCGCTCAACTCGCTAGGGTGTTTCCAACAGAAGATGATGCAGAATCTCTTCTCCGAAGATTATATGGGAGACTTTCACAGGAACCAGCCATCAAAATTCTAACCAATGCCGATGTGGAATCGGTAGAGGGATTCGTCCACAACTTTGATGTAACGATCTCCATCCGACCCAGGCGTGTCAATGACTCCTGCAACGCATGTGCCAAGTGCGAGTCTGTCTGCCCCATTGAGGTGCCGAACGAGCACGACTACGGCTTGACCAAACGGAAAGCCGTATACCTGCCTAGCCCCTGCGCGTACCCTCCAATTTACGTGATCGATGAGAAGAACTGTACCCTCTGCGGAAAGTGTGTCTCCGCGTGTGAAAGAGACGCCATCGATCTTACAGAGACTAGCACAAAGGTCGACCAGAAAGTAGGAGGCATCATAGTGGCTACGGGCTTCGAGCCATACGAACCTCAAAAACGAGAATTTGGCTACGGACTGACCCAAAAGATAATGACACTACCCCAATTCATCAGGCTTCTAGATGAAAATGGACCAACAAAGGGTAGATTGGATCTAGGCCGAGGACCCCCAAACAACGTCGTGTTCATAACATGCGTTGGGTCTCGGCAACGCGAGGGAGTCTACAAGCCTCTCACGGAGGATCAGAAGCTCAATGGTTATTGCTCACGTGTCTGTTGCACAGCTTCCCTCCAAAATGAGCTCACGCTGAAGAAGAAGTATCCCCGATGCAATGTTTTCCACCTATACCGTGATATTCGAATTTATGGGAGGGGCCACGAAGAACTCTACGAAGACGCCACCAACTCTTCGATCTTCTTCATCAGGTATGCCGAGGAAGACCCACCCACCGTCATCGTGAACGGCGATAAAGCATTAGTCAGAGTTCGCGACACGCTCAACGGACGCAAGCAGCTCGAAGTCCCAGCCGACTTGGTTGTGCTCTCCGTTGGAATGACGCCGAGGGCCAGCACCAAAGACCTTCAAGCGAAACTCAGGATTTCATCGAGTTCTGACGGCTTCATACAGGAAATCCACGCCAAGCTGAGACCTGTTGAAGTCTCGACTGACGGAATTCTCATCGCCGGAGCAGCGCAGTCACCTAGAGACATCACAGAAAGTGCTATCTCGGGATCGGCTGCAGCGGCGAAGGCCGCAGTCATTCTGGCAAATGACAAGGTCGAGCTAGACCCCATCATCGCTGCCGTAGATGAAACCAAATGTGACGGATGTGCTCTGTGTATTGAGACGTGCACATTCAAAGCGATCGACCTCAAAGAAACAGTTGAGAAGAAGGAAATGAAGAAACGCGCTTTCGTGAACGACACTCTCTGCAAAGGTTGCGGGGCTTGCGCAGCTATCTGTCCGCCTAGAGCGATCTCGGTGAAGCACTTCACGCTACCGCAGCTCAGCGCTGTATTGGAGGCTGCTCTCTCGAGGACTTAACGCAGAGTTGGACTACCCCAAAAAATCTCAGCCGACCATTAATTGCTTTGTGAACCGGTCCGCTAATTCCATAGACTAGGTATTTATCCCATCGCTTTGCTACTTTTGCACATAGGCGTGTACGGCATACCATTCCGGGGAAACTGAGTGCCTTGAAGGTTGCACTTGCAGGCAAGGGTGGGGTGGGTAAGACGACGATCACAGCCATCCTGGCGAGGCTACTTGGACGAGCTGGTCTTAGAGTGTTGGCTATCGATGCCGACCCCGCAATGAATCTTGCAGTCACCCTTGGAATTTCACCTAGCATAGCGAAGACGATCGTGCCGATTACTGACAATTCCGATCTGATTAAAGAGCGCACCGGCGCACGCCCTGGCGAGATAAGCGGAGCGATCTTTAGTCTCAATCCCAAGGTTCAAGATCTGACCTCAAAATTTGCCGTTCCTGCTTCTGACAATACGAGCCTGCTGGTTCTGGGAACAGTGAAATCGGCAGGTTCAGGGTGCATGTGTCCGGCAAACGCGTTACTTCGTGCGCTGCTCCGTCATGTTTTCCTGCACAAAGGTGAAGCGGTCGTAATGGACATGGAAGCTGGCCTCGAACACTTGGGACGTGGAGTGATCCGCGGCGTAGACGCGGTTCTGACGGTTCTAGAGCCGAGACCGTCCTCAGTTGAGGTATACCGCAAGATAGCCGCGCTTGCAGATCAGCTGGGGGTGCGAACGATCATGCCCGTAGGCAACAAAATCGCTGACGCAGCGGATGGAGATTTCCTCAGGCGTGAGCTCGAAGCATCAGGACACAAGCTTGTCGCTGCTATTCCGTACGACGTGAACATCGTCAACGCCGAGATGTCGCGCACACCTCTCCTCGAGCTTGCCCCGGAAGCACCATCTGTCAAGGCCGTCGACATTTTGAAGCAGAGGCTGATCGAAGATTTCGAAGCCTAAGCGAAGCAAACCAACTGAACCGTTCGACCTTGAGCCACTGCAATCGGTCTAGAGAGTCAGGTCAGCTCTTTCGACCCCAAAGCTTGCGCTACGCGAACATGGCTTTTGAAATGTAAACATGATAAATTGACTCCGGAGGGTGATCTACATCCCTCTTTGCCACATCAGGCGCTTCGATAGCCATCTGCTCACGTTCTTCAGCATTAGTACCGGGGCCGATCTTCGGTGTATCGAAACAATCCATGGTGCCAATCGACAGAAGCTCTCTTTCGTCGTTACTTCGGAACCACTAGATCCATCAAAGCTTTCTCTTCCGGCCTAAGCCTTAGTCCTTCGTTCTCTCTGATCCTGATGTAGTGTGAGATCATGTGCTGGATCACTTTCGGGTCAAGATACCCGGCAGGGCTCTCGGTTTCGAGCAGTCGCTTCGGGATTTTCTCCTTCGTTAGGTCGAAGCCCTCCCTAAGCTTGAAGCTGTAGAGGTTGTGAAAGATCTCCTTCCCAAGCTTCATCAGTCCCTCCTTCGTCTCCTCTATTCCAACAGCAGAAAGCACCTTGACGGCCAGATCCTTCTCGTAGATACTGCGTGAGAAGTAGCATGCGACAAGCGAGTTGAGGACATTGAGCCAGTCTTCCTCCTTGACGAGAAATTCTACAATCTGTTCCGGGCTTATGCTCTTCCCGTGAGCTATAGCCATATGATCTATGCTGTAGCCTGCGTTGCTTAGATGCGAATGCCTAGCGCCAACCAACGTTCCGACGACGAATCCGTAGCCTGTGAAGTAGCCTGCGGGGCTGTTCTTTCCAAGCGAGACAGCGAAATCCTTTCCTCCGTACTTTTCGGCGGCTACCGCGACACCTCGTGCGAGTGTCACGTATAATGGGTTTCTGACATCGGCGATATTCTCTACCATCTTTAAGTATGTTTCGACATCCCCCCACTTCGGCCTGAGGCCCATCGTCTCGTCTGCGGTGATCAAACCCTTCTCGTAGGCTTCCGTTGTCCAAGCTAAGACGGCACCCGTCATGATGGCGTCTATGGCGAGGTGCTCGCACCTCGAGATCAGACGCAGAACGTCCTTCGCGTCGCTAACATCCAGGTTTATCCCGAGCGCGAATATCGGCTCGTAATTGTATGGGACAAGTTCCATCTCCTCGAAGATCTCTTTTACTCCAAGCTCGTGGTCGGGGGCGAAGGATGTTCTGAGACCTCCCAAATGTATGCAAGCTATCGGACAGCTTGGGCAGGAGATCTTTCGCTCGAGGAGCTCCTCGGCAAAGCGCTCACCTGAGACACTATCAGCCTTCTCATACGTGGATTTGGAGAAGTTCTTGCTCGGTAGCGCCCTCAGAGCATTCAGCGCGAGCACGTTCGTCGGCGTGCCAAGGTAATGGTACTTCATCATCAGGGGCGTTTCGACAACTTGGCGGTAGGTCTCTTCATACGCTGCCTTGAACTCGGTGGATCTGACTATGGGTATCTCGCCGGAGCCACGAACGTACACAGCCTTCAGCTTCTTGCTGCCCATTACAGCGCCCAAGCCGAGTCTGCCAAAGTGGTGATATCGATCGACTATAGCTGCGCTGTAGTAGACAAGGTGCTCGCCCGCACGGCCTATACTCGTCACACTGTGTATGCCCTCCTTGTCAGGCGGTCTCAGCGTCTTCTCGACCTGAAGCGGTGAGAGACCCCAGATGGATGAGGCATACTCGACGCGGACGTTTCCGTTCTCCACGTGGAGACTGACAGGCTTGTCGGAGGCTCCCTTGATGACGATGGCTCCGCAATCGGCAAAGCGCAAGGCGCTGGAGAAGTGCCCGCCCGCATGTGATTCGCCGAGGTTGCCTGTCAGCGGCGACTTGAACATGGCTACGGCCTTCGCCATGCACGGGAACATTCCAACTAGAGGACCCGTGGCGACGATTACGGGAGCATCGGGGGAGAATGGGTCAATATTCGGTCGGCATTCTTCGAGTAGTAACTTTGACGCCACTCCTGCGCCTCCTAAGTACTTCGCGAAGAGTTCCGGTCGGCTCGCGATCTGTGTTGTTCTCCGAGTCAGATCTACGTAGAGAACCTGACGGAGCTGCGTGATCATAGCTTCATCTCCTGGTATCTGAAGACGTTATGTGGACAGAATTTGGCGCAGTCCCCGCATCTATCACAGATGATAGGACGCAAGAATTCACTTCTCTTGTCGAGAGCTAGGGCTTCAAGCTTGCAGGCCCGTACACACTCGTAGGTTTCGCAGCCCCTGCACTTTTCCGCGATGAGTGTGATGCCACCTTCGGGTAGAGGCAAGAGCGCCTCTCGAGGGCACGCATATGCGCATTCAGGTTCCTTACAGAACCTGCACATTACAACTGTGAATGAGTTTTGCAGCGTGCGCTGCGTTCTAACGAACACCGCCGTTCTGGAAGAGTCAACTGCGTTAAAGAGGTGTCGGGAGCATGCGTAGACGCAGGAGTAGCATCCTATGCAGCGCTCTGGAGTCTCGACCTCGATGTTGAATGGCAACCGGTCATGTCTCCCGACACAAGGCCTCGTGTTGAGGACTAGTTTTGCCCTCTAGGCCTTGCGTACCTCCCAGCGCTTCTCGAGGAACCCCTTGATCTCAGATGAATCCCTCGGTCCGACGATTACCTCCCATTTGGTTTGGTCTTCTATGTCGCCGCTCAGTCGAGCTGCCAATCCTGGAATTATGAGCTTTCGGTGGCCGATCTTCCCCTCTATGCCTGTTGAGGCAATAAGATCCTTAACGTCCGCTGCTGTGAACTGGCCCCCTGCAACGGAGGTTTCAACGCTGAGGCCCTCTGTGTTGAGAACTAAGAGGTAGCATGTGACGCCTTGACTCTCTATGTCGTTGCTGACCGTATAGTATGTGAGGGCAAAGTTGCTCGTTATGAGGACTGGTGAATTCACGTCTGGCTTGCCGATCTCTCTCAGACCCGATTCAACTGCTACAGGTTTGCGCGGGTCGGTATAGACGCTCTGTCTGAGCGTTATGACGGGTAGGATTTCCCAAGTCTCGGTTGAGTGCAGTATAATCATGTCTGCGAATCTTGTGAGGAGCAATGAGGCGAGATATGCCTCCCTGTAGGCTGCGGCCCGCTCGTCAACACCATCACCCAACCAAGCTACAGCCGGGATGAGAAGAATTGGATACGCGAAATCTTTGTCTTCCCTCTGGATTGCGGCTCTTCGAATCATTACAAGATGCTCGATAGAGTCCTTCATTTTCCCGCCCTCCGGATAGAATCCCGGGTCGAGGACAATATCCTCGACCCCGATAGTCTGAAGCGTCCTGACAAGTGACTTGAGAGTCCTCAAGTCGTTTGGAGCGAACACAGCAATTGGGCACTTGTACTGTTTTGCAAGAGAACCAACTTCCTTCCAGTTGTCTTTGGTCGCGGCGTAGAGCAGAGGTCGCTTGTTGAGGACGCCTTTCTGCTCGACCGCGTGCCTTAGCCCCTCTGGATCGAGAGAGCAGAGAACCAGCGGAAGGCTGGTGCTTCTGGTGACGAGTGCAGCGGCCTGAGCAAACCGCTCCGGATTTCCTGACGCGTATCTTAAGGCTATCGCGTTGAGAGTAAGCTTCTCGCCGATCCTTGTGAACTGAAAACTCTCAATGAGCTTACATCTGGATGCAAGCGTCGAGTCATCCACCTTGTCGCTTACGTCTATGGCTATGGCTGTGGGGTTATGGAGTGTGAGTTCATGCCTGTAGACAACCTGCTTCCCACCGAGCTTTACAGCTCTCTCGCCCACCCCCAGCACGATCTCCTTGATCGGTGGCGCCACGAGATCGCGAAGCTTCACAGCCTGAGAACCATACTGATCCTCCCTCAGCGGTGGACACTCCTCTACAGTCGCTCTCCTCTCCAGTAGCTTGGAGGCGAAACTCATGCATGTAATCTCACCGCATTTTGCGCAGTTAGTCTGCGGGAGGAGTTGGTAGACCGAGAGTAAGGTCGCCTTCTTTGCCATTTTAGATTCACCCTAGTGCGGTGATCCAGTTTTCGATCGAATGCTTCGTCTCGCCGATCCCGTAGAGGTTCTCTGCAATCTGCTTCAGCACCCGAACGGTTGCGGGGTGGCTGACCATGAAGAGATCGGCACCTGACATCAGCATGGTGAGGCCTGTCACAGTCTCCCACAGAGGGCCCCTGAATTCCTTGGGTCCCCAATCGTCAATCTTCATCCAAGCCTCCCTTGCCCCCCAGGCGTTGCTTGCAGCTGAGAGAACAGGCATCTGAAGCTCGGTGTCGCCCATCAACGCCCCGAGCCTTATCCTCTCAAGTAGGCTGAGGGAGTACTCGATTCCGTAACCTAGGGCTCCTGTTGTCGGGTCTATTACGAGCTGTGTCTTAGGTAGCCCCTCTCCTAGCAGGAGCCTGTTCAATTTCTTCTGGTTATTGATGTCCATCGGCGTAAATGCCACAACGGAGTGGTTGTGTTTCAGCGCCGCCCTTACAACCGTCTTGTAGTCGGTGTCCGTGGAAACTGAGTTGAGCAGACATCTCTCGCCGTGTGTGGCTTCTGCAGCCTTCTCTAGGACGAGAGGATCTTTCTGCTTGTTTCCCGACCCCCCTATGACGACCGGCACATCAATAGCCTGCAGGACGTTTTCAACAGTGTTCGCTGCTTCCGCCGGAGACGTATTCTTTAGACCCGGATCAGTGCTTATCAGGTTCAACGAGATAACATCAGCGCTAAAGTCCTTCACACATTTCTTAGCCCAGGCCGCCGGATCGTCTATTACATCATCGAAGTGTTGCCTAACCGCTTTCGGCAAGTGTAGCGGCATGTCAAAGACATCCATCGCGAAGGCAGGCCCATTGGGGTTAATCCCCTCGAACCCATAGAAGGGTAGAGTCTTCGCTCCGCCGATCTTCACGACCTTACGCCTCGTTCCGCCCTCGCTTCGCGTGGCACCAAGCTGAACTTCGACTACTTGGGCGGGATAGGTCTCTACTGGCGGCGCAAATTCGACCTCCACAAGTCTGTCGACCAACTTCGCAATGGGAGGCGCGATTTCCGGGCGGGCAACAGGCCTTACGAACCTGGTGACACTTGGCTGAAGCATGAGGGTGAGCTCATCAACGGTCATGGTAACGTTGTCTAACTCTATCTCGCCAAACTTCTCGACAAGCTCAAGGAACTTCCGACCGAGATCACCCTGGCTCCCCGAGCGTTCACGACTCTCACGCGTCTTGTCTGACTCCGCCATCTGCGTTCACTTCTTTTCTGCCCGCTTTATGATAACCTTCTCAGCCACTATTCGCGCGTTCTTGAGAACGATCTTGAAGCCTCCGGCCATAGCCGGGATCTCGATCCCGGCGGGGATGACGGTAGGAGTCTCCTCAGCGGCCACGGCTCGCTCTTCTTCCTTCGGTGGGACCGCTTCTTCCTTCGCAACTTCCTTCCAACGCTGAATTACGGGGTGATTCTTTCCTTTGAGGAACTCCTTAAGCTCACCTGCGGTCTTGGCGTCTTTCTCGGTCGCTATCGAACCGAACATTTCGAGAGGGATTGAGTCCTTTACCCTATCCTTTACCTGCGTAGGCATCCACACAATCCGCGACCATCCCCCATCTGCCTGTAGGAATTTTGCGGAGCGCATATATTCGATTGCGATTCCGAGGAATCCTGCGTTCTGGGTTCCTCCGCTCGTATGCTCCGCCATTGTCGAGAAACTGAGCCCGTTCACAGTCGGACCCTTGAAGTCTCGGTGAACTATCCCGATGCCGTCAACTTCCGGGATGAAGTACGCTATAGCCTCGAAACAGCCGCATGATGTATGTGGTTGATCAAATATTGTGTGGAGGCGTATGTGTTCTATAGCGCCTAGTGACCTCTCTTTCACAACCTCGTCGACACCTGTGTAGATTCCTTTCACCGGGTCTAGACATTCGCCTTTTCTTACAGGGAAGTTGGGACCCTTGGGGTCGACGTTAGACGAAGCTCGAGCGTCGAACCAGCTGATGGAGCCGCATCCACCCATTCTGTTTGGCGTTATGATACAGACATGTGTAGGCGCGAACGATTGGCACAGCACGCAACTGTAGAATTCTTCAACCTGCTCCTCCATGAGACCTCTTGCGCGCTCGTCCCTTGACTTGTAGACTTCGAGGGCTTGCTGGTAGTAGTCTTCGAGCATTGTTGGATCTGTGATGAAAGTTATCTGTATCTTCTCGATTATCGGTAGGCTTCTCCTGAAGAGCAGTATGAGCGCTCTTCCGACCCATCTTAAAGTGTTCAATCCTTTGTCGTAGGATTTCCTGCTAAGCCTGACCCACACGTCCGTTCTCTGGTTGACGTGCATTACGCCCTCGATGTAGTTTGCGAAGTAGTGTACTCGCCTCTCGAGGACTCCTTCGATGTCCTTGTCGATCTTCTTGCCCGCCACATGAATCAGAAGGCCTAGCGTGTAGGAGCCTCCGACCTTAAGCTCGGGTAGGTCGGGGCCGATAATCTCAACTTTGCCGTCCTCCACTTCTTCCATGGCCTTGACGAGCAGGAGTTCGAATTTCTTGGGAACGTCAACGCCGCCAAACTCGGCATACATGTCGGGCCTCCGAATCCTTTGGCCCTCGAACATCTCTCCGATTTCCATGGGGAACTTGACGTCGGCGGCTGGCGGCGCATCATCTCTTAGCTTGTCGGGTTCGCACACTCTGTCTGACATCTTACCTCTTCCCTCCTAGCTGTTGGAGCATCAGGTACAGCCCATCCTTCCACTTGCTCTCGTCCATATTGATGAATGAGAAATTGGCGTTTGGCTGATAGAATCTGTCTACTGAAATTGTCTTGATATGAGGGGCAAAGTGCTTGAGGGTCGCGAGCATGAGCGACTGAAAGTAGTAAATGCCCCCAAGGAAGAAAACGAGGTCGTAGTTTCCGTGCCCGTCAAGGCCTTTCCACTGTTTTTCTTTCAGCCTATTCACGAGATCCTCTATTCCAATGCCAAACACGGGTACGTCCGCGTCTCTTTTGAATTTGGAGAATACTCCAGGGGAGGCTACAATGGGTGCCTTGAGAAGTCTTGCCAGTTCGACTGCATAGTCGCAGAGATTAGTGAGACCAACACCTTGCTTTGTGGCGTGGGCTCCCATGACTATGAGCGGGCGTTTCGCTGTCTTGGCGAGTTTAGCGAAATTCTCCGGTGCAAGAGTCAGGGCATTCTTTGGGCCGACGATGTTTGCCGTTTCCCAAGGGCGCACTAGAGTTGACATTACCATCACGCTCTCTTGGGAACCAGCCTCTCCAAGAGTGTCGAGCCCAGCTCCGGAATCTCCTTTGGCTGCCACTTCTTTTCTCTCAGGATTGTGAGTAATTCGTCCTTCATCCCAAGCGGTAGATCACTCTCCGTCCTCACGAAGAGATGGAAGTCTTCTGGAAGCGTTCCGTAGAGCTTTCTGTGCAAGTCGAGGTAGTTCGATAATTTGATGAGCCTCCCTTTGCTTGTGTCGCTCGGCCTAATGACAAGCCGCGCTGCGGTCACCATAGCCTCCTCCTTCGTTTCGGCAACGTAGACAAGGTGTTCCGGAGCCGGACCGACATACGTGATGCCCCCAGTTCTCACGTTGTATGCGTTCCACTTCTCGAACTTGTCACCCCTACCGAGGTAGGCTCTCCTATACTTGGCCCCATGAGGCCCTAGGATGACAGGAATGCCCAGCCTGTTCGCGCCTGTGGCGATGGAGGCTGCTTTCTGGTGTTGAGCCCCCCAGGCGATCGCCACGGCGCCAACACGATTGAGGATATAGTCGGCGATCTCCTCGAAATTCGCTCTGAGCGGCCGTTTAGCGAAGATGTTAGCGATCTTAATTGCCGCGCCGATTATGTGGGCGTTCGCAACGCATGAACCGACATTCGCTATGCAACCCGCATCGAAGTCCCCCGGATATTTCTCGTACAGGGTCTGTCCGTCTGCGTCGCGGTATCTGGCTATGTCCATCGCTGAACAGCCGGAGGCTACGACAATGTACCTTCTCCTCGCAAACTCGTCAGCCATTTCAGCGAGCTCTCTGCTTCCCTGTGGGTAGTTCGAGCAACCCGCAAAGGCGATGACGCCAGGGATCTCACCCATGACGATTGGCCGGCCCACATTCCTGATCTCGGTGTCTCGAATGGGACCTCTACCGGCTCGGATCTTGAACTTCTCATTCCTGATTTTCTCTCGGGCTGCTAGCTCGATTAGGTCGAGAAGTGGGATACCCCGCGGGCATGCGCTCACACATCTTCCACAGTTCATGCAGTAGTCATAGATGTCCGCAAGCGGCTGCAGATCGCCCAGGTGAGCTGAGTAGACGGCCTCATCGATCTCAAGATCATTCGGGCAGGCTCGCCTGCATTCCTCGCAGTTCGTGCACTTCGGTACCTTCGCTAGGATCTCACGGTCTCGTGAGACTAATTCACGTCGCCTACGTGGAGCTATTGCCATCGCAGCTCTGACCGCAACTTCGGCCACTTTGACAGGATCTCGCACAAGAACCCCCATCACCTCTCCACTGACCAACTTCTCGACAATAGTTTCCCGTGAAGCAAATGTGAAGTCGGGTAGCCCAGCGCAGATCTGATCTATGGTGGCTATGACACGCGTGCCCATCATGTTTGCCTCCGACACGCTATCCGTGCGCACACATTCCTGATCGATGATCATCACATCAGCCGCTCCAGATTTGACAAACATGAGCTGGCGTGAGAGCGGCCCGATTATCTTGGTCCCGGGTCGGTACCGTGCAAGATCGTGAGCTGTACAACAGATGCCGGCGACCTCGACCTGACCATAGAGGCCTTGCTTTTCCAAGTAATCTAGCGTCTCAGATCCTGGAGCCACATTGTGTCCGACGCATAGGATGACAGGCTTCGAACCATCGACCACCCCCATCCCGATATCAATTAAGGATACCTCAGCATCACCTTTCGGAAATCCTAGGCCCGATATCTGGGCGACATCCGAAACCTCGAGGGCGACATTGTCAAGCATCCCCGCATGGAGGGCTTTCGATTCGAAGTCGAGGTAGTTTTCCTCTTGGCCCGTGGCAGTAGCCGAGAGGAGTTGCGTGATCTGCGACGAGAGATAGTCCACGACTTCTTCGAGTTCACCGAGCGTCCTTGGCCTGATCCCCGCCACGGTTCTTATGATAGGCGCCTCGAGCTGTACTTCGTCACCGAGATCGATTGGATGGTCTCTGCCACGCTTCTTGATGAGATACTCAAGAATGTGCTTCGAATGTGTTGTATGCGTCGCCGCGCCCATGAGGCAGGCGATGAGAACGATCTTACCCTGTTGGGTTCCTATGTCTATGCCACAAGCACCTTTCTTCCCAGCAGTGAGATCGCATTTTCCGTATGTGCAGAGGCAACACATATCACACAACGGTGAGTAGAAGGGCTCGTAGCGCTCCAAGAGTCTATGGTCCCATGACCTGAGGGTTGTGACGGAGGGATAGGGAGTCGGCCCCATAACCTCGTCCCATTCTTCCGCAATGACCTTTCCGATGAGAATCTCCAACCCCTTCACGGTGGCGAAACTAGACCTCAGCTCATCTATCGCTAGTCTTGCAGATGCTCCGCCCATGGTCACTCCTCCCTAACAACAGGTTTCACGAACAGATGGAGGTAATCGTAAATCGCTTCGATCTGCTCTCGAAGGATCCTCCGCCCGAGCGGTGTTAAGACGTATACGTTGTGAGGATACGACTTGGCTACAAGTCTGAACTCCATCAAAAGCTTCAGATAGTTGCTGAGAACCTTCGGGTTGACCGCTAGCTCACGCATAAGCTCACTGAAGCGCATGGACCTGTTCTCTAGTAATTCGAGAATTCTCAGTCTGACAGGATTGGCGAGGAGCCTGTACAGCGAAGCGACAGCCTCACGCTTCCCGAATTTGGTCTTGTCAAGTGTTTCAAGCGTCATTGGAACACCTACCTGTGAACGCAAAGTAATTACTACTTTGTAACCCATGGGTTAAGTGAAACCGAATGACAGTATATACGATGTGTAGAATGGCTGGCCATCGTATATACGAGCCTTGGAACCACTAATTAGCGTGCCTCGTCAAATCCTTGGTGAAGGGCTTCATTGCATATCTACACAATCTACGGTCACGAGTTCGGCGAGCGAGTTCTAGGCAACCTTGCCAATGCTCCCAAATTCTGCACGGCATGTGGCCTTGCGTGCACCGAGTGCAGAGCAGACCACGCCACGTTCGCTGCTGACATATTCGGAGTCCACAAGGTTCCTGAGATGTCCCAAGATTTCATCGACGACGCAACGGAACATTTGCCGACTACGGCTCCAAATTGCGACCTCCTTCTGGCGATAGGAATTCATTCCGACATCCTTTCAGAGTTGCCCTCACTCGTCGAGCGGTCCAAGGCGAAGGCCGTCATAGTCCCCATAGAGAATCGGAAGTGGTGCCCTCCGAGTCTTCAGAGGAATCTTCAAGCAGAGCTTAGAGAGGTGGGAGTCGAATCAGCGTTTCCGAAGCCATTCTGCGAACTGAAAGAGACAGGTCTGCGCGTCATAGATCAATTCGTGATGAGATATAAGATCGGTAGGCCCTCCTTGGAGATCCAAGTGAGGGATAACATGATAAGGAACGCCAAGGTTCTGAGAAGCGCACCCTGCGGATCAACGTGGTACGTTGCACAGCAAATCAAGTGGCATGACCTCCGAGATATGCCAGCGCTTGAGCAAGTTATCTCAAGTGCTCATCACGGCTACCCGTGTACGGCTAGTATGGAGACAGATCCAGAACTGGGCGACACAATCTTACATAAGTCTGGATACCTCATCCGCGGCGCCGTTAAGGACGCTTTGGCCAACGCCCTCTGCTATCCGCTGGTAGCAACCACAGAGCTCTAGAGACCGGCAAAGAACTTCGCAGGATTTGCTAGCTCCTTCTACGTATTGAATGCTTTGAGGCAGCTACAGTTCAAGAAAGACGCTAGACATGACCATAATCTAGCTGACCTGATAGCTCCTGCCAAGGGAATGTTTCGAAAGCGGTCATCGTTTCCGTGCCAACGATGTAAGGCATTCTTCGTATTCTGAAAATGACTCTCTCCACGTCGCTTGCATCCCCTTCTGCTACTACGACAAAATCATACTGTCCGCGCACAAAATCGATTCCGACATTCAGAAGTTCTTTCAGCTCATCATAGAATTCCATTTCCTTTCCGGCCTGAACACGAATCAGGATGTATGCCTTCTGCCTACGTGATACATCCATAGTCGTTCTCCTTCTTTCGAATGGAGCGCTGAGAACATAAGTTTCAATTTTAGGCCTCGCAAACCCGTGATCTATGCAAGTTCAACACCGGATGCGAATAAGTCGTGTTAGAGATTCGAATGTTTCAACGAGTCAGGTGATCGGCCCTGGTCGTCCTGAACAGATCATGAAAATTCTAGGAGCAACCGAATCATTCAACCTTGTTATGGAACGTTTGATAAAGGCGGAAATTTAGCCGAGAATCGCATACAAGCCGAACAGAATACCCGAACAATCGATTTTAACATGAAATCATATCCGATGGGTCTCGGAGAAGCGTCCTAAGTAATAGAACACGGATGCATGAGCATGGAACAACTCAAGCTAACTGGCGTCTTGCGGGACGCCATACATTTGGTCGGGTCCTAGGATCTCTGGAAAGCGGTTGCGCAGTGCGCGGCGGGCTGCGTAGCACAAGTGACATGCGTCTACGTAGCCTTGCTCGTGAGGCAACTCGTAACGCTTCACCAGTTCGGCTGGACCAGCGGCAACCAGTGGACCAATGATGGGGTGCCTATCGGGATCGTAGGCCTTGCATATCTCTCTTAGCGAACTGTCAAAGATATTTCCCAGCGTGATGCCTTGGCAGATATGCGGATTACCTGAAGCGTCTATGTGTACGCGCCCTGGCTCGCGCAAGTTCTCGCGAGTGCATGCAGTAAACCGATCCCATGGCTGAAGCTGGACCCCGGACGTGAGCTTTTCCGCAGCGCGACCCCTGTACATCACAGCTGACTCGTCAGGTGGAAGTTGACCGACAACCAATCTCGCATTGGGTTCATTGGGATGGGAAATTGTGATGACTCCTACAGGGATGCCCAGTTGCCCTGCGGCGGCGGACGCGTTCTTTGCTTGTTGGCTAAGCTTCTGGTTGTAATGAAACAAGTCGCTGCTGACAGAGAGACCTTGAATAAGGCCTGAAAATGGCCTCAGCCATTCGATGGCGTCTTGTACGTCGGTTGCCCAATAAGCGTTCGAAACAATTCCGACTTTGAAGTCCATGTGTGCAGCCATCATAGCTCCTTGAAGCAAGATCGGGTAATACAGGAATGGCTCTCCGCCCTCAAAGTAGATCCACTCCACGGTTTCCAGAGCTTTGGCCTGCCCCAGAATTTCTCGAACGTTCTCTAATGTCATCGTGCCGCTTTGTCGCGGGCTTCCCCAGACGAAACAGTGATCGCATTCAAAGTTACACTGATATGTCAGTAGCAAGTGCAAGCCAGACAGCTTCATCTGAGCCCTTCCACTAGGATTTCATAAGTCGCCACTCGTACTAGAAGATAGCTTTGAAACTACGAGCGTGCAATACCTCCCTATCACAGAAGAGGATGACAGTAACAGACATCAAGAAATAATAAGATCCCCCACCTGCCCCAGCGAAATCACTATTGACGACGCGCCTCCTACGATCTTGCGCAGGCCAAGTGAACTCTGCCTTCTGCTCTGCTGGGTTTACTGGGCTGCGGACTGGTGCCGCCAAGGTTGACATGAAATTTCACGTATGCTCTGGCGACACCACCAAGGCGAACACATGGGCTAACGTAGCCATTCAACTTTTGACCGATTTTCTCAGAGAAATCTCCGTCCAACATGATTTAGGTCCGTAAAGATGATAGGAACATTGATCAAGGAAATTCGATTGAAACACGCGGTAGTGTGCCACCTCCGGGAGAAAGGACTCAAGGTGCGCATGGAGTCAATTAGGCTGGGTAACACTATGATCGACGGTGAAGTGGAAGGTAAGAGCTGGAGGATGGCTTTGGAGATCAAGACACCTACCGATGATCTGACAAGAGGTCTTAGTCAACTTGCGGAAGCCAAAGCCTTCGGTTACAAGAACGTCGCCTTGGTAACATCATTTCGGGCCGCGAAACGTATTGATCCGACCATCTTCGAACAGCTGGGTTTGGTTTCCCTCGGTGTCGACTCCAAGGGTATGGTACACCAGATCTATCCCACATATGCTTGATTCGAAGGCGAAAAATTCGGGACGCCCTGACGCTCTGACATCTGCCAGAAGTAAGACTGATGGGCGATCCATCGGGGCGATAGAGCAAACATACACCTATGGAAAACGTCAAACATGCGAGAGAGTAATGCCTCTCTGAGTGTTTGATGTCGAGGCTCATGCGCACTGCTGTATTGGTGGCAATCGTCTTCTTGGTTTT
>Ga0209725_1000323_pt1 | contig 29337 bp, 28 predicted proteins | sample I18A1metaG_FD_184145 | JGI IMG/M metagenome (GOLD analysis project Ga0209725, IMG submission 184145) | Lake sediment bacterial and archeal communities from Gulf of Boni, Indonesia to study Microbial Dark Matter (Phase II) - ​I18A1 metaG... | ecosystem: Environmental > Aquatic > Freshwater > Lake...
ATGCCTGAAAACGCTTTCCAACTCCTTTCGAAACCGGTGAGAAGACAGTTAGAGAGAGAGGAGATAGCGGAGCCAAGCGAGATACAGAAACTAGGCATTCCCGTGATCCTCGAAGGTAAGAATGTTCTCATCATTGCGCCAACTGGCACAGGCAAAACATATGCAGCCATCCTCCCTGTATTCGATCTATTTCTCTCAGCTAGAAGTGTGGCGAAGCCTGTCGGCATATCGATCCTCTACGTCACGCCGCTTAGAGCCTTGAACCGAGATTTGCTGAGACGCCTCTCCGAGATCGGGAAAGACTTGGATATCGATGTTCAAGTTAGGCATGGAGACACTGTCGCTAGTGTAAGAGCGAAGCAAGCCAAATTCCCACCGGACATGCTCATAACAACCCCAGAGACTCTGCAGGCGATTCTCCCGGGAAAGAGAATGAGAGAACATTTGAAGCATGTCAAATGGGTCGTAATCGATGAGATCCATGAACTAGCAACTGACAAACGCGGCACACAGCTTGCGGTAGCCTTGGAGAGACTACGCCAGCTGACAGGTAGAGAGTTTCAAAGAATCGGCTTATCAGCAACGATAGGTGAAGAAGATAAAGTGGCTAGATTTCTAGCAGGAACAAACCGTGAAGCAAAGACGATAAAGTCTCCAGAGCTAAGAACGTTCGATGTCACGGTCGAGTATGTCACGGCCACAAAGGATGACTATAAAGAAGCTGATAGACTAGGCATCCCAGCGCCAGCCATCGCTAGAGTTAGAAGAATTATCGATTTAATCTCGAAACAGCGGTCAACCCTTGTCTTCACAAATACTAGAGAACATGCGGAAGCTCTAGGATCGCAAATTCACGCATTGAATAGTGAGCTACCTGTCAAGGTCCATCACGGCTCCCTCTCCAGAGAGATACGTGAAGAAGTCGAGAAAGGATTCCAAGAAGGCACCGTCAAGAGCGTCATATGCACCTCATCCTTGGAGTTGGGCATAGACATCGGAACGGTCGACTTCATAATACAGTACATGTCTCCGAGAGAAGCCACTCGCCTAATACAGAGAGTTGGAAGAAGCGGACATAGAATAAGAGAGGTCCCGAAAGGCTGCATCATCGCCGGATGGGCGGACGACATAATGGAGTCATCCGCAATCGTGAACCGAGCCAAAAAGGAGAGCCTTGAAAAAGTCAAGATCCATGAAAATGCCCTAGACGTCTTAGCTCACCAGATTATTGGCATGCTACTTGGTTCAAAACAAATGAGACTCGAAGAGGCTTACCAGATAGTGAGAAACTCTTACCCGTACAGAGATCTTCTACCTGAAGACTTGATGGCTGCTGTAAAGCAGCTGGAGAATCTTCGGCTTATAAGACTCAGAGAAGACTCAATTCAACCAAGATACCCGAAGGCGTTTAGATACTATTATGAAAATCTCTCAGTAATTCCAGATGTAAAGAAGTATACTGTTTTCGACTTCATCAGGAAAAGGAGGATAGGCGTTCTAGATCAAGAGTTCGTTGCCAGACGATGCTCTTCTGGAACAGAATTCATAATGCACGGCCAAACTTGGCGGGTCATAAGTGTAGACGAGACAGAGCTCTCGATTGAGGTTGAGCCAACCGTACCAAGCCTAAATGCGATACCGAGCTGGGAAGGCGAAATCATCCCAGTAAGCTACGAAATCGCTGTACAAGTCGGCAATCTTAGAAACATAGTAGCGAACACGCTGAACAGCCTCGAGCAAGAAAGGATAGCTGCGGAGACAGGGATAGACGGGAGCGCTATCGGGAAGGTCGTCGAGACGATCGAGAGCCATATTCATGACTACCCTCTTCCGACAGACAACAGGATAATCATCGAGAATTATGAGAACTGTATAGTGGTCCACTGCTGCTTCGGCAATCTAGTCAACGAGACTATAGGGACAGCGCTGGCTACAATACTTAGCTCGAAGTATGGTGTGCACATTGCGACGCAAGCAGACCCGTATAGAGTAGCCTTGATGTGCCCATTCAAGATCAACGCTCAGCTAGTGGCAAATGAATTGATGAAGCTCGCCCCTGAAGAGCTTGAAAAGACAATCAACGAGGCCATTGAAAGAACTGAGCTATTCGCTTGGAGGCACTGGCATGTAGCCAGAAGGTTCGGCGCGGTTGAGAGAACAGCAGACTACAAGATGAGTAGAGGTAGGCTTCTCGTCGACGTGTACAGAGGAACGCCGGTAAACAGAGAGGCGAAGAGAGAGATCTTCCTGGAAAAACTAGATGTTGAAAACGCGAAGCAAATAGTTCAGCAAATCATCGAGGGAAAGTTGGCTGTTGAACTCGCCCCGCAAAAGGGAACGAGTTGCTCACCATTCGCTATGCCGATAGTCGACAAGATAGTTCCACATGATCTTTTGAGACCAGCTGTTCCAACAGCGTCCTTAGCTGAAATAGTCAAAGAACGACTTCTATCGCATACGGTCAGACTCGTCTGCATATTCAACGTTGACTGGGAAGGCATAAGATCGGTCAAGACTCTACCTGAGAGAATCAGATGCCCCGTCTGCAACTCCACGTTGATCGCGGTCACATACCAAGGCGACGAAGAACTCTTCAAGATCTCGAAAAAGAAAAAGCAGAAGCAACAACTGACAATCGAAGAACAGGAAGCATGGAATAGAGGTTGGAAGAGCGCAAGCCTAGTTCAAACCGCAGGTAAGAAAGCCGTCATATCGATGAGCGGCAGAGGCGTTGGCCCAACGACAGCCGCACGAATACTGAGGAAATTCGTTCGCAACGAACAGGAGTTCTACGCGGAAATTCTGAAGGCTGAAAGAGAGTACGCTAGAACCCGCCTATTCTGGGATTGAACGCCCACCGCTATTGTCGATCATTTCGCTTAGATTTGAAACATTTCACAGCCTCTATACTCACTGCCGAATCTTTTCACTAGGCTTTCTGGATCTGATAAATCCTAAAATACTGAGTTTTGCATTCTGCTTAGGAACCATTTGACACTTGGGGACTTGCCTGCGGCAAATGTCTGAGAACGCGCTCAACCGAGTTGCAACGTATCTAGGTCTAGAACGGATAGTACTGATTGCTTGCGTCGCCTTCTTTATTTTGAATTTCGGAACCTCCCTCTGGCTAACTCTGTTCGCGGTCTACCTTGACGATGCAGGTTTGACTACTATTTGGATCGGCGCGGTCCTAACAGGAATCAACGCCTCAGTCAGCCTGACGTACCTTCCATCAGGAAGGCTGTCCGACCTTGTCGGAAGAAGAGTTCCTCTAATCGCTGGAAGCGCCTTAATTGCCGTAAACACGTTCCTCCTATACTTCACCAAGAACCCTCTTCTAATCATGGTATTCACTATTCTCTACGGGGTCGGCCAAGGAATAGCGACGCCTGCAGTCAACGCTCTAGTCGCAGAAGCCAGCCATCCAAGCAAATCTGGAATGGCTTATGCGAGCTACTACATCTCCATCCTGTCGGCTACGGTGCTAGGCTCAACTCTCTCTGGACTTCTAGCAAGTTCCATCGGACTCCAAAGCCTTTTTCCGATCGCGTCTATACTGCTGGCAACAGCTGCCGTGATCATTTATCTCTTCATCAAAGAGGTAAACGGACAATGGAGAGGTTCCTATCATCTGGCGTTCAAAGAAAGCTTGAAAAGATCAATCTCTGGAACCGCCTCACTATTGCGGACAGATAGAGAGCTCCGGCTTCTCGCGATCGCTCTTTCATTCCATGCGTTCGGATTCTACATGTTGAACCCGTACATCGCACTTTACGCTACTTACGCAATTCGCCTCGACATCATCCAAACTGGCATAATAATAGCATTGTGGAATATGGGGTTGATATCAACTCAGATTCCATTCGGTAGAATGACTGACAAGTTGGGTGGAGAGAGGATGCTCTTCATGCATTTTGTACTCTCAACACTCTCTTGGCTAGCATACGCCCTGTCGAGAACCTTCACAGTTGCAGCCATCACAATGATCTTTTTCGGCATAATAGGCGCAATGGATATGCCCGCTAGAAGAACGATAATGCTAGAGCATGCCACAGCAGAAGCCGGCAAAGCTACGATAATAGGAGCTGTAGATTCAATAACAACAGGAGTAGGAATAGCCGCTCCACTCATCGGCGCGATAGCTTGGGCTCAAATGGGCTACCCAGCACCATTCATGATAGGCGCATTTGTAAACGTCTTTTCATGCCTGCCAATGTTGGCATTGTTGAGAAAAAAATCCCATCAATAAGGTGATAATTACAAAAAGATAGGGATTAGAGCAACCCTCACTTCAGAACTTCCAGTTTACGTCTAGGGCGTGAACAAGTGGACAACGCTTTAGACAAGCTAACCCAGTAAGAATAAATACTGAGCTTCAAGAGATTTCAGTTGAATCAAAGATGCCTTTGATACTCATAGATTCAAAAGCTTGCGACGGTTGTGGCTTGTGCGTCACTGTTTGTCCAACCTTAGTACTAGAGCTATCCGGCCGAAAACTGCAAGTTGTAAATCCACAGGCATGCCTAGGCATTAAAGCGAAGCCATCCTGCATAGAATGTACTACAGGAATGGAGGTGTGCAACGGCTGCGTCGTGTGCGTTAGAACCTGTCCAACTAAAGCGATAACGATTCGATGAAAGCGATTGCGACGTCGATCGATAAACCTATGAAACAGAGTATGGTCGTCCTGTAGGTATCTACTTGAAGTCGAGCGGTTCAGGAGGACCGGGTCTTTGTCCGAAAAGGTGAAGGCAGATCGGATATTGGACTGCATTGGGCTATACTGTCCAATTCCAGTCTTCAGAACCAAAGAGGAAATCGACAAGCTTTCGGTGGGTCAAATCCTTGAGGTCGTTGCTGACGATCCGGCTGCTGAAGAAGACATCAAGTATTGGGCTAAGAATGCTGGGCAGGAGATTCTTGAGGTACAGGTAGAGAAAGGGAAGATTAGGTTTCTAATCAGGAAACTAAGATAGGAGGTATAGACGCTTGAGTGGGAAGAGGAGGATTATTTTGTACGTTCAGACGAGCGGGATAGATACGCCTGAGAGACTCTACTCCCCGTTTGTGCTAGCTCAGACAGCAAAAGCGATGGACCTTGATGCGAAGATCTACTTCTTAGGCATGGGTTTAACAGTCCTGAAGAAAGGTGAAGCAGAGAAGATCAAGATGGGAGCTTTTCCAACATTAAAAGAAGTGATGGATCAGGCCATTAAGAAAGGCGTTGAAATACTGGTCTGCGAACAAAGTACACAGCTGCTCGGGATGAGTAGAGAAGAATTTATTCCAGAAGCCAAGATAGTGGGCGCAGCAACCTTGAACGGCTTGGTTCTCGAAGCTGACGGAGTCATGTGGTTCTAACATCTTCAGTTCCAATAGTAAAACTTTGCAGAATGAGTGATTCTAGGAGGATAATGACATGAGAAGAATATGTATGGATTATCAGGCTGGAGTTCCTACAGACCCTAGAGTACTTGAAGCTATGATGCCTTACTTCACTGAAACCTTTGGAAACCCTTCGTCGCCCCATCAATTCGGGCAGGAGACGAAAACAGCCATAGATCATGCCAGAAGCAAAGTTGCGGAGCTAATAGGCGCCAAGAAAGTTGGAGAGGTCATCTTCACATCTGGTGGAACTGAGAGCAATAACCTCGCAATTAGAGGTGTAGCTCACAGGAATAGAGAGAAAGGCGACCACGTAATCACAACGAAGATCGAACACATGTCAGTGATCAATACATGCAAGTCTCTCCAAAAGGAAGGTTTCAAAGTCACATTCATTCCAGTGGACAAGTATGGGATAATAGACCTCGAGAGATTGAAGAGCGAAATAAACGAAAGGACCATTCTCGTCTCAGTCATGTATGCGAACGGCGAGATAGGAACGATTGAGCCCATCAGAGAGATAGGCTCGATCTGTCATGATAGGAAGGTATACTTCCACGTTGACGCCGTTGCAGCGGCAGGAAAGATTCCAATCGACGCTGAGCGGGAGAACATAGATTTGTTATCGATCTCCTCGAACGATATGTACGGGCCGAAAGGAGTCGGCGCATTATACATTCGAGAGGGAACTGGGATAGTTCCTGTAATCTTCGGCGGAGGACAGGAGAAAGGGCTGCGATCTGGATCTGAAAACATCCCCGGCATCGTTGGCATAGGAAAAGCGGCGGAAATTGCGAAGAACGAGATGTATTCAGAGAGTAGGAGAATGGTTGAGTTGCGAAATAGACTCATAAACAACATTATACGCGATATCCCGCACTCGTACTTGAATGGACACCCAACAGAGAGACTTCCCAGCAATGTGAACGTTAGATTCAGCTATATTGAAGGAGAATCTTTGATTCTAAGCCTTGACATGGAAGGTGTTGCAGTGTCTTCCGGTTCAGCCTGTACTTCAAAGACCTTGGAGCCATCTCATGTGTTGCTTGCGATAGGGTTGGCCCATGAGGAGGCTCATGGATCTCTCCTCTTCTCGTTCGGTAGGCAAACTTCAAAAGAGGATGTTGACTATGTCTCAGGAATACTGCCTGATATAGTGAAGCGATTGAGAGCTATGTCGCCATTGACGCCGAAAGAAGAGCTCGGGTGATAAGATGTACAGCCAAAAGGTTATGGAACACTTTAGGAACCCTCGAAACATGGGTGAGATCCCGGATGCAGATGGGGTAGGAACAGTTGGAAACCCAATCTGCGGCGACATGATGCAGATCTTCATTAAAGTGAAAGACAATAGGTTGGAGGATGTCAAGTTTAAGACCTTCGGTTGCGGAGCGGCTATAGCCACTAGCAGCATGATAACTGAGTTAGCGAAAGGGAAAACTATCGAGGAGGCTTTGAAGATTACTCGTGCGGATGTTGCAGACGCTCTCGAAGGTTTACCTCCAATAAAGATGCATTGTTCCAACCTAGCGGCTGATGGGCTACGAGTAGCGATAGAAGACTACTTAAAGAAAAAGGAGGCGTCGAAATGAAAACTTCAAAGATGTGCGAACTCTGCGGCAAAGTAGGCGATGAATGCGCCTTCGCTGTCTACAAGAGAGTGATAAAAGGTAAGCAGCATTTCTTCTGCTGCGCCGCTTGCGCAGATAAATATGAGGAGAAAGGTAGCCAACCCTAAATTCTTAGGCCGCATCTTGGGAGACCCAGCAGATGGCTAAGACGGGACTAGTTTACCATGAAGACTATCTGAAACACGACCCCGGTTTGGGTCATCCTGAAAGCCCTGAAAGGCTACGTAGAACCATGGAAGTCTTGGCTGAAACTAAGCTGATAGCGAAACCGAATATAGTGATGCTGAAACCTAGATCAGCAAGCGATGAAGACTTGGCGCTTGTTCACACGCGCGACTATATCGAAGAGGTAAAATCGCTGAGCACGTCCGGTGGAGCTATTACTGCAGATACGCCTGTTCCAAGAGAAACCTATGAAATAGCCGAGTTGAGCGCTGGAGGCGCTATCTTGGCTGGCGAAGCAGTAGTAAAGGGAGATGTGGAGAATGCATTCGCATTGATTCGCCCGCCAGGCCATCACTCTGGAAGAAATTATGGAGGAGGATTCTGCTACTTCAACAATATAGCGATCATGGTTGAGTACCTTCGCAAGAAGTATCACTTGAAACGCTTCATGATTATAGACTGGGATGCCCATCACGGTAATGGAACCCAAGACATATTCTACGAGGACCCTACGGTCCTATACTTCTCAACTCACCAGATGCCGCTCTACCCGGGGACAGGCTATTTAGATGAGATTGGGGATGGTGAAGGGAAAGGATACAATGTCGATGTACCATTATCGCCCGGAACGTCTGGAGCCAACTACGGCTACATTCTAGATGAGCTTTTCATTCCGTTAGCTGAAGCTTTCAAGCCGGAGATCATCGCTGTTTCAGCGGGGCAAGACGCTTACTTCAACGATCCTATCGCAAATCTCAATTTCACAGTTCACACGTATGCGGACATAACCAAGAAAGTCATGGATGTCGCTCATAAAATCTGCAAAAGAAGAGTAGCGATGGTCTTGGAAGGGGGATACCACATTGAAGCTGTGCCGCATGCCATCGCAGGAATAATCGCAACTTTAGCTGAAATCCAAGACTACGAGATAATTGAACCGAGAAAGCCTCCTCCCCAGACGTTAAGCAGCGAGGTTAAATCAAGAGTCGAGAAGATCAAGTCGATTCTAGCGGAATACTGGGATATCTTCGGTAAACCGAGGACCGCCTAAATAGAATATCTATTGTTGTGGGAAGTTTCAAGATCGTAACCTCAAATTGTACGTCAAAGAAACGAGTGATTTCAGTCCGCTCTATTTTTAACGGTGAATATTGAAGCAAAACATAAAACAAACCGCCCCGTAGATGTCTTGCGGAGAATAACAGCTAACTCTGAACGAGGGCACGGGAACGCCTTTGCGAGGCTAAATATTGTCTGATACAGAACGGATCCTCGAAAGAATACTTACTCAACGGAGAGAGTTGACGCGCGAGAAGCTTCTCGCTCTTATAGAGGACAAGAAGAAACAAGCGGGAAACCTGCTGTCCGATGAGGGCGCGACGAGATTGGTTGCCCAGGATCTACTCGTCGAAATGGAAGCAAAGAGGATGGCGGAAATAAGAATAGTTGACCTCGTCACTGGGCTAAATGATGTAACGATAACCGGTCGAGTCGTGGTTGTTTGGCCAGCACAAGAATTTAGGAAGAGCGACGGCTCCACGGGGAAGATTCTGCGATTCATTCTAGCAGATAGAACTGGCAAGATACATTGTGCTGCATGGAATTCCAAAGCTGAAAGACTTGAAAGAGAAGAGCTGATACAAGGAAAGATTGTGAAGGTAGCTCACGGCTACACTCGAGAAGGGCTTGCTGGTTCTGTCGAGCTGCATTGCGGCGATCGAGGCGACATTATTATTTCACCTGTGGAAGCCGTAGATGCAGACTACCCTAGGTTTGAAGAGTTCTTCGTCAATATTGCAGGGATTACTTTAGACAAGAAAGAAGTTAACGCCATCGGCGTGGTGAAATCCGAACCGAAGTTGTTCACATTTCAAAGACAAGATGGAGAGGGCTATGTGCTTCGAACTCGAATAGCAGATAGAACAGGGAACATTGCGGTAGTCATCTGGAATGAAAGAGTTGGAGAGATTAGAGACCTAAAGAGGGATGCTGTTCTTCAAGTAATCAATGCAAAAGTGAAGAGGGATCTCAGCGGGTTCCCAGAGATACATGTGGATAAGAGAAGCAAAGTTGAGATCTTTAAAGAGAGGCCAACATACCTTCAGGCTCCAGCATCAAGATTCACAAAGATAGCTGCATTGAAACCTACATTAAGAGGAGTTGATCTACTGGTCAGAGTTGTGAGAGTTGGAGAACAACGAGAGTTAAAGAGAACAACTGGAGAGCTTACGCATGTGGGAAGACTACTGGTAAACGATGATACTGGCTTGACAAAAATCTCCCTATGGGATGAGCATGCAAAACTACTCGAACACGTAAAAGAGGGCGATATCCTCTTGATAGAGGAAGCCTCAACCAGAGAACGTGCTGGGGTTATTTCAATAAACGTGGGGAAAACAGCTTCCGTAACCGTAAATCCTCAAATCACAGATGCTGAGAAAACAGCTCCTCCAAAGGCAGCTAGAATCAAAGAGCTATCTCAGACCTCCGGAATGGTCATCGTAGAAGGAACGTTAACTGAAACGCCTATCCTCAGAGAGGTACTCTCGGAAAGCGGAGAGAAGATTGAAGTAGCATCGTCAAGAATTAGGGATGAGACAGGTGAAGCACGAGTCTCTTTCTGGAGAACACTTGCGAGGCAAGTGGTAGAGATCCAATCGAAGATGAGAGTTAGATTGGTAGGAATGCGATTCAGAGTCGGGATGGGTGGGGAACTTGAGTTATCCTCAGACCCATTAACTAGGCTGGAGATAATGCTGAAACCTGAAGACCAGCTTTCTTCAACCGAAGAGGTAAAGAGACTTGCAGAGCTGAGGCAAGAGGAAAGTGCAACGATAAGAGCTATGATCCTTGAGGTCTCAGAAAAATCATTCATGTACGCTAGTTGTAGCAAATGCATGGGCAGAGTTGACTTTGAAGACGATGAGATTACGTGCAGCTCCTGTGGAATCGTAAAGGAGATTTCCCCGCAGCTCTTATTACACTTAAAGATTGATGATGGAACAGCCTTCGTCGACGCCACAGCTGAATCTCCTAACGCTGAGAGTCTACTAAAAAAGGATATAGACATCCTCTGGAAGAAATTGCGCGAGCAGAAAGTTTCTAAAGTATCATTGCCAATAGAGGTTACTGGGAAGCTCATAGGGATGAGGATGGAAGCTTCCGGAATACTGGAACACGATACGAAAACAGGAAAACCCCAGTTTCTCGTGAACAGACTGAAAGTAATCGCTTAGCAAGAACTAGGAGATTATTTTGTCGCCTTATTGTTTTCCGGATATGAACATCAAACTGTAGTGTGACCTGAATGTTAACAATGAAGATAGGTAAGGATGTCTTCGACTACATCAACAACATTAGAAATTCGAAAGCTAAACAGACGATGAAGAAGAGAGTACAAGAGTATCCTCCAAAAGAAGAGTATGTAGAAAAACTCGAGCGAATAGACGGAAAACTTTACTTCGCAGTATTCTCAGCCGAATGGTCACCGGACTGTCAGGCGCATGTTCCAAGCCTAGCAAAGCTGTTACTAGCAGCTAGAAACAGCAACTTGGTAGTCAAAATAGTGGACTACGACGAGAACAGAGATATCGCTGAGGAGTTAGGTGTCCTCCGTATCCCAACAATTATAGTGTATGATAAAGGTTGGCATGAATTGGGAAGGTTTGTTGAGAAACCTCAACGGTATGGCACAATAGAAGAAGAGCTATGCGCTATAATCGAAAAACCTAGCAAGTAGCGGCACCGATGTCCCTAGATCCTCCGGTCGCTTAGGCGATTAAATGTTCAGCAGCCTATTTGCTTTAACTCTACTAGTAGGGTTTACTATAATCAAAGGTCAATAGGATAGCTAGTATCCGCAGTATTGGGGCACTCATGTTTGGGAGTGAATCGAATGCTAGCCTTATCCAAATATCGAATAGTAGACCTGTCCATGAGATGTTCTCGAGGAAGACAAAGAGAAGGATGGAATCGAAGACTCGAGTTGAAACGTTCGAGGATCCCGTATGACAACACGATAATGCACGAGATCAACACTGTAAGCCACATAGGCACGCATGTTGAAGGCCCATCCCACTACTTAGCAGAATTGAAAGACATATCGCAGCTTCCCATCGAGATCTTCATCGGAGAGGCAGTTCTCTTCTCTCTGACAGGAATGAAGCCGAATCAAGAAGTCAAATCAATAGACTTGGCGAAAAATGGCAGAATTCGCACAGGAGACATAGCTCTATTAAGAGTTAAGGATCGATTCGCTCAGGAGGAACGGCCATATCTATCAGTTGACGGTGCCAAATGGCTCGTTAAGAAAGGCGCCAAGCTGATTGGAATCGATAGAACTCTACGACTTGAAAAACCTGGCGCAAAAGCGCCTAACAACCTTCCTGTGCACGATGTCCTTCTACGCAATGGAATCCCGATAATAGAGTTCCTCGAGAATCTTGATAAATTGAGGAGAAAAAGGTTCATTCTGATAGCTCTACCTCTGAGAATCGTCGGTCTGGATGCCTCGCCAGTCAGAGCAATAGCCATAGAGAGAATTGAGTAATCAGAAACTTCTAAAAACAAGATTAGACTATTCTGGTTCTGTGGAACATACTGCCTTCTGCATACACAGTTGGGAGAGGAAAACTGGACCTAAGTGAGAACAGTAGCGTTATGCGTTTGATTGAGGAGCTTTCAAAACTTAAAGTCAGTGGAATTGCGGTCGCAAAGATAGAAAGGTTCGCTGCTAAAATTGGAGTCGATGAGAACAAGCTACTTGAACTCTATGTCAAGACGAAGAACATGGCTGGCAAGGAGAGGTTCGCAGCTACCCCATACTCAGAGAGAATCCTGTTTCTACCTCAATGCTTACGTGCGAAGGAATGCCCAGCGAAACTTGGAAGCCACGGTTATGAATGCCAAGAGTGCGGAAAATGCGAATTACTCCAAGTGACTCGCCAGGCCCTGAGTCTAGGGTATAGAAATGTCTTCATTCTCCCAGGAGGAAGCATTGTAACTAAGATCTTCGCCAAAGTGCAGCCTAAAGCCTGTTTGGGCATAGCCTGCTTGAAGGAGCTTGTGCTCGGAAGCTATGTTTGCGAGAAGTTTGGCGTAATAGCACAGGGAGTCCCCCTGCTTAGAGATGGCTGCGTTAACACAGATGTGGATTGGAAGCAAGTCAATACCGCCATACACTTGCAAGCTCCAATGAAGACATGATCCTTCTATCGGTATTCCAAAATCTAGCTTCGCTCAACCATACATCTTCCAAGTCTACTTCCAGCATGCAAAGGCATAATTCCTGAGTTTAGACTACCTTTGCAGTGAATGTGACAATTCATGAGGAGAAGGAAGGGGGATCGAGCAGATCTCTCTATTGACGACTTGTATGGCATAAAATCATGGTATAACATTCTTCCAGACCTACCTGAACCATTGCCCCCTCCTAAAGAACCCGGCGACGGAATGTCGAGAATAAAATTCATGCAGAAAGTCATCTCGAGAACATGCTTCAGCCAAGAGTCTTCATCGGAGAGTCGTATCCCTATCCCAGATGAAGTTATGAAACTCTATGTTCAAGCTGGTAGACCACGCCCCCTTTATAGAGCTAGACGACTTGAAAAACACTTGAAGCTCAAGAATGTCAAGTTGTACTACAAAAGGGAAGACCTTTCACCAACCGGAAGCCATAAAGTCAATACAGCGATCGCGCAAGCCTTCTTCGCATGGAAAGAGGGAAAGACGAAGCTAGTCACTGAGACTGGAGCTGGACAATGGGGGACCGCTCTCTCTTATGCAGCGAAACTGCTGGGCTTGGATTGCGTTGTCTTCTGGGTGAGAGCGGTATACAAATGGAAGACCGATCGAAGCGCTCTAATGAAGCTGTATGGAGCTACTGTGTATCCTTCGCCAAGCGATCAAACTGAAACTGGAAGGAAACTTCTTGGGGAAAACGCGGATCATCCTGGGTCCTTAGGAATCGCTGTCTCAGAGGGGTTAGAATGCGCTGAGAAACAAGAGGAAAGCGTATACTGCTTGGGTTCAGTGCTGAACCATGTGCTCACGCATCAGACGATCATCGGCCTTGAAGCAATGAAACAGTTCGAATCAATAGATGAATCTCCTGATTTAATGATAGGATGCCTAGGCGGAGGCAGTAACTTCGGCGGATTCATCTTACCTTTCGCAGGTGAAGTACTGCAAAAGAAGAGAACATGCGAGTTCCTCGCAGCTCAATCGATGGCTGCACCAAACCTAGTCAAAGGTCAATACAAATATGATTTCGCAGATGTAAGCGAACACACTCCTCTACTGAAGATGTATACTTTAGGCCACAAAATTGAGATGCCTGCAATAAAGGCTGACGGCCTCAGATACCATGCTGCTGCTCCGATCATAAGCCTACTACGGCATCACGGCGTCGTCAAAGCGAGAGCATACGCAACAGACGAGAAAGAGATCTTCGAAGCGGCTAGAATCTTCCTCAACACAGAAGGGTGGCTTGCTGCACCTGAATCAAGCTACGCGATTAGAGCAGCAATAGATGCGGCGAGAGAACTCGAAAAAAGAAAGGAGGGTAAAGTCATAGCCTTCAACATTTCAGGCCACGGATTCCTAGATTTGCCAGCATACAAAGAGAAACTTTTCCCAAGCTAGGTCTTGGAAACCTCCTTAATCGCACCTTGAATTATTTCGAGAGCTGGGTCTAGAAGATCGCGCGTTATAGTTAATGGTGGAACTACTCGTAGCGTCGACAGCCCGCACGTGATTAAGGCTACTCCTCGTCTCCAACACTTGCTCATAATTTCGTTAGCTTCCTCCTTCGCTGGAACCTTAGTCTTCGGGTCTTTTACCATCTCAACCCCAATCATTAGGCCCTTACCTCGAACATCGCCTATGATGCTGTATTTCTCCTGCATCTCCTTGAACCGCTTCATTACATATGCTCCTTGCCTCGTGGCGTTCTCAAGAAGATGTTCATCTCTGATTACATTGATTACCTCTAGCGCGGCAGCGCAAGCTACAGGGTTTCCGCCGAAGGTATTCGCATGTGAACCCCCTTCCCAATCCATCAATTCAGCCTTAGCAACTGTGGCGCTGAGAGGAATTCCAGCTGCTATCGATTTAGCTATGCAGACAACATCAGGTTCTACACCCCAGTGTTCGATTGCAAACCATTTGCCGGTTCTCGCAAGCCCTGACTGAATCTCATCATCAATAAGGAGGATTCCATACTTGTCCGCGAGTTTCTTCAAGCGTTTAAAGTATTCAGGTGGAGGCAGAACATAGCCGCCTTCGCCTTGAACTGGCTCGAAGAAGATTGCAGCTGTATCTTCAGGCGGAACGTATCTCTGAAGAACGTATTCATCGATGAAGTCCACGCACCAGTAGTTGCAACCTGGATACGTCAGCTTGAATGGACAGCTATAGCAATTTGGATAAGGCACGTGTGTAACCCCCGGCATTACTGGGAAGAAGTGCCTTCTCTGGACGGGCTTGCTAGCGGTTAGGCTGACTGATCCTATCGTTCTTCCGTGAAAGGCGTTGATATACGCAAGGAACAATTGTTTGCGTGTATGCCACTTCGCAAGCTTTATTCCTGCCTCGATAGCCTCTGCTCCACTGTTACCGAAGAAGACCTTCTTCTCGAATGTTCCTGGCGTAATCTTGCACATTTGTTCGCCTAAATCAACTATATTTTGATAATAGAAGTCTGTCCACGAGTAATGGGTGAACTTTTCAGCTTGCTTCTTGATGGCTTCAACAACTCTCGGATGGGAGTGCCCGACGTTCAGGCAGACAAGCCCAGAGTTGAAGTCGATATACTCGTTGCCGTCGATATCGCGGACGATGCAGTCTCTTCCAGATTCTATAACCAGCGGATAGAATCTAACCATTGATTGAGAAAGGAATTTCTCATCTCTTTCAAGGAGGGCTCTTGTCTTCGGTCCAGGCGGAGTGACAACTATCTTTGGATACTTCTCAACCAAGCTTGACTCCCCAAAATATAGCTACGCGGCTACGAGAGTCACATCTATCTGCCCGTCTACGTTCGACATTCGTTTAAATGCGGGCCCCAAAGGCTGAAATCAAAGATAACAACCATTAGAGTATTGGCAGATCGAAGAGGTTGAACTCGTTTTAAAAGACTTTCGGTGAGCAATCATGAGACAAATGGATGAGACAACGAAGAGGATTTTGACTATTCTCGAGCAAAACGCCAGAACATCATATACTCAGATCGCCAAAAGGCTCGGAGTATCTGAAACTACTGTTCGGAACAAGGTGAAGGCGCTTATGAAGGACGGCGTACTAAAAGGGTTCACAGTTCGAACATGCCCTGAGAAGCTCGGCAAAGCCATAACCGCCATGGTCGGGGTTGATATCGGTGGCGAGACAACGCCAGAGATCACCAATAAACTGGCCAGCATCAAGGAGGTTTCAGATCTCTATGTAATTACAGGCGAATTCGATCTTCTATTGAGGGTTATATGCGAGAACATAAGTAGGTTGGACGAAATCTTGGAAGAAATAAGATCCCACGATTTTGTTGAAGGAACGAGAACGTTTGTAGTTCTCAGAAAAGTCAAGGAATTCGGACTATCTTAGATTCTACTTGAATGCACACAGACTATTTCTTGCCTAGAGTTATCTCGATCGTAGATATGCTTGCCATCGTTCCATCTTGGCGGGTAATGTCTTCCGACCCCACATTAATCGATTTAATCACTAGATCTTTAACGAAAGCTCTCCTAAGCATCTCGACCGTATCGACTGCCTTACAGATCGCTTGACCCCTTGCCCTTATCATGATTTCGCCTCTACCAGAGTTGAATAGGGTCACACAAGCCACAACGTAGTTCATCACCGGCTTCTTTCCAATTCGAACAAGGTTTGCCTGACTGGAAATCATCCATCGCATCGCTCCGATACAGCCTTGGATACCTCATCTAAGGGAATAATGTGGTAAGATTAAACTTGCCATCATGCAGTCCATTAGATAGCTTTCTACGCCTACTACTTAAAAGCATATAGCCCATGTCGCGACGGCTATAAGGCTAATCCGTAATTTGGGGAAATATGCGTTGGCCGTTCAGTTTTGTATAATAGTCGAGTGTTGCATCCACCGCCTTTTGGAGCTGCACTACCTCTTCAGTCGTCAAGTGTCTGAATCTTCCTTGCAGCTTTAGGTACTCTTCTACCGGTTTCCTCTTGGTCTTGTCTAATGCGAGGCGGCTTGGCGAGCTTATTGAGAATACACCGTTCTCCATCTCGAATAGGACCCACATTCCTGTTTGAACAGCAAGCCTTCCCAACTCGATAGATAGATCCGCATCTGATCTCCAGCCTGGAGGGCAAGGCGTAAGAACGTGAAGGTATCTGGTGCCCTTAATCTTCTTCGCTTTCTCAAGCTTCTCTATGAAATCTGCTGGATAAGATGGAACCGCTGTTGCAATATATGGGATCCTGTGAGCGGCCATTATGAACGCCATATCCTTCTTGTTCTCTCTCTTCCCAGTCGGTGTTGTCGTCGTCCACGCACCGATCGGCGTAGCGCCGCTTCTTTGCATCCCAGTATTTCCATAAGCTTCATTATCGTAGCAGATGTAGATGAAGTCTGTCCGTCTTTCAGCTGCTCCACTCAATGCTTGAATTCCTATGTCAACTGTACCTCCGTCGCCAGCCCATCCTATCACTGTCACATCCTTAATCCCCCGCATCCTGAGCCCCGCAACTACACCTGACGCCGTTGCACCTGTTGTCGCAAACGCGATGTTCAAGACAGGAATGTTGAGCGAGGATGATGGGAATTGGCCTTGAATTATGCTCGTGCAACAGGCGGGTACAACGAAGATCGTTTTGCTACCCATAACCTTCAAAGTTAGACGCAACGCTAGGCTTGCCGCACACCCAGCGCACGACGCATTCCCTTGAAGTACAAGCTCCTCTTTGGGCAGTTCCTTCAGCATGACCATTTTCCGCTACCTCCTCAAATTCACCCATTCTATCCCTTCAACGCCTACTCCAGTCTCTAGGATTCGAAATGTCTTCTTCGCAACATCCTCGATGTCGCTTTGTGTTACGTCTCTTCCGCCAAGTCCAGCTATGAAGTTCTTCGTCAAATGTTTCTTGGGTAGATCGAATAGCGTGCTCCTTACCTCTGTGAAGAGTATCCCCTCCATTCCGAAGCTTATGTCACGGTCAATGATAGCGAGAGCTTTAGCTCTCGTCGCCATTTCTCGCACAGCCTCTCGTGGGAACGGCCTGAAAACTCTTATTCTCGCTGAACCTACTTTGTATCCCTCATCTCTAAGCTTCTTCACAGCCAGCTTGGCTTCGCTACCGATAGTTCCCATAGAGATTAAGATTACATCTGCGTCATCGCACATGTATTCTTCGATAAGGCCGCCATAGTTTGGGAGATCAAACTTCTCTGAGTATTCCCTAGCGACCTTTGGGATAAGTTGCTTAGCTTTCTCTAATGCTTCATGCATGTAGTATCTCAATTCCATGTAGTATTCGGGTGAAACTATGTTCCCGTGTGAAACTGGGTTCTCGACATCGAGTATCCAGCCGGGCTTGAATGGTGGCAGAAAATCATCTATCTCCTTCTGGTCTGGGATCTTTATCGGCGTACTTGTATGCGATAGAATGAAGCCTTCTAGGCAGATCATGGCTGGCATTAGTACTCTTTGATCTTCACATACTCGATACGCTTGAATTATGCTGTCAAATATCTCTTGATTTGATGCACAGTATATCTGGACCCAGCCTGTGTCCCTCTGCGGCAATGAGTCTCCATGATCCGCCCATATGGTCCAAGGCGGACCCATAGCCCGATTGACTACAGCCATCACTATGGGAAGTCTAGCTCCACTAGCCCAGTGTAACATCTCATGCATGTAAGCTAGACCATGCGCAGATGTTGCTGTGAACGTTCGAGCTCCGACTGTTGAAGCGCCTATGCACGCAGACATTGCGCTGTGTTCAGATTCTACACAAATGTACTCAGCATTCATCTTCCCTGAGTCTACGAGTTCAGCTATCTCCTCAACTATCTGGGTTTGAGGTGTAATTGGGTAGGCTGCTACCACTTGAGCTCTAGCTGCAAGAGCTGCTAAACCTGCAATATGGTTTCCAGTCTCAACTATAGTCTTAAGCATTCTATCATTCCTCACGGATCATTAAGATCGCTTTAACTTTGCATTCTTTTGCGCAGATTCCGCAGCCCTTGCAAAAGTCGTAGTCGATCTTCGGAGTGTCATCTTCCATGCGTTCGACAACAGCCTCAGGGCAGAAAACCCAGCATAGAAGGCATTTTGTACACTTCTTCATGTCGATCACAGGTCTGAAAGTCCTCCAAGTATCTGTCCTCCCTCCAGATCCCTTCGTTGGAATCGATATGCAAGTAAATGGCATTTCGAATTGTTTCTTCGATTGCTTAGTATGTTCCAACAAAACTGCGCCTCTTTAGGGCGCTTGATAACTACCTTGAAGGAGATAAATAGTTGCTGGAAGCGAACGGGATGTCTCAAGTCGAGAACTCTATTTGGCTAGAGAAGTCTTCTGAAATGCGAGTTCCGCTGCATATGCGTTCTTCTCGCCAACCTTTCCAGGCCACTCTTCTTTAATGACGTAGGTGACAGATTCGAGCTTCACTTCATCGGTGGCTCTTGCGAAAGCACCTAAAATAGCAGTATTGACCACAGGAAGCCCGGCCACGAGAAGGTTCAGTTCAAGCGCGATACTCGTTGCATCCACTGTAGCCAACCTATAGTTTGTTCCCAGTTGGATTTCTTCTGGTTTCTTTCGAGTGTTTATCAAGGCCAGTCCTCCTTCTTTCAGCCCTTCTGTCACGTCCATTATTCCAAGTAGACCTGAATCTAAGACAACCACATAGTCCGGATGGTAGATTTGGCTTCGAATCAGGATCTCCTTGTCGTTGAACCTTGCAAAGGCCTTTACTGGTGCTCCTCGCCTCTCTGCGCCGAAGAGGGCGAAGGCTTGAACGTATCTTTCTTCATTGAAAACTGCCTTAGCTAATAACTCGGCGGCTGTAACTGCACCTTGGCCTCCTCGCCCGTGAAATCTGATCTCTTTCAGAGCCGTGAATCCCCTTAGGATAGAGGGCATCACTGATATACTTCCCTGAATTTAAAAGAACGACGGTAAGAATTGAACCGTAGAACAGCTATGTCTTCTAAGACGAGCCGAATTCCGGAGGTAAAGTGCCCCGTGTGCGGTGTCGAAAGTCTAACGGAACAGGAGACCCAACATGATGTGGACTACTTTGGGCCTGTTCTACTTACCACTATCATTTGCGCCAACTGCGGTTTCAAACACAGCGACGTTATTTGCCTCAATGTGCAAGAACCTTCTTCGATAAGCACGTCAATAGAAGGTCCGGAAGATTTAAAAATGTCCGTCGTGCGTTCCGGCAACGCCACCATTCGAATCCCTGAATTAGGTGTGGTCATCACCCCCGGGCCTATAGCTGAGGGATTCATTTCTAACGTAGAAGGAGTCTTAGAGAGAGTTGAACAGGTTACGCAGATGCTACTTCGCGACCCGAAGAAAAGAGACCGAGCTGAAAGATTTCTCCAGAGAATAAAAGAAGCAAAAGATGGACGGCTTAAATTCACTCTAATTATCAATGACCCTCTAGGGAATAGTGCTATAATAGCGAAGGATGAGAGAAAGATCAAGAGGAGAAAACTGACTAAGAGACAAATAGAAAAGCTTACAGTCCGTCGATAAGCCTCTTGCCTAATAATAATTGATGTACATGTTGCGATGCGGCGATCCCAAAAGACTTTTCTCATGCGCCATCTCTATCAACCGTGAAGATGTTGTATGTCCGAATCTGGCGACTCGAGTTCTAAGATGGTGGATATCTTCCATTTGGCTGAGCGATATCTCGATAGAAAGATTCTAGTAACGATCGATAGAGATCACGGTTTTGAAGGGACCTTGTCGGCCGTCTCAAGGTCACCGCCTGGGATCTGGCTTTCCGGAGTAGACGCTGTGATCTTTCGAACAACTTTAGCGAACCCTCTCCCTCAAATAGTCTCTCGTCACAAGAAAAGCGAGATCTTCATCAATCTGAATTCTGTTCAGCGGATTGAGATTCTTCCATCTGAATGAAGCCATTCTTGACCTGTTTCTGGCTATAAACGCTGATGAATGAGTCCATAGCTTCAAGGACCTTTATCAAAAACCTTTAGAAGCGCTACTATGCCTTTTCGTAGAAAATAGTGATAGATAACGCATAGGTTGGATTTGCAAGCTGAACTAGAATGAATCGTGAAGCTAAGGATGAGCAAATCGGATGGCTTGGCGGCGTAGCGATTAGAACCAATGAGGCAAAACTTGTATTCGACCCTGTTCCAGGCGGTCTAGTGGAACAGGATGCTCATGTCTTCATATCTCACGCACATGCAGACCATACCTTCGGGTTCTCAACTGGTGCTGCCAAGTATTCAACCATAGAGACCAAGAAGATCTTTGAGGATATACGCAAGAAGACGGTTCGCAACTTCAAAGAGGTCAAGATTAGACACAGAGTCAGGATAGGCGATGTTGCAGTATCTGCTTTGAATGCTGGACATATTCTCGGGTCTACTCAATTCAAAGTTGAGCTACCCCAGAAGACCGTCCTGTATACCGGCGACATCAACTGTGTTAACACATTGACGACTTCTTCAGCCGACGAAATAAGGTGCGACCTTCTGGTAATCGAAGCAACTTACGGAAACCCGTCCTACGTCTTTCCCCATAGAGATAGGACCTACGCGAAGATTGTCGAATGGGCAACTCAGCAAGCAAAGGATGGGAGAATTCCAACTTTTCACGTCTATGCAGCTGGAAAGGCGCAAGAGATCGTGAAGTTGTTTAATGTCTATACCAAGCTACACGTAGTCACGCATCCTATTATCGCTAAGGTGAATGAGACTTACTCGAACAAAGGGGTAAGGCTACAGTACATTAGTACGTTCAACGATGAAGCTGCCAAAATATTGGAAAACGGCGCCTGCGTCTGTGTGACGACACCTTCCACACAGTCGTTTTCAACAGAGAAATCTATAAGAGCTGTAGCAACTGGTTGGGCTGTTAGAATGCCTCTAGAATGTTCCTCAGCCTTCCCGTTGAGTAGTCACGCTGACTTCAAGCAGCTTACTCAATTTGTTAGAGCGACAAGAGCGAAGACCGTTTACACCTTTACCGGATATACAAACATGTTCACGGCCTACTTGCAGCGGAAGTTTGGAGTTGACGCTCGTCCAATTCCAGCATTCGTGCAGAGGAGATTGTTCGAATTCTGACTTTTCTCTTTGGACGGATTCTGCCTCTAGGCGAAGGTGGATTAGATCCCTAAGTCATAGCCGGCTTTACGGCTCCTTAAGGAAACCACCACAAGTGGTGAAAGGGTGGTCAACTAGACAGAGATGTCGAACCCCTATAACAGATTTATTGATTTTCATGATTGCATTTTACCTTTATCCATTGCAATCTTTTCATTCAAATATGCATGCTCAGCTAGAGTTTGCTAAACTCCGAAAGAAGCTCACGTTAGAGCGAACCCGCCATGGGGTTCCATACAGCTTCTGCATAATATGCTTTGACAAGATTGCAGATCGTAACATTGAGATCTGTCTGGTTGAAGTTGACGAAGTGAAGTTGAATGCGTTTTCGGAGACCTTCGCCCATGATTCTGGACGAAACACATAAGTGCCTTCCATGCCTTATCTTAGGTTCAGAATGACTTGCGACTGATTTTCGAGGATGATGTAGAATGAAGATTGGAAAAGGAACGCTAATGGTCTTCCTGATCGTCTTAGCAACTTTTTTGGTATTTTCAAGTTCTGTTGAAGCAGCAGTTCCCCCGCAACTCAAGGCGTCTAAAACTATAACGCCAAGCTCAGCTAAGGCTAGTAATGATCTTACAATAAAGATTCGTCTCGAAGGTATCGGCGAGCCCGCTTTAGCTCCCACGCCCGCAGATATCGTGCTCCTCGTAGACAGATCAGGTAGCATGAAAGGCCAGAAGCTAGCTGATGCTAAGAATGCATCGAAGACCTTCGTCGATTTGCAAGGATCGAATAACAGAGCTGAACTCATTTCTTTCGCAGGCTCAGCCATAATCGAAGTGCAGTTCACGACCATGACTGCGGATGGCAAAACTACGGTCAAGAATGCTATAGATAAGTTGACCTCAGTCGATAAGACCAACATCTATGAAGCGATAGATAAAGCGAACAAAGAACTTGAAACCAAAGGCAGAGACAAGGTTCTGCTTGTTGAAATCTTACTGACGGACGGAAGACCTACCACTGGAAATACGAAGACTGATGATATAATAGACCTAGCGGTCAGCGCTAACGTAACCGGAATTCGAATCTACACAATTGGATTGGGCAAAGACGTTGACGCAAACCTACTGAGTAGCATCGCAAACGCAACAGGCGCCAAATATTATTTTGCGCCTACTAGCGCCGACCTTCAAGCTATCTACACCGAGATTTCTCAAGAGATTTCGAAGATCGTTGGAACCGATATCAAAGTTCGCGAAGAGCTGCCGACAACGCTCGTTTCATATAATAATGATGCAACCGTAGCGCCTACAAGCGTTCAAGATGGAAAATTGACTTGGAATGTAGGAACATTGAACGTCGGCGAAGTATGGGAAGTTACCTTCACCGTCCACGCGATCAAGGACGTACTTGTCGACACCACTGTCGTTCAAACTAAGGTCGAATACATCTTAGCAGAGGCAACTCACACTATGGATGTCACACCAGGCATAATTGCCCGCGATGTTTCTGCTGTTGAACAAGTTGCTTCAAAGACAACGGCGACTACTGGTGAAATAGTTCAAGTAAATGTTACTGTGAAGAACCTCGGCAGTAAATCTGAAACATTCAGCGTTGGAGTTTACTACAATGATCTATCCGTCGCCACGCGCTCCGTTACATTAGGCGCTGGAGCCTCTTCAGTGCTCACTTTCAATTGGAATACCACCAACGTGACGCCTGGAACCTACAATATATCAGCAAAAGTTGACCCTGGTAATTTGCTTACAGAGACCAACAAGACTAATAACGTCTGTTTGAAGCCGCTCTATGTGACCATTACGACAGGCGGCGCCGGATTTCCTTTCCTGCTCCTCGCACTTCTCGCTGTTTTCGTCGCTATCGCCGTTCTTATCCCTGTACTGGGTATTGCTGGGAGAGGGGCCCCGCCTCCAGCAGGACCTGCAGTTGCTCGACCGGTGAGGTGGGTTCCTCGTTTCAGACCCGCTCGAAGAGTTGGATTTTGGAGGAGAAGGGTCGTCTGTCCAGTCTGCTTCATGCCTGTTCAATACGACCCAGCTTCCAAACGATGGTACTGTCCATACTGCCAGAGGTACTGTTAGAACGTTCAGCTAGCTCCCCCACCCTATTTTTGCGTAAATTGTTCCAGAGAGAAGGAAATTTCGTTCTATAGCAAGCGTTTTAGCTTGAAAAACGGTCCTAGTTTTAGATGTGCCTCGAGGTAGCTGTATGTGTCCTTTTGGATTCGTTTCAAATGAAAAGTACTTGCAGTTGCAACATGAGAAAGAGAAGGTTGAGAGATCCTTAGAAGAGGTTAAGCGGAGCTTTGATGAAGCGAATAAGAAGATTCAACGTCTCACCGCTGAGAACAATGTTCTGGTCAAAAGGAACAAGTTACTTGAGGATCAGATGGTAGTGGTCGAGAGAGAAAGGGATGACTTGAAGATTAAAGTTGATACTCTAACCGAGGAAAGAAAGCTTTTCCAGAAATTGATAGGTCAGCTTGAGGCAAGAGCTAAGAAACGAAAGAAAGAGGAGCCCGCAGACCAAGTTTCTTCTTGAACATGAAGGCTTAAGTGGCACCATTCAAGGCGTCGATCAATATGTCCGCTTGCGTGAGCAGTTCTTCTGCTAAATCCTCTGGTATGTGTTTGCCCGACTGTGCTTGAACGTGATTTTTGAATGCGTTGAGTATGTTCATCGCTGTCTTATATTGTCCCTCGTCAATTTTCCGTTGGCATGCTTCAAGTTTCGCTACTAGGCTCTGCGCTATTCCTTTATTTTTGAATGAACCCTCGTTAATTGCGTCCTTGATTATGTCCTTCAGATCATCGACTGAGTTTGTTTGCGTAGTCGGTCCTCCCTCGTCTCCATCATCGTCCCCATTCGAGTCGGCAACGCTAAAGGTTACGGCCTTGGTAGCAGTGTTGCCTGCGAGGTCTAGAGCTGTCACAGTTAGAATATGCTCGCCAACCGATAGACTTGGGGCTGAATCGTTTTGAACTGGGTTGTTATCCAGAGCCGCAGTAACGTCTGCCAAACCTGACATTAGATCTGACGCGTTAAAGCTCACTATAACAGACTCGTTAACTGCGTAGGTTCTGGCTTCTGGAGAAGTTATTGTTATTGTTGGCGTGGTTTTATCGACTTTAACGGTTATGTTCTTGGCCTCTTCGATGTTTCCAGCTTTGTCTGTTGAGTAGAATTCTACTAAGATTTGACCCTCAATCGTAATATTGATTGGTTGATCATATTTCGTCCAGTCGCCATCGTCGAGGCGATACCAAGTCTCGTTCAGTAGAGCTGTTGAATTCACTTGGAATTCGATTTGGACATCTGAGACGTACCAACCCTTTTCTCCCATCGTTCCCCAGAGAGAAACGGTAGTATTTGGTGGCGTTGTTGCTAGAGTTATCGTATCGAAGTAGGCTGGTGAAATGTAGGTTCCATTGCTGAATATCACGTAGACTCTCTTTAAGCCATCTCCGTCTGATAGATTCCAAGCCTTTGTGTCTGCATATGTTTCCGGCTCTGTCCAAGTTAAGTTGTTGTTTGAGAATGACATGTTGACGGCGTTCGATATCACGTGTTCTGCTGAGAGAACCAAGCTCACTGCGGTCGAATTTGTGTAGACTGCGTCATTATTTATCTTGATCGGTTTCTCTATGGTGATGTTCTCAGTTCTTGTCTGCTCTACATTTCCGGCGTAGTCAGTTGAGTTATACTGGATTGTGAAGTTTCCATCCAAGTTGACTGGGAATGGCTCGCCGTAGTGTACCCATGAGCTGTTGTTTATGTTGTAGACCGTTTCTGCTACCCCGGAACCTTCTGGGTTGTCTTCTGCTACTAAGGTTAAAAGTACGTCTGATCCGTATTTGCCGTCAGGTCTAAAGACACCGTCTATTGCCAAGCTTGTAGTTGGACTAGTATCATCTTCAACTATTGTTAGTTCAACTTGTACTGACTGATTGATTGAACCTGATACTGCATATACGGTTATACTATAAGATCCATTCTCGGTGGATAGGGATACCGTGAATGTCATGGTCACATTTTCCGGTGGAGTTATCTCCTCAGGCTGAAATGAAACTGTTGTTCCATCCGGTAGCCCTGTAACATTCGCTGGTTGGAAGTATACCGTTTCATTGAAATCTCCTATAGGTTTCACTGTGAGGGTTACTATGTCCTTTCCTGCTTGGCTTACTGTCACTGCGGTTGGTGATGCTGTGAGGGTAAAACTGCTTTCTTGACTCGACGCTAGGGTTGCCAGTGGTGAAACGAGTGCTAGAAATAGAAGTGCCAAGATGAACGTTCGTGTTCCCAATATGTTTCTTAAATGTATCTCCATTTGCTTCCCCAATTTCTAAATTCGATAAGCTCTGGATATATAAGTGTTGCCATGTGCCACACAAACACGAAATCGCCCGATACGTTCGGATATCAAGTAACTTCTAACATGACAGCGATGCCCATCTCAATGACTTCTACTTCGTAAAATCATTAATACTCAATGAGCGTTGACATTTCAACTATGACTTGCTATTTTAGGCATCTTCAAGACGTTTTCAAGGAAGCAGGCGTTGAGGTCACAGGTAAGAATAAGAAGCAGATCGATCAAGCGATCCATAAGATTGTAAACGTGAAGTATAAGAACTGCACTCTAGCTTGGAGACGAGTTAAAGAAAGAATTAAGAAGGATGAGATGGAAAGGAAGGCTTTCATAAACGAATTGAAGACGTTGAAGCTGAGTTAGACTGTTTCTATTTGCAGTGCGTGACGACTATTGTTAGTGAGGTTAAGTCGACTGTCATGTCGAATATATGGCCGAGATCTTGTTCGTTTACGCCCCATGTGAAATGCGCTTTTATCAGCTGCCCCTCAATCACAAGTGAGTCTAGCCTATGGGTCATATTTCCCATAACCGTCAAGAATGTTGTTTCCGCGATCTCTTGAGCTTCCTCTTCACTTAAGCCGTCGGTTATGTCTACATCTACAACTACGTCCAGCTTTCTTCCTTCATTGACTACGGCGGTAAATCTTGTCGGTTTCGTGGCTGGCTGAGGCAACTCTTTGTCTGTTAAGAGGTCCCAAACGCCGTCGCATATAGCTGAAGTGATTTCGCCCCTCTGTCCTACTGTCGCTACAGCTTCATGTTTGGCTATGACTTGGAGGAGAATTCGGCCTGTTCTGTCTCCGTGCCCTGGGTGAGCGGTGTAAAATACAATCCTAATAATCCATGAATAGCCATAAGGAGGCTCATTGACTATCTTCCGGGTTTCGATTACCGCGAACCCTTCATCTAGGCCATCAAACTTGAATGTGGACGTATTACGGATCAATGTTACAGCTATGGCTACAGCTTCTTTTTGATCGATGCCGCCTGCTTCCGCTTCTACGATCTGATTTACGAGTGCCTCGATCCCTCTCTGTATCGTAATCAATTGATCTGGCAAAGGCGTCTCAGAAGCCCCCCCATCTACCCATACCACAGTCTTGCTGGTCTTCATTCCAGCTTCTTTGTGTATTGTCACCGTCAACTCATATGTGAAGTAGTCTGCTGCCCCAGGCTTTGCTCGATAGCTTTCAGGGTTTACAGTCGTGAAGTTGTTTCCTATGATTATTCTCTTGAGCTCTCTGACCTGTTGAGGCGTCAAATTTACTTTGAATGTTTTTCCGGCATGAAATTTGCTGGAATAATGTGCTATGTTGTCTATGCCGATTGTGAGGTTGTCGTTGGCTCCGGCAAATCCTCCCGTTCTCTCCCATTCTATTTCTAGGTATATCCGTGAGCCTTGAATGGATGCGACTTCAACATAGACTTGAGGCGCGTCTAATATTCCGGGTTGGTAGTGAACCTTGCCTTCGATAGTGACCTCCGAGAACAGGTATGGCGTTGGATCCAGTTGTTGCGCGAATGTCAGAGAGATTGTTCCCGTCGGATCCTTAAGTGAGATTGGTAGTCCGAATTGGAACGCAACCATCGTCATAGTTCCGTGAACTCGGACTAATGTATTGTCGAAAGACGCTGGATCCGCCAATATCTCTCTGATCCAAATGCTGTGTGTGTAGTAATATCTCTCGTAGACGATTGCGCTAACTCCGACCAAAACTATGAGAATTGCGACGATCGCGATTTTTATGTTTCTGCGCATCTCTGTTTCTTCCCTCTATTCATGAAGAACTGGGCGAGTCATTAATCTTGAGTTTGGAACGTATGTTCGAAATAGTAGAACAAGTCTTTTAGCACATAGATTCATTAGCTGAACTTCTTGACTATTACTTGGATAGAGGGTTAGATTGAGAGGTGAATCGATAGCTTCAGCTCGGACTTCGGCTGTTGAACCTTCGCCGATAAGGAAACTTGTGGACACTATTTCTGCCACTCCTGGAGTAGTTGGTCTCCATGCTGGGGAGCCTGACTTTGACACCCCAGCCCACATCAAACAGGCTGCAATAAGAGCGTTGAATACCGGTTATACGCATTATACGAATACAGCTGGAATCCCTGAGCTTCGTGAGGCGATAGCTGAGAAGCTTAGAAGAGAGAATGAGATCGATGTCGATCCGGAGAACGAGGTGCTAGTGACTCATGGCGGTTACGCAGCAATCTATGCTTCGCTTCAAGCCTTGATAGATCCTAGCGACGAGATCCTTTTGATCGAGCCTGCTTGGACCTATGATGGTTTTATAGCTCTGGCTGGAGGAAGCAAGGTTCCGTGCGGTCTGCATGGCCCGAGTTTCGAGTTGACAAAGGACACACTTGAATCGAAGGTCTCTGATAGGACCAAGCTGATTCTCGTTAGTTCTCCGAATAATCCTACTGGGAATATGTTCTCGAGAGAGGAGTTGGAGATTGTTGCTGAAGTTGCTAAGACGAGAGATCTACTTGTCTTGTCCGACGAGGTTTATGAGAAGCTTGTCTACGACGGTCTAAGTCACTATAGCATCGCCTCCTTCCCAGGCATGAGCGACAGAACGATAACCGTCAATTCTTTCTCCAAGACCTACGCGATGACTGGATGGCGTATTGGGTATATCGCCGCGAGCAAAGAGGTTGTTATAGCCATAAAGAAGGTTGTTGCTTACGGCTACGGTTGCATCAACGCCGCTGTTCAGAAGGCTGCTGTAGAGGCGTTGACGGGGCCGCAAGATTGCGTTAAGGAAATGTTGAAGGAGTATGATCGTCGGAGACATCTCATAGCCAAAGGACTCAATGAGATTTCTGGAGTAGAGTGCAAGAAGCCGAAGGGCGCTTTCTACGCTTTCGCGAATGTTTCAAGCTTCAAGCTTTCATCTCAAGAATTTGCAGCAATGCTACTTCAAAAGGCTAAGGTTGCGACTATACCTGGAAGCGCCTTCGGCTCTTCCGGCGAGGGATACCTTAGAGTCTCATTCGCTACATCGCAAGAAAACATAGTTGAAGGACTCGACAGAATCAGAAAGTTCGTTGATGGATTGAGATAGCGTCTCATCTAATGCTGTTCAGTTTCGCTCGCTGCAGGCTTTGGGATTTAGTATCGCTCTCTTGCTGCTACGAAGAGGATCGTCCAGAATAGTAGTCCAGCTATAGAGATTATGAATGAGATTATTCCGAAGTCTCCCATAGTCAACCATGGCGTCCAACTCGATAATGGCCAGCTCGAGCTGTTAGGTATCGTTATCTTGAATGAGGCTACGTAGAGCCATCCGAGAAGACCGAAAACGAATACGACGAATCCAATCATAGAGATTGCTCTTAAGGTTGAACCTCGTATCGGTGCGGAATAGTAGTACGGCGGATAATAGTCTTCTGTGAAGGGGAGGCCGCAATGAGCGCATAGGGCTGCGTAGTAAGGGTTCAAGCGAGTACACCTCGGACA
>Ga0209725_1000324_pt1 | contig 29298 bp, 29 predicted proteins | sample I18A1metaG_FD_184145 | JGI IMG/M metagenome (GOLD analysis project Ga0209725, IMG submission 184145) | Lake sediment bacterial and archeal communities from Gulf of Boni, Indonesia to study Microbial Dark Matter (Phase II) - ​I18A1 metaG... | ecosystem: Environmental > Aquatic > Freshwater > Lake...
ACTGAAGACTCGATTGTGACTTTTTCGGCTTCAGTCCATGCTGGGCTTTGTTTTCTGGTGGTGGTTTGAATAACTCCCGTGGCGTCACGTATCAGAAGGAAAATCACGTCTTTGCTTTCTCGTTTTCGGTAAACCCATCCTCGAATATGCACGTGTTTGCCTTCACATCGGCCTTCTAAGATGTCTTGAATAGGTGTAAAGAGCATCGTTTACCACTGTCCTCTTAACCTTTCGTTACTCCATCCTAAATATTTACTTATAAACAAACTGCTACCAAACTCGTCCCTAACGAAAGAATGGCTTAAGGCCCAACGTAGCCTATCTCAGTCTGAGCCAAAACTGTTTTCAGTCCGGCTTCCAGCAACGTTTCTCTAACTTTTCGCATTTCAGCGACGTGTGGTCGTTCCATGCTTAGTCGGCGGAATGTTGGAAAATAGTCGAGGACGCAAACTTGTACTTCTGGATTTATGTTAGCTATTCTTACGCCCATTTCTCGAATCTCATCTAAAGATATGAAGTACTTGTTGTATGGAACGCCTACGCCGATGAACAGTGGTTCTGGATAGTAGTTGTCGATTAGGTATTTTGTTAGAGCCCAAGAGTTTTCCAAGTATTGTTCAGCCAGTTTTTGGTCAGTCACTCCTGTAATTTTCATGAACGTCTCGGTTCTCAATCCCTTCAAGTCAGGACCAACATCCGTGACTCCCGCCTCTACTAGGCAATCCACGTAATCATTCGTCAAAACAGTTGCGTTCGTATCTAAATGCAGTCGAGCCCGCTCGTCTGGATTCATCCGTCGCAACTCCTGAAAGAATCGTATCAGCCAAGCACGGTTGAGCGTGGGTTCTCCACCAGAAATAGCCATTCGGTCCACGCCATACTTTTTCCGCTCTGCTGTTAAGACTGCAGCCGCCTCTAAAGGCGTCAAAATCGGAGCCACATTATCATATGTAACCGTATAATTCTGACACTGTGGGCATCGCAGGTCGCAACCATGTGCAAAACACGCCACCTCAACGTAGTGGCGCTCGCTCTTCTTCACCCGCCAAGGTGTGCCGACGCCGCCAACTGGATGAGGCTGAAAACCCGAAACTCTTCGAAGTGGCATGTAGTCTTTAGGCAACTCTAAACTGATTCTCATCCTATCCCGAACAGGCGTGACACACGTCGGCTTAACTTCCCCATCAATGAGCATGGCGCAAGCGAAACAGCCACCTGTCTCACATGGAGCAAAAATCTTGGTTCCACTGGGGAACTTTCCGAATTCTAAGCCTAACAACTCGAGCGCTCGCTTTACCGTGACTCGCTCGGGCACTCGAAAACGGTCATCATCAACCGTTATTGTGATTTGCTTCCTCGGAATCGTATCCCTTACTCGTTCAACCGCCCTGTACGGGCACGCCACATAACAGACACCACAGTCAATGCAAGCCGTTTCAAAACGTTCGATGCTCGGCTTTCCAACGCCTGGGCAAGAAAAGTGTTCGGTGCAGAATCCGCAGTCTCTACACTCCTTCGAGTTTCTGCGGCAAACGTAAAAAGATGTCAACTGCTAAGCCTCTACTTTACTTTGAAGAACTCTGCGAGTCTCTTAGTCTCAGACCGTTTCAGGGCGTCTGCACATTTTCTTGGATCCAAGAACTTGAAATCTAATCCCAAAGTCGTGAGTAGGCTTTGAACACCCTTCGCTAAACCCGGAGCCGCAAGGACTCCTCGAACTTCACGGTTCACCATCCCCCGAATTGAGTCCACGTATCTTGCCAACTGAAGCGCAGCCCCGCGCCCAGCCGTTTTCCGCTTGATTTCCACCACCACGAATTTTCCGTTTCCGTCAATTCCATAAACGTCGACGAATCCAGGCTCAACCTTCTTCTCATACGTGATTGGCTTAAACTCCGACTCTAAAATGGACGGTTCAATTAGTATCGCCTTCTGCATGTCTTCCTCACTTGCGTACAGGGAAAATTCTCCGGCGTCGATTAAGCTTAGAGCAGACAACAAATAGACGCGGTCGAAAACCAGCCTAACCGACTCAGGAGGCTTCCGGCGAACTGCCCGTATTTGCAGAGCATTTTCAGTTACACGCGTTTGAAACAAACACTTCGGAGGCTGCCAGTTCACGGGCTCATAGCCGCTCGGACGATGAACCAGCACCGAGCCGTCTTCCTTAATCATGGCGATTCGCTCGCCGGGCTCTAGCTTTGAGCTTGCTCGTCCTCGATATTCAACCGAACAGTTCCCAATGATAATCAGGGCTTTCCGCTCAGAAAGGGCGTCCTTAACAAATGCCTCTGCTTTTTCGACCGATGGGTTTTCTAAGGTTACGGTGGGCTTTCGGTTTGGCACGTTATTCGCCAACAATCTTTAGAAGAAGACAGCACAGATAAGATTTCTGAAAAGGCCATGACAGAGTGGACTAAAAAACGCAGAGTCATGCATCACTATGACCGTTTAGCTGCTATTTACGATGCTCAATACGCAGAGGAACAAAACGCAAAGATAAAGGCGGCACTAAGCAGCATGACTCTCAAAAAAGACAGTCTCCTACTAGACGTAGGCTGCGGAACTGGGCTACTCTTTGAACACCTTCTCAGCCACGCTAAACTCGTCATCGGGTTGGACACGTCATCGAAAATTCTGAGCAAGGCAAAGGAACTTGTAAAACAATTCCCGAGAGTCTGCGTTATTCGAGCCGATGCTGACCACATCCCCATTAAAAATGAGGTCTTCGACGCAGTCTTTGCCATAACCCTCCTGCAGAACATGCCGAAACCCATCAGGACGCTTCAAGAAATGAAAAGAGTAAGCAAGCGCCATGCAACTATTGTGGCTACTGGATTAAAGAAAGAGTTCACTCAAGAAGCCTTCAAAAACCTGCTCAACGAGGCAGAATTAGAGACTGTTGTTATGAAAACAAACGGGCAACTGAAAGGATATGTTGCTATTTGCAGAAAACCATGATGGGAAAGCCTTAAAAGAACGCTCACATGGTATAAGCGTGAGGAATCGAATTGGCACCAACTCACGGATCATTGGCAAAGGCAGGAAAGGTCCGTTCACAAACCCCAAAGATTGCGCCCACTCCCAAAAAGGGGCAAGTACCTAGGATACGGTGTCGACGCAACTACGAAAAACGAGTTGTTCTTCAGCGTAATCCTGGGCAAAACTGGGGAAGCCAGAGGAGAACGTAGAAACCTTTCTGAAAGCCGCTCAGCGTCTAGTATGGATAGTTTTTAAATTTTAGATTCTTGAAAAGCGCTATTACGGGCTTTGTTGTTTCACTACGTAAGTATGAGAGGCGAATGTGATGATATGCGCAGACATGGTTCTAATGAATGGAAACGTTTTGACTATGAATCCCTCAAAGCCTCTTGCTCAGGCCATAGCCGTCAAAGACGACAAAATCGTTGAAGTCGGCACGGACGCAGAAATCCGACCGTGGATAGGGAAAAACACCAGGGTATTAGACCTCAAGAGGAGAACTGTTGTTCCTGGTCTCATAGACACACACGTGCACATGGCAGGATTTGGAAGATCCATGGCAGGAATCAACCTACGAAACGTCAGATCCATAAGGGAAATACAGGAAAAACTAGAGAGGTATGTACAAAAAACGTCGAAAGAAAGTTGGGTCCTGGGCCACGGATGGGACCAAGACCGCCTTAAAGAAAAACGATACCCTACGCGGTGGGATCTAGACAAGTTTTCGCCAAACAACCCCGTACTCTTTACTCGGGTCTGTGGGCACGTATGCGTCCTAAACAGCAAGGCATTAGAACTGATTGGTGTAACCAGGGAGGCGGTTCCTCCGTTTGGAGGACAGATTGACAAAGACGCAAAAACAAGCGAACCTACCGGCATTTTGCGTGAAAACGCCATGGACTTGGCATGGAAAGCAGTGCCTGAACCCAGCGAAGAGGAACTCACTAAGGCGTGTGGTTTGGCATGCCAAAAAGCGGTAGAATCAGGACTGACGAGTGTTCACTGGTTGATCTCCTCACAAGCCGAGATTCTGGTCATTCAGAAGCTTCGCGCAGAAAACAGACTTCCCATACGAGTATACATTATGATTCCAGTGGATTTTCTGAATCATTTGACTGATTTAGGCTTGCGCACGGGCTTCGGAGACGACATGGTCAAGATTGGGGGCGTAAAAATTCTTGCAGACGGTTCTTTGGGCGCTCGCACTGCAGCCCTTGCAGAGCCGTATGATGATGACCCTTCAACTAAAGGGATGAGTCTCTACAGCCAGGAACAGTTAGACGCTCTGGTTGCCAAGGCGCATAAGGCTGGTCTTCAGCTTGCGATACATGCCATTGGCGATCAAGCCGTAGGCATGGTATTAACAGCCTTAGAAAAAGCATTGAAAAAAGAACCGAAAAGAAGGTATCGTCACCGTGTAGAACACGCCTCAGTTCTTAACGAAAGGCTGATTCAACGCATGAAAAAGCTGGGGGTGATGGCGACTGTGCAGCCACATTTTGTAATCTCTGATTTCTGGGTTGTCGACCGTGTAGGGTTAAAAAGAGCGAGGTGGGTTTATCCTTTTAAAACGCTGATTCAAAAAAGTGTGTTGATTGCTGGCAGTTCAGACTGTCCCGTAGAGCCCATCAGCCCTCTACTTGGCATTTATGCGGCTGTGGCGAGGAAAGCCTTCGCAGATGAAGGAATTTCGGTGGATGAGGCTCTTTGTTTGTATACAGTTAATGCTGCATACGCCTCGTTCGAAGAAAACATTAAAGGCTCAATTGAGGTAGGCAAGCTTGCCGATTTCGTAGTCTTATCTCACGATCCCTGTAAGGTTCTGCCTGATAAAATTAGGGATATTGAGGTGGAGATGACAATCGTCGGTGGAAAGATGATGTATGCTAAGTCGCCTATGGAAAAAGCTTAAGATGTAGTGCTCTTTCAATTGATTTTGATGATGTTATGGCTAACAAAGCTGTCATTTTGAGAGTTCTAGTGGCGATTGGAAGAGTGGCTCTTAAGATGGCTATTGTTGCCGTTACCGTTTTGGTTATTGACGTTATTGGACTTACGGTATATGGGAGTTTAATGGGCAAGAACACGTTTTCAAGTTTATGGTTTCTCCTTGTTCTGGAAGGGGCGGTCATGATGTTCTTTGGCTTGCTAGGAACAACAGTAGTCCCCCAAGCTCGCATGATAGGAGTTCCCTGGTCAGGATCTGTTCGTGCGTCAGTCGATGAAATAAAAAGAGACCGTGTAAAACAAGTAGAGTTCTGGGTTGCTGTGGGGATTGTCGGTCTCATACTCTTCTTTTTAGGGCTTTTGACACATGGGTAATTCTGAAATACACCATAATCCCTCTCCCCCTCTACAGAGATAATAACGCACACAACCTCGTAGATAACAAGATAGAGTATTTATCTAAAAGTGCGTATTTGCATATTCTAGATGAGCGCCAATGAGCGAGAAAGCTTACAGAGAAGTCATCAAGAAACTAATGAATATTCCCAACCCAACAAAAGAGGATGTTAATCAAATTAAGATACAAGCAGCCGCCATTTATAACCTGAAAAAAATTCCTTCCAACTCCGAACTTATACGTTGCCTCCAGCCCAATGAAAAAAGAACGCTACTTTCCCTCTTGCGCAGAAAGACTGTACGCACCATTTCCGGAGTCACAGTAGTCGCCGTGATGACGAAGCCTTGGCCATGCCCAAAAACTTCCCCATGCGCGTATTGTCCTGGCGGTCCGCCCTATGGAGTTCCTCAAAGCTATACGGGTCACGAACCGGCAGCAATGAGAGGAATTCAAAGTAGTTTTGACCCCCATAAGCAGGTGAAAAACCGCATCGCGCAACTGGAAGCCATTGGACATAGGGTAGATAAAGTAGAAATCATTGTAATGGGTGGAACCTTCCCCGCCATGCCCTTAGACTATCAAGAACACTTCATTCAAGGATGCCTAGACGCAATCATTCTGAGAAAATCTCAGTCACTTGAAGAGGCTGAAAAACTCGCCGAAAAAAGCCGAATTCGCAACGTTGGAATTACAGTAGAAACACGCCCTGACTGGGCCAAGAAAGAACACATTGACCACATGTTGGCTATGGGCGTAACCCGGGTCGAACTTGGCGTGCAGAACATATACGACGACATCTATGAATTAGTTGACCGTGGACATAGCGTCCAAGATGTCATCGAAGCTACACGCACATTGAAAGACGCTGGATTAAAGGTGGCTTACCATCTCATGCCGGGTTTGCCGGGCTCCAATTTTAAGCGAGACCTTGAAGCATTTCAAACAATATTTACGGATTCTGGCTTCAAGCCAGACATGATTAAGATTTATCCATGCCTCGTCATTAAAGGGACAAAGGCTTACGAATGGTGGAAAAAAGGCGAATATCAGCCATACACCATAGAGCAAGCGGTCCAACTCATTTTGGAAGTAAAGAAACTGATTCCTCCGTGGTGCCGAATCATGCGAGTTCAGAGAGACATTCCAGCCTTCCTCATCGAGGCTGGAGTGAATCGAAGCAACCTTCGGCAACTTGTTTTCCAGAAGCTTACAGAGGAAGGAGTACGATGTCGATGCATACGATGCCGAGAAGCAGGACATAGATGGTTAACCGACAAAATAAAGCCAAACCCAGAAAACATTATCGTATTGACTGGGAAGGAAAAAGCTTCTGAAGGAGAAGATGTCTTCATTTCAGTTGAAGACCCAGCCAACGATGTCCTCATCGGATATCTGAGGTTACGTATTCCCTCCGAGAAAACGCACAGACCAGAAATTCGTCATGAAAAGGCTTCGATAGTGCGTGAGCTCCACGTTTACGGCCCTTTGGTTCCAGTTGGAAGGCACATGGCTAAAGCGTGGCAACACAAAGGGTATGGAGGCATCCTCTTGTCAGAGGCTGAACGACTGTCCCAAGAAGATTACGACCGAAAAAAGATTGTTGTTATAAGCTCGCTCGGAACAAAACAATACTACATGCGGTTCGGTTATAATTACGACGGGCCTTATGTTTCAAAAACGTTAAGAGGATAAGCAAATGAGCGAAGAATTTCCAGGCTATAAAGGAGAAGCCCTCAAAGCCCTAAAAAAGGCAGGAGCAGAAATCGGCGACATCGTACGTCTCACAGAAAAAGAAACTAGCTACGAAGGAGTTCTCATCCCCCGATCCGAATACGGCGACGGCAAACATGTCGTTATAAAGTTAAAAAGCGGCTACAATATCGGAGTTCACATCACCCCAATCACGCGAATCGAAAAAATTGGAGCAGGAGCCAAACCCACTTTTGTTTCCGCTCCGCTCCCTAAGCAGAAACCTAACTTACCAAAGGTAGTTATACTCAGTACGGGAGGCACTATCGCTAGCCGAGTTGATTATCGAACAGGCGGAGTGCGCCCAGCACTCTCCGCCAGCGACCTCTACAGCGTGGTTCCAGAACTTTCAGAAATCGCCAGAATAGACGCCGAGATTTTGTTCAGCTTGTTCAGTGAAAACATCGCTCCGAAGCATTGGTCAGAAACTGCGAAAGCCATTGCCAAACAAATTGGGAATGGCGCGGCTGGAATTGTGGTTGCGCATGGAACCGATACACTTGGGTACACTGCTGCGGCGTTAAGTTTTGCGTTACAGAGTTTGCCCGTACCCGTCGTAATGGTAGCCTCTCAGCGGTCTGCAGATCGTCCCAGTTCGGACGCAGCTACAAATCTGACAGGTGCGGTAACGGCTGCAGCTAAAGCCCCATTTGCCGAGGTGGTTGTGGCTATGCACGAAACCGTCTCAGACAAATCCATTGTGTTCCATCGAGGAACAAAAACTAGGAAGTGTCACACGAGTCGTCGGGACACCTTCAAATCTGTTAATGTTCTGCCACTTGCTAAAATGGAGAATGGGCATATCAGAATGTTAACTGAAGACTATGAGAAGAGAGACCCAAACCGCAAACTCGTCCTAAAGCCCGATTTTGACGACAGAGTTGCACTCATTAAGTTTTATCCCGGCTTAGATTCAAAAATTATTGAATGGTACGTTGATGAAGGCTATAAGGGCATTATTCTTGAAGGAACTGGTTTAGGGCATGTCGGCAGTTACTGTTTTTCCGCTATTCGAAAGGCCATTGAAAAAGATGTTGTTGTTGCAATGGCTTCCCAGTGCGTTTGGGGACGCATAGGCATGAACGTTTACGATCAGGGTCGAGACCTTCTTTCGATGGGAGTGATTCCACTCGAAGACATGCTTTCTGAAACAGCCACAGTGAAGCTCATGTGGATTTTTGGACAAACAAAAGATGTTGAAGAGGCTAAACGTCTTCTGACTACAAACATAGCCCACGAATTCTCAGCAAGAATCCTCCACGAAGGCGAGCCAAGAGAGGAAACAGCATGAGCGTCGACTACTCAAAAATCGGCTTAAAGGCTGGCCTTGAAATACATCAACAACTCGACACGAAAAAGAAACTCTTCTGCTCCTGCAAACCCGAACTCTTCAAGGAAGAGCCTGAAATCACGTTTTTGAGGAGACTTAGACCCACTCAAAGCGAGTTGGGCCAGGTTGATCCCGCTGCACTTTTTGAGTTTCAGAAGGGCGTAAGGATTCTCTATGAGGCTAATAGGAAAACATCCTGCCTCGTTGAAATGGATGAGGAGCCTCCGCATGGCCTTAATCGGGAAGCAGTTGAAACCGCTCTCATAACTGCTCTCATGATGGGCGCCGGCCCAGTTGACGAAGTTCACGTTATGCGTAAAACCGTGATAGACGGTTCGAACACGACGGGTTTCCAAAGGACTTGCGTCATTGCGCTCGGCGGAGAAGTCAAGATTGAGGGCAAAACGGTTCCCATACAACACATAAGCCTTGAAGAGGATGCTGCTAGAAAAACTGGGGAAGAAGGCTCCATTATTCGTTATCGTATTGATCGTCTCGGAATTCCCCTAATCGAAGTTGCGACAGCGCCTGTTCTCTATTCTCCGCAGGAGGCAGAGAAGACAGCGTTGGCGATTGGGCGGATTTTGAGGGCTACGGGGAGAGTTAAGCGGGGTTTGGGGACGATTCGTCAAGACTTGAACGTTTCCATTCGTGGCGGAGCCCTAATCGAGATTAAAGGGGTCCAAGAGCTTGAATTAGTTTCAAGCGTCATCGAGAACGAGGTTCAGCGTCAGCTTAGCCTCATTAAAATAAGAGACGAGTTGAAGAGGCAAGGCGTTCGGGAAGACGATATCCAAGACGAGCTTCTTGACGTCACTTCTGTCTTTAAGGAGACGAAGTGTCGAGTTATCAGAAAGGCTGTTGACGAGAATAAAATGGTGCTGGCGGTCAGACTGCCCAAGTTTGGTGGACTGCTTAAGAGGGAACTGGCATCTGGCATGAGACTTGGCGCTGAGATGGCGGATGTCGCCCATTTCTGGGGGAGGGTTGGCGGAATCTTTCACACGGATGAGATGCCTGCGTATGGAATAACCGCTGAAGAAGTTGAAAGGCTTAAAGGGAGGGTGAAGGCTGAGCCACAAGACGCCATCGTGTTTGTTACGGATACCTTAGAAAATGCGACTGATGCCTTGAAAGCGGTTGTGCAGAGGGCAAGAGAAGCCTTAAGGGGGGTTCCTGAAGAGACGCGTGCAGCCAATCCTGACGGAACTACTCGGTACATGCGTCCGAGGCCTGGCGCTGCTCGGATGTATCCTGAGACTGATGTTCCTCCGATTCAGTTAGGAGAGGCGTATGTTGAGGGGTTGCGGGCTTTTCTTCCCGAGTTGCCGGAGCAGAAACTTGAGCGCCTGATGAAGGATTACGGGCTTAACGTGAAGCTTGCGAGGCAGATTTTAGATTCCGAGTACCTCAGCCTCTTTGAGATGATAGCCAAAGAAACGAGGGTTTCGCCAACAGTGATTGCGGCTACGTTGACGGAGACTGTGAAGGCGTTGAAGCGAGACAGAGTTGAGGTTGAGAAGGTTACGGATGATCAGTTTAGGGAGGTGTTTCGTTTTGTGGACGCGGAGAAAGTTGCGAAAGAGGCTTTACCCGACCTCACAGTTTGGCTGTCAAAGCACGAAGGCGCGGCAGTGAAGGAGGCTGTTGAGAGTCTTGGTTTGGCCATGATTTCGCGTGAGGAACTGGAGAGGCTGATTGACGGTTTGTTGAAGGAGAATGAGCGTTTGGTTAAGGAAAGGGGAAGAGGCGCGTTTGGGGCGCTTATGGGTTCTGTTATGGGAAAAGCCCGTGGACGTGTGAGGGCTGAGTTGGTTAGCGAGGTTTTGAGGAAGAAACTGAAGCTGTTGTGTGGATAGATTTCAAGGTATCAAAATTTTGTTTTTCTTCAAATGGGCATCTTCAAAATTCCACGGAATGTTTTATTTTCCAACTGGTGTATTGCCTACTCAGAAACATTATCGAGTCGGCTTTCAAATTTGTCTTCGCTAAGATTTTCTTCAATTCGCTCTCGGTAAATATTGATGATCTCATGAATAGGTACTTCCTTAACTTTCACTTCGTTAACTTTCTTTATGACACGAGGATTTCCTCTGGTGATTATCCAAACTTGTTTTTGACACTGAACGACGTCTATAATCATGTTTTGATACTGTATTTTGCCATTTTTTAATTGAGCACAATAATTATTTATTTGCACTTCCTTTGATTTTTCAAAGTCAGTTTCAAGGGTGCTATCGTACATAACAACCAAGTTTCTAAATTTGAAGAATCCATCTGCCATCCCTTTTTGTTTTTCATATTTATGGATTTCATGTATTCCGAGCAATTTAAGTAACTGATACGCGTATTTCTCGAACTCACTCCAATCATTCGTCGTTGCTACATTAGAGAAGAATTGAGGATAAAGATCAGACCTTTCAGGAATTCCTTCTCTAGCTCTTGCTTCCTCAACGTACCATCCCTCTTTGTAGTTATAGTATCTTGGTGGGCATCGAACTTCCCTTTCAATTTTAACTTTGAATCGCACTTTGTCCTTCTCTGGTTTAAAATCAAAAACTTTGCCATCCCATGCTTGCTCAGGTTTTCTTGAAGCCATATTTAGTTTGATAAACAATGTTGAAGTATTTTCAACAATCTTGCTCCTATTCATCCCTGATTTAAAAAGTGTATCGGGGTAATAAGTTTCATTATTTCGTAAATCATCCCAATGATTCTCCCAATGAGTTATCATTATGTACCTCATTAGAATCCCTCAACTTTTAATGCCTAATAACCAAATGAATATATTCGATGTGAAATATAAGAACGATGCATGAACTTCGGTTAAGTTTGGAATGTGTGCACACACATGCACACGCCTCTAGACCATCCCATACATGATCCAACTAGGATCCAATTAGGCTCCAAATATGATTTTGGGCAAATTCTAAAAATGGATGAGGGTATATGGAGTTGGCGGAGAAAGTGGTGAGTGATGCCTTTTTCGTTTCGGGTGAAGTTTGGTGAGTATGAGATAGAGCTGAGCGGAACCCGCGAGGAGGTTATGCGAACCGTTCAGGAGTTGCCAGACTTGATTGCGAATGTTTCTAAGGCGTTTGATTTTGCGAAGGTTGGAGCGACCGCATCAGAGCCTGTTGCTTCTGCTTATCCTAGTATTTCGTCTTCTTCAAGTTGTAGTGAGGCTATTTTACGGTTGTTAGAGACGGACTGGGGCAAACAGCCCAGAACTCTCCCAGAGTTGGAAGAAGTTTTGAAGGCTAATGCGGTGTATTATCCAGCAACTACGCTGTCTGGGGTTTTGGCTTGGCTCGTGCGGAAGAACAAGATAAAAAGGTGGAAGACTGATAAGGGCTACGTGTATGTTTTAGTGGGGAAGGAGGCTTAACAGGATGGCTAAAATTAAGGCGCATATCAGGGCTCCGTTCGGTGAAATCGTCGTCGAAGGCGATAGTCCCCAGGAGATTCTGGAAATTTTAAAGATGGTTCCATCAGACTTCGTAAGCCAAGTAGGTGGATTAGTTTCGGCGAAGTTGGCTCCGCCCTTGAAAGCTCAACTCGAAGGCATAGTGGAGTTTTCTACGGAGGGTCCTGTCATAACAGCCCGTAAAGAGTTGACTCATTATGAGGCGATTGGGCTGGTCTTGTACGCTTCTGAGAAGAAGGTGAACACGGCTACTCAGATTAGTCGACTGCTCGAGTCGAGTGGGATTAAGGCTATGGTTCCAGCCCGACTGAACGAGATGACCCGCCGAGGACACGTTTTCAAGCCAGACCCAGTAAGGCCAGAGTTTAAGCTGACCACGCAGGGCGAAAAGTGGGTTGAAGAAGAGGTGCTGACAAAACTAAGAGGCACAACAAGTTGAGATAGAAGGCAACATTGATGACTAAGGAAGAACAAAACTTCAAAGGTTATTTATGGCCTTACGTTTACTGGCCAGCTCATCCTGATCCTCTTTTTGAGGAATTCACTTATGGAGACATAGGTGCAAGAGGAAGAAAATTGAAAACCACACTAAACGCCGGGGACTTTATCTTCTTTTGGACGAACATTGCGGGGAGACAATACATAACCGCATACTATGTTGTCTCTGAAGTGGTCGATACTAAAACTGCACGGCAAGACAAATTGATAAGAAAGGTTTTTAAAAATCCTCATTTTACTCGGAAAGAGATTTACGAGGATGACGTAGTTGTATTTGGTGACCCAGAAAAATCTAGGAAACTTGGCATACCGTTGCTCTTTGATAAACGACTCGCAGACAAATTGTCATTAGAGATTTGTTTTTCTTCGTCCAGAACAGAAGCACAAAACATTGGATCAGCGTGCAGACAGCCCAGAAAACTGACAGAGAAGGATGTGAAAGTGCTATTGGATGAAATAGAAGATAATGTCACTAAAGGGAAATTTCCTCTAGCGATTCCAGATTGGCATGAAAAAGAAATCGAATCTGTACTCACACGTAATCCGGAACTGCTAGAAAAAGGATACAAGATTGTTAAACGAAAGATTGATACCGGCCATGGAGAAATAGACTTATTGTTCGAAGATCAAGAAGGCAATTTTATAGTGACCGAAGTCAAGGAAGGAGTCGCTTCCGAAAAAACACTTGCTCAAGTTTTAGACTATAAATCTTGGCTAGAAGAAAAGCACCCTGATAAGAAAATAAAAGCAACAATAGTCTGTGCTACCCCTCATCCAAGACTCCAGAGAGTTGCTAAAGAGCTCAATGTATTAATTTACGTCTATGGTGGAAAGTTCTACACTGAAAAAATCTGAACCCGAATAAACTGACCATTACTAGCGAGTTGCAGAAGGCGGTCTCTTCTGTACATATTGATAGCGCCTTGGACGCCCCTCCCTGTTCAGCACCCCATCCTTGACCAAGTCTATCAAAGCGTGCGCCACCGCAGTTCTGTCATAATGAAAACCACGCCTAGCCATCTCACTATGAACGTCACCTAAACCGCGTGCGGTTGAGAACCAGCCCTCTTCCCACAACCGTTGAATAATCGCCTTGCAAGTTTCAGCTCGTGGCGGTGCTGCTTCCCGTTCTGTTATAAGCGCTGTTTCTTTCAGTTTTTCTGTTACCGTTGCCAAGAATTTGCCCACAGCCTCGTTGCATTGGTCTACCGTGCCTTCTATTTCGAATTCCACGTTTCCCACTTTCATTTTTACTTTGATTGGTTGTTGTGTGGGCTGTTCTGTCATCGTCTCGCCTTATTGTTTATTGTATTGTGCATGTTGTTCATGCGCAATATTTAAATACTCACCAACAAGCATAATAATGCCTATTGGTGAATTCAATTGATTCAACAAACACAATATACACCAACAACACCCAAATATAACTTTCCACACACCCCAGAAGACTTAGCCCTACCGCAACAGTTCATCGAACTCAGCCTACTCTCCATGAAAACCACACATGGACAGAGCCTCCAACCAAACCTAAGCTATACAGACATCACCGCAACAAGCCAACCTACAACCCCAACTCTCCCAACCCTGGAAAAACCCAGCATCCAACCCATACCCCTAAAACCACTCCAAAACGAGATCACACCCGTAGTCGCCATCGATGTCTCCAGCATAAAAATCGGCGAAACCCAGACAGGAATCCTCATCGCCATAAGAGGCGCAATCGTCTGGAAACAAAAAAATCAGTACAAATACCTACGCCTCGGACCGTTTCCATTCCACATGACCGAGGAAAACAAGAAGGAAATCTACAACCTGTTTAGGCGATATTATTTTGAAGCCCCAACAAGCGATGTCAACGCTCCAATCCTCGCGCACATGCAAACCAGAATGAGCAGCTTACTCGAACACTGGCTTCAGATGGACGTGTCCTGCTCCAGCCACAACAGCCTCATCCTGTGGGATGGCTGCCTAACCGCAGGAACCCCGGACAGCCCCGTACAAGTCGTATCCCAACTCTTAGAAGCGGCGAGAAACCGCTACAACACAGTCTTGGCTTTCTCCAAGACGACCAGCCTAAGATTTGGCGACCGCAGATTAACAGACCTCACGTGGGAGTATCAACCGCCGTATCTGCTCGAAATCAACGGCTTTTCCACTTCGTTAGGACCATTACATCTTCTCGGGCGTATGTATGTCGCAAAACTCACCAACGGCGCATGTTCCTTCCGGCTAGACATCGACAGAGAGGTTCCACGCGAACAAGAAGTAGAAGCCGTGCAAAAACTTCTCGGAAACGACCTCCTTCTGGAAGGATATCCTGAAACCCTACGCTTGGCGCACATATTTTCAACATTCACCGCCAACGAGGTAATCGGCATACAGCGCTTCACAGCCCAAACATACGGACTGAAAATAGTCGAGCGCCCAAATGTACGTCGCTTACTCTTCGGACCGTACGGCAAAGGACCAGAGGAATAATCCTATGCGGCTGTACAGAAAAGAGGGCAACACCGTTCAAATCTTAAGCTTTCCAAACGAGGACCCAGAGAAGGGAGATTATCTGCTCATCGAAGACCCGAAAGTGGGCAAGGGCTTGATCGCGCAGGTTGTTGACGTTCAATTCGCCAACATCCCAGGTATCTTGGAAGAGTTGCTTCGAGACTCAGGGGACGAGCAGCATGTCTGCGGCGAGGACTTCGACCCTCTAGAAATAGCCTCGCACATAACCTACATCCAGGACGCACAGTTGCTGATCTGCAAGATTCGAGGAACCATCCAAGACGGAGGGCTTAGCGTGAACAGTTCTTGGCTTCCGTCCCGTTCTCAGTCTAACATAAAAAAGCTTCCAGTAGCCTCCCTATTGGCTCTCACAAAGACCAGCCGAGACCTTCCAATCGAACTAGGCGAAACCAAGGAGGCATCTATACTAACTATGGACGCTCGGGCATTGGACGGAAAGCTCAACATCGTAACTGGAAAGAAAGAAACTGGAAAGTCTCATCTTTCTAAACTTCTCGTTTTGGGGCTCGTCGACTACGGCGCGCCAGTCGTGGTTCTAGACCTCAACGGCGAATACACAAGCCTAGGCTTAGCCTCAAACGGAGAGAAAAACGAATACTACGACAAGGTTCACATGCTCAGTCCGGGCGCCAACTTCAAAGTGACGCTTGCCCAGATGGACCTACGCGTGATGTTGAACATTCTTTTTCACGCACTCAATCTGCCCGGAACCTCTGCCCGAGAGTTTCGACAGATATGGAGGTTCCTGAACGAGCGAGGCGTCCTCACCATGCGTGGGCTGGGCGAAGCCATCCGAAACTGGAAGTGCAATCAACATGTTCGGGACGCGCTTTTTTCTCGTTACTACAGCCTATTAAATTCTGGGTTTTTTACTGACAACCCCGAAGAGGCAACGAGTCTGGAAGAAATTTTTCAAACAATCCGTAGCGGCGGGGCGTTGGTCATAAACCTTCAAGACACGTCGTCCATTGACAGACAAGTCGTTGTGGAGTATACTCTTGGAAAACTCGTGGAGCTCTTAACCCAACGCAAGGTGAAGGCTGTATTTCTATTTGCGGAGGAGGCTCATCTCTACCTTCGTGAAACCTACTGGGACGACATCGTGACAAGAATGAGGCACTTCGGGGTTTTCACCACCTTCGTGACGAACCAGCCTGACACGATACGGGAGAACATTTACCGCCAAGCCGACAACATCTTCCTGTTCAACTTCACAAACGAGCATGACCTTGAAGCAGTGTCCCGCGCAGCCAAAGTGGACGCAGAATCCGTGAAACTAATCGCGAGAGACCTTCCGCCGCATCATTGTCTCATTCTCGGAAAGGCGGTGAAGGACTATCCCATGGTTGTTAAGGTTAAGGCCCTCAACGTTCAGACGATGGGAAAAACGAGGCTCTTCTTCACACATGGCGACTAAAATCTTTTAATTCGTTCTTGTGTTTTTTGAAAAATGCACGGAAACTCGTAGTCAAATCATATTTTTCCACTTCTTCAAGCGGAACCCACTTGGCGTCTAAGACGTCACCCCCATGTTTTAGGGTTCCACTCTTTGGTCGAGCCAGAAACTGCATTAGCACATAATGATATTCTAAATGTTGGTTTTTGTCTTTGAAGATGCTGTCTACCGCATCCATCGGCCTATCCACAATTATTTCTATGTCTAATCCGCTCTCTTCCTTTGCCTCTCGAAGGACTGCGTCTCGAATTTTTTCTCCGAGTTCTACGGCTCCGCCTGGGATGCTCCATTGGTCTTTTCCAGGTTCTACTCCTCTCCTGACGAGAATCATCCTGCCTTCATGGAGAATGACTGCCCCGACGCCTACGATGGGTTGCGTAGGATATTGTCGCTTCAAGCCTAAGCCGCCTCACACTTAAGACGCTAGTTAATCTAAAATGATTTTCCATAAGGCAAATGGAAGAAAGGCTGAGCCATGGGGCTTCTACTGCTACTCGTGTGTTTTCTGAGTTAGCGTTTTATGTTGCCTAAGGACTTGAAGGAAAAGCGTTTTGGCAATGTGCCTTTCGCGCTGATTAAGAAGCTTCCGATGTCGGATACGTGGGCGCCCCACTTCGTTCTAAACTCTGACATAAACTCAGAGAATTGCGTGTAGTTCTTGTGCACGGACATCATCACACAGTTTCTATTCAGTCCATCACCACCAGCCGCCAGCAAAACGTGTGGGTTTTCTTCCACCCATTTGAGGCACGGAGCGTATGTTTCGTGTTCTCTGTGAACATTCAGGAATGTGAAGGCTATGATTTCTAGGTCGATTTTTGCCAAGTCAGGTATGATGGTGTATTCTTGGATGTATCCCATTTTTTCAAGTTGTTTTCTCATCCTGGTGATGGTTGGCTGTGAAAGATGGAGAGTTTTTGAAATCTCTCTATCACTTCTCTTCGAGTTCTTCGTCAACTCGAACAACAGCCTAAACATCGTTTCCTTAACCAAATCCAACCCGCTCTAATTCATTTCTATAAGTAATTTCTATTAAGGTTGCATAAAATACTTTTCATTTAAATTTTCAATTCAGTATCAGAATTCAAAATCGTTTACAATGATGGAAGCGGAAAAGCTATTTTCGAATACCCACCCTTAAAAAGCAACCAAACCCAATAAAAATTGAAAAGTTAACTAGTGTAAATAAAAGGGGAAAATGGAGGAAAACGATGAAACCCTTCAGTTTCGTCCACGTGGCTGACCTGCATCTGGGATATGTCCAGTATAACTTAGATGCTAGACGTGAAGACTTCAACACCGCATTCGGAGAAGTAGTAGATAAAACCATTGAGTTGAAACCAGATTTTATGATAATCGCAGGGGATTTGTTTCAGCACGCTCGCCCCTCAAACGTCACGCTTGAAAATGCCGTAACTCACTTTAGGAGGCTGAGAGACGCTGGAATACCCGTACTAACGGTTGACGGTTCCCACGACTCTGCCCCGAACGTGATTACGGGTACAATCCTGAATCCGTTGGACAGCGCTGGCTTGATTCGTTATCTACCCCGTCACGAAGGTGCCTCTTGGCGAAAGGAGGGCTGCTATGTTTATGGGGTTCCAAACTTCCGAACCCGTGGAAGAACTGAGGAAGACTTGCCTGTTTTTCTAGAGCAGAACAAGCCAACACCTGATCCTTCCCTATTTAATATCTTTGTCTTCCATATGGCATTAGACATTCCTCGTGTGAAGCCTCCACAGATGGAAGCAGAAGCTCAGCCTGAGATGCTCCCAGACGGGTTCAATTATTATGCGGGCGGCCATGTTCACATACCATATAAAGATTCCTTCAAAAATGGGCTTCTCGTCTATAGTGGCTGCACCGAGACAGTAAACTACGAGGACGCCCTTGTTCACAAAGGCTTTTTCCACGTAGAAGTGGACCGGAAGGGAATTGCTGAACTTCATCGTGTCAAGCTTGAAACTCCACGTCACTTCATTGTTTTAGACCAAGATTTTAGTGGGTCTACTCCCGCCAAAATCACGGAAATGGCTGTTGAGATGGTGAAGAAGGCGGATGAAGAGGGCGCGGTTATTGTTCCGATACTGAAGGGGGTGTTGCCAGCCGAAACTGGACGTGGCGAGGTGGACCTAACCAAGATTAGGACTGCTGCGGAAAAGGCGCTTCTTGTGCATCCTCTTCTCTGGCTGAGGGAAACAGAGGTTCCCGAAGAATTGATTCGTTCCATTTTTGAGGGTGAACTCAAAGACCTCAAAACGAAAGCTTTCGAATATTTTTTCGAGATTTTTTGTGAACGTTACAGTCGTGAAGAGGCTGAAAAAATTGCGAGGCTTGCTGTTAACCTCATCGAACCGTTGACAATGAAGCATGAAGCCAAAGTAAAGCAGACACTGGAGGGTGTTTTCTCTCATGAGAGTTAAAACCGTTGAACTGGAAAACATCCGGTCCCATGTCAAAACAACCGTTCCTTTCGCCGGAGGCTTCAACTGCCTCGTAGGAGGCATGGGATGCGGAAAGTCAAGCGTCCTCTACGCCATAGACTTCGCACTATTCGGAGACCCGATTGGAAGAAGCTATGAGTATCTCCTACGAGAAGGAACCGATATCGGTAAAGTGGGCGTTCAGTTTACCTTCGGCACGAAAACCTACACGATTTGGCGAGCTCTCCGAAAGCGGGGAAAGGGCATAAGCCAAGACACGGAACAGCTTAAACTTTTTGAAGGCGAAAAGCTGATTGCCAGCGTAAAGAGCGAGGCAGTTGCCGAGCAATTGAAGACAATAACTGGTCTCGATAAAGATCTTTTCCGCGAAATTGTTTGGGTGCGGCAAGAACATCTGAAAGAGTTGTTGGATGTAACTCCTCGAGAACGCCAGAAAAAACTGGATCAGTTGTTCGGGCTTTCAGACTATGAGGTTGCATGGGGCAATTTAGCTGATTTTCAAAGGGATTATAAAACAGAGAAGGGCGTTTACGAACGTGACTCAGACGTAGTCGGGATGGACAAGCTTCAAAGCGACTATAATAAGGCAGTTGAAGAATTTTCGCTGGTCGAAAATGAACTTGAAAACTTGGGGAAAAAGATCATCCAAGCAGAGGCCAATTTAAACGAGGCATCCTCTAGGCTTCAGAGCCTCGAGGAACTGAGAAAACAAACTGAAGAGTTGCGGAGAAAAGAGGCTCAACTTCAGGCGAACCTCGTCAACTTGGAAGATTCCTGCGCAAAACTGGCAGAGGAAACCGAACGAAAGAACGTTTTAGTTAAGAGTCTAATGGAACGTTTAAAATCACTAGAAACCCAAGAAAAGGCATGTCGAGACAAGCTTCAAGAAACTGGACTAATCCCAAATCAAACATTCGAAGAGCTGAAACAATTTCTCGTTTCTTTGGAAGAACAAATGACCAGCATCGGAGGCGATCAGGAAGCTACCAAAAAGGAGATTTTAGCCTCTCAAAAACGCATCTCTAGCCTCACAGCCGAAAACAAGTGCCCACTATGCCTCCAACCATTAACCGGAGACTACAAAAAGAGTCTTACTGAGCATCTTCACGAAGAAAACGCCGAACATGAAAAAAGGCTGGCTGAACTCCAAAATAACCTTAAGGAGTTGGAGAAGTTGCGTGGGGTTGTTAACTTCGCCGTCTCTAACTTGCAACTGCTTGCACCTAGAATGGAGGACCTAAAGGATCAAATTGCCAATGAACAGACTAGGTTAAGCGAAACTTCAGAAGAGTTTGACGATAAGCAACGACAAGAAAAAAAGGTTCGGGACCAACTGAACGCTACACGTTTAGAAATAGGCAAGTTTGATGTTACTGAGCTTGAATCTGTTCGAAAAATTCGCGACACAGCCCTTGAACAGTATTCGACTCTAAAATCTAGGTTAGTGGAGACGGAAAGACGAAAAAGAGATATAACGTTGAGGATGGACGACCTCAAAGAACGCTTAGACCATGCGCAGCAAAAAGTTGAGCGAATGGAGAAGATTGAAAAGTTATTGGACGTTGTTGATGACATACGCAACGCCTACAGAAGCATCCAGCCTAAACTGCGAAGTGAGTTCGTTACCTACCTCGAACGTGTGGTTCAGCAAGTCTTGGACGGACTCGTTGGGGCGGCAGGCCCAATACTAATCGTCAAGATCGATGAGACTTATTCGCCGCTCATTCGAAGCGAGGAAGGCTACGAAAGAGAGGTCATAAACCTTTCAGGGGGGGAACGAACACTCTTAGCCTTTGCCTACCGTATAGGCTTGGGCCAATTAATTATGCAGTCCCGAACTGGACATGGACTTTTTATGCTTCTCTTAGATGAGCCGACCGAAAGTTTGGGGAGGGAAGACGGCTCAGTTGACCGCTTAGCCGAATCCATTTCTCGCTTGAAGGCTATTGAGCAGATAATCGCCGTTACCCACAGTGAGGCGTTTGCGGAAAAGGCGGAGCATGTCATACGGGTTGAGAAAGAGGCGGGCGTGAGTAAGGCTACTGTTGAAAGGTAAGCCTGTCGGGATTAGACCTTGGTCTCGGAGAAAATAAGTGGTTAAGTCTCATAAAGAAAACTTGAAATAGATACTAACATTTTGTAATGTTATGGAACCGATTATCGAGACCATCATAGAAACATATTCTACAGCAGACTATAGCCCATTAATCTTACCGAGAACAGAATTAGATAACTTGTTTTATGACCTAACTGGTCGACATACAATAGGGCTATCATATGGATTGTCTAAGGTTCTCAAGAGAGCTTACGAAGAAGACAGAGACGCTCTGAGGAAAGCATTGATTGCCCTTCTTAAAAATAGTAATTCATATTTCCGCAATCAAATTTCAAAGTATTCTTCACTTCAAACTGACTACGAAAAGAAAATCTCAAAGAACAAAGCGCTCATTGAAAAAATAGAAAAACTTTGGTAGTTCTTTAGCAACTGCTGTAGCAAGCGAAAACTCTCAGTTTGCAACAACAGAAAATCTTCAAACCTTAATTTGCAACACGAATCTCACCTACGCAACAGAACCCTTGAACTAAAAGTTTAAAACATACACCACTTAAAACTTCTGAGACTACTTGGGGAAAAAGATGACGCAAGAAAAAATATCTACAGCCATCATTTCTGCGATGGGCAGTCTCAAGAGTTCTATTGAGGCGTATGAGAAAAATGACGAGAAACAAGTGGCTGGTTTTGTTTGGAGAGCCGTCGCTGAATTAGAATACGCACTGTTTCTCTTATCTATCCAGCATCAAGGCGAGATCGAAACCTCTTCATGGAAGATGTCTTCCCACTCAAAGGAAGTTGAAATCGAGCCCACTCTTTCCTCCGCTAAAAACCTACTCAAAGAAGCAAGAAGCAGCATCGAGGCTAACAAGTTTCACGAGGCATACAAGAAAACGTGGACGGCCAGAAATCATCTTTTAAAGGTTCAGGAATCTCTCGAAAAGAAGAAGTAGATGTGAGGTAGACGTTTGCAGTTTTTGGAGGGACGCCCAGTAAGACCTATTCTTCTTCCTCTCTTGGCTTCCTTTCTTTTATTATAAGGGCGTTCTCTTTACCAGCGATTACACGGAACCTGTCCTTCAGTTCGGCTTTATGCAAAAATTTTCTGAGAAGCACTCGAACATAAGCCTTTGAAGCTGGCTTCTTCTTTTCTTCATAGTTCAGAATAATCTCCCCGCTAGAGACGTTCACTTTTGCGTTTGCCTTGCTTTCCAGCAACTCAGCTAACTCTTTCACCATTTCATCGCCATCCTTACCGCGGAATTCAGATATCTCCACCGTGATCGTTGCCATGTTTTTCACCTCCCCATGCCCAGACTATCTTCGGACTATGATTATTCTCACTTGGTCGCAGGCGTCTTCGCACCAGTCAGACGCCATCTCAATGGCTTCAAAGAGTTCGTTCACTAAGACCGCAACCCCAGCCTTTATGGCAGATTCTCTGCCGAGCAGTCGCCGAGCGTTCTCGTGAAGGTCATCAACTCTTTCCTCCAATCTCTCAACCTCGTCTGCCGCCTTCAAGGCTTCTTCAGGCTTGTCCACTAGTCGGCTGACACATTTTCGGAGGGCAGAAGCGCATTCTTTGAGGCCTCCAACCATGTCTACGCCCGCTTTTTTCAGGTTTTCAGGCACCTCCCTTATGGGCATGACGTTAAGCGTACGCGTAGATTCTCGGCTCCAGTCCGCCACCATGTCAACTCGTTTCACAAGATGCATGAGGTCTTCTCTGTCGGCGGGCGGTAGTTCTCCGCGAGCTAGCTCGTCCATTATTTCTCTTCTCAGCTTGTCTGCTTCTTTTTCGGCTTTGGTTACGCGGTCTATGCATTGTTTCATTTCCTTCTCCTCGTTGTTTGCCGCTGCTTTGACTGCCCGCTCTAGGTCTTCTACGATGCTGACAATTGTTGCCAAGTGGTGCTGCGTCATGGTTAGGGCTTTTTCCTCTCTTCTCTTCTCAAACCATTTTAACAACTCACTCAAGAGCGAGTTCCTCCCTTAACCCTCTGGCTGGATAAGTGAAAACGTAACTCTTGTCTTGGGGAAAACTAACCGTAACCTTCTCGTCCGCGTTAAACCATTCGCCAACTAACGCCGGACGAATAACAACCACACTGTCTTCATTTTCAAGTCTAACCTCATACCGGATGTTTGTGCCCTCGAATCTAAGCCTTTCAATCTGACCAAACAACGCGTTAAATTTCTTTTTTCGTCCCTTCTCGATTTCAAACGTTTCAGGCCTAATCGCCAAGACGACTCGTTCGCCTTCTTTCTTCGTTTTGTCTAAAGCGTGTACGGCTAGGCCGCCACGCAACTCAATAACTGTTTCTTTCGCGTCCACTTTTACAATGTGGCCTTCAAGAAAATTTGATTCGCCAATAAAATTGGCTACAAAAACATGCTCGGGGTGCATATACAACTCTTGTGGCGTGCCAACCTGCAAAATTTTTCCCTTCCTCATCACCGCTATTCTGTCAGAGATTACCATGGCTTCTGCTTGGTCATGGGTAACGTGCATCGCGGTTAGTTCGAGGTCTTTCACAAGTTTTCTTAGTTCGTGTCTTAGTTCAAGTCTGATTTTGGCGTCTAGGGCGCCTAGAGGTTCGTCTAGTAGGAGTAGTTTGGCGCCAGCGGCCAATGCTCTGGCTAAGGCGACTCTTTGCATCATTCCACCACTCAACTCACTGGGGATGGCATCTGCACGCTCGTAGAGCCTAACCATTTCCAACATCTCTCGTCCAACTCTTTCGCTTTTTCCTTCATCCCAAGCCTTTACTCGTGGCCCATACGTTACGTTGTCCCAAACGTCCATGTGAGGAAACAATGCATACGTTTGGAAAACAAATCCGATGCCCCTATCCTCAGGAGGAACATTGTTTACAAGTTTTCCTTCGATGTAGATTTCTCCTTCGTCTGGCTCGATTAAGCCAGCAATTAGCCTGAGCAGAGTTGTCTTTCCACAACCGCTTGGACCGAGAAGAGAAAAATATTCTTTGTCCTGAATTTGGAGGCTCACATTGTCTACTGCAATAATTTTTCCTTCGCCAAACTTCTTTGTGACATTAATGACCTTAACTTCAGGCATCGATGTTGCCTCCAAACGCTTCGTATAGGTAGAGGGATACAAGTTCAATTAATATATTTAACATGCTAATATCGTTCTCTCCCTCTTATTGTAAGTCTCAAAGCGAGCAGTATTATGAAGGATAACAAAATTAAGAATCCGCATCCGAGGGCGATTTGAGGCACCTTATTCCTAACCCAGTCTACCAACAGGACTGGAGCCGTTTTCAAGTTAGTCACAACTGCTAAGGTGGCGCCAGTTTCATCAACACTTCTCGTAAACACCATGACGGCGCCAGCGAAGAGAGAGTATTTCGTTAAAGGCAAGATGATAGTCTTAAAGACAGTAAACGGCCGAGCTCCAAGTATCCTTGAAGCATCTTCTAAGTCTACGCTTATTCTTTCTATGGCTGCAGCCATAGACCTTACAAAGTATGGGTACGTGATTGAAATATGAGCGAAAATTATCAGCGCAATTTCTGGAATAAACGTAAAGTTTTTCCAGAATATTCCTAAAGAGGCGCCGAGGGCGATGGATGGAACCACTAGAGGAACATTAACCAATACGTCTAAGATGGTTGCTGGAAGCGTTCCCATCCGTTTTCTTGCAATAAGAACTGCCATGGGCAAACCAACTATTACGTTTATGACGGTGACCAGAGCCCCGACAAGATAGGATAGAAGGAGACTTTGCCAATATCCTTGCCAGACTCCAGTCCCTGTCAAAGCCTGACCTATCATGTTACCCGAGAGAGCATACACGGCTGGAAGAGCCACGAAAAGTGAAGGAATGAGAATAAAAAACAAAAAAATCAATAGCGTTACGCTGCTTCGCAAAGTCGCAACACCATGGCCACTCAATTTGCGTTCGACACTTGGCCAAATCTTCTTGACCGGCAGTTTGAATCTTGGACCAAGTATGCGGACGAGTGCAAAAATCATACATGAAATTAGTATCAAAATAAGGCTGACAAAAACTAGTGGGCCCTCCTTTCCCATGTCCTTAGCGTTTTTGATGAAGATTGGGCCGTTTTCAAAAAAGACTCCCGCAACCATCATGGTTGCTCCAGTTTCAGAAATTGACCTTGCAAATGCCAGTATAAAAGAGGCTATTAGACTTGGTTTTAGAATGGGAAGTGTAACTGTTCTGTCTGCGGTTAGTGCTGGGGCGCCTAGAGTTCTCGCTGCATGCTCATATGTTTGCTCGTAGTCGAGGAGTGCTCCAACCATCACCCTCACTACCGCAGGATAAGAAAACGTGAAATGAAGCAAAATCACGAGAAGCCAACCTTGCGAAACGATACCGTATCCAAAAAGGGAAGAGATGCCTTCTGGGCCGTTCCAAAAAAGGAGCAGGGAATAACCAAGCGTAACGGTTGGGACTATGAAGGGTACATCGGCAAGCGTGTCGATGACGTTTAGCCATCTGGATTTGCCTCTTACAATAAACCATGCCATGGGCAAACCAGCGACCAGATCGATAACTGAAACGAAGATGGCTATTCCAAAAGAGGCATAGATAGCGTTCATTGCCCTCGACATCAAACTAGAATCTTGAAAGACTTGCCCCATCAAATTCCATTTAAGGAGGATTCCCAAGATTGGTGGAACCAAAATTAATGCAAAAAAGAAAACGACAGAAGATGAATAGACTAAGTATCGAATGATAGGTTTAGAAGAGAGCGAATCAAAAAACTTCATAAGAGACCTAGTCAAACTAGTTTTTCCCCGAACTCTCCTTGTTTTTTAGGGTTTTGTTTTCATTTTTGTTTGGATTTTATGGGTCTTCTGTCCACGATTTCCCAAGTGTCGGCGCCTGTCCCAATCAGCGTTACGGGCACTCGAATTTCTTTTTCAACATTTTCAATGAAGGTCTTCGCCTTTTTTGAGAGTTCATCATAAGATTTAACTCCTTTACATTCTGGAAACAGCACGTCGATTTTTGTTATTGCTGCTTGCGTGGCTCCATTCAGCATCACTGCCCTCTTTGCCAATTCGATGTTGAATGGTGCTGCCCGTCTTCTCCTTCTGGTTACGGTGCTAATTTCAGCCCATCCCCTTTTCTCCGCTTCCTCCCACGACAGTTTGCCTGGAAGTGGGCCTTCCCCAACTCGGGTAGTGTACGCCTTAAACACGAGGATGACCTCGTCAACTTTTGTGGGTCCAACCCCAACGTCGGAGCACGCGGCCGAGGCTGTTACGTCTTTTGAAGTGCAGAACGGGTAGGTTCCGTGATAAAGAGAAAGATACGTTCCCTGGGTTCCTTCGATCAAAACGTTCCTTCCCCTATCAAGCGCCGTGTTCACCTCTAGCGGAACATCCGTTAAAAGTTCTTTAAGTTGAGGCATATCACGTGCAACCTTAACCGCTCTTAACGCCCTTTCAGCGTTGCATGGACCCGTTCCTGTCCCAGTTGTCCCTATCTTTTCAGCTAGATAGCCCTTCTTGTCGGCTTCGATGTGTCTTGATTCGATAATTGCGCACTGGTTGTCGACGCCAACTCTGTTTTGCGAGTCAGTCAATCGTATTTCTTCAAGAAGAATCTCTGGATTAACCAGAACCCCCGGACCTATTAGCAAGCGACATTTGTCATAGATGAAAGCGCTGGGCAACATTCGCATCCTGTATTCTTTTCCCTCATGAACCACGGTGTGACCCGCGTTGGGTCCAACTCCAGCCCTTGCGACTATCGAAATTTTGTCTTTTAGTGAAAGGTAAGCGATGATTTTTCCCTTGCCCGTGTCTCCAAAAAATCCGCAAACCACCACACTACAGGGCATGTTATTCCTCCAGCCCTTTTGACGTGAGGCATTTTTCCCTTTAAATCTTGTCGTGACGGCTGTGTTAAAAAAGAATGGAAAGGTGTCAGATCGCCCGTCGAGAGTTTCTATCACCGCTTTAAGGCTCTGATTAGCTCTCTTATTCATCATCCAAACTGAATTCAATTAGGCTCTGACTTAAGACTTTTTTGCCACAAACTCGATTCGTTCGACGCCTCTGCCCTTAGAACCCCTCTTCAAAAGCTTAACAGTGCCGATTTCTCCAGTATTCTTCACGTGGGTTCCTCCGCAAGCGCACGCATGTAAATCCTTAATCTCAATAATGCGAACGTTCTCAACTTTGGGCGGTAAAGTCTTCAGGCTTTCATGAAACTTCCTCACGTATTTTTCAGCCTCTTTCCGTGGCATCATTTTTGCTTCCACTGTCCTGTTTTCTTTGACAATGGCGTTTGCAGCTTTTTCAATTTCTGGAAATAATGGCAATAACGACCCTCCTTCATATGCGAGGTCTAGTCTGGCTTTGTCTATGTCTATGGCTGATCCAACAATCTCAACTGGGTGACCGATAACCCTACGTAAGGCTTCAGCCATCAAATGGGCTGTCGTGTGGTTTCGCATCAGAGCGTCTCGGCGGTCCCAATCGATTATGCCTTTCACGGTCTCTCCTTTCCAAACTTCTTCTACGGCTTTGTCGGCAACATGTATCACAGTCGCGTCTGTCATCTGAACATCTGTAACTTGTATTTCTCCCCGCTTTCCTTGAACGACTCCCGCGTCTGGAGGTTGTCCTCCGCCTGTCGGATAGAAGGCGGTGCGGTTTAAGATCAATCCGTGATAGTCGTCGAGTTTAATAATTTTCAAGACTTTTGCGTCAAACTCTTTCAGGTACGGGTCCTCATAGTATAGGAGTTGGGTTGCTGGGACTCTTTCGGGTGTGGAAATGATTAAACCTCCTCTGGCAAGGCACAATTATTCTAGTTGTGTGCTTAAAGGCTCTTTTACTGAGGAGTCAAGATTCACATGGTTAGTGTTTGCTAAAAGCATATGAATCAATAGAATCTATTATCTGTTTGGCACGTGAGACCTCGGCGAGGTCGAAAGGTATGAAGTTAGTTAAAACTTGGATAGAAGGGTTCGATGAAATGCTGGGAGGTGGGCTTCCAGACAAGAGCGTCATATTAATGCTGGGTGAGCCAGGCTCGGAATATGACACTTTTGCTCAACAACTCCTTTACCAGCATGCGGTGAAAGGTGAAAAGGTTGCCTACTTCACATCGTTTAGGTCACCAGACATCATAAGAGAAGATTTTCAAACTTTTGGCTGGAACATCTCATCTTTAGAAGAGGATAATCGCTGGGTCTTCGTGGATGTTCGCAGCCCAGCGGCTTCTCAAACTCTAGAAAAAGAAATACCGTTAAGGATCAGGGAAGACCGTTGGATACTATTCGACTCTTTGTCGTCACTTCTTCTGGTTCAGGATTACCAGTCAGTTCTTAAACTGATTGAGTTGTTGCTAGACAGCACACGAAAATATGGTGGAATCCACTTCTTGCTTCTTACACAGGGGATGCACGGTCCTCAAACAGAAATGACCCTGCAATACTTGGCTGACGGCGTGATAGAGTTTATCGCGCAAGAAGTTGGTGGAGGCATCGACAGGCGAATGCGAATAAAGAAAATGCGTAAGGCTGTGTACGCGATAAGGCTGACTCCCTTCAGCCTAGCTGAACATGGAATAACCATCGAGACAGCGGTCAGAATAGCCTAAGGGCGGGTATAGAGCCTTGGATGTGTTTGAAGCCATCAGAAACAGAAGAAGTGTTAGAGCATTCACAAGTGAGGGAGTGTCTGAAGAAGAAGTCAAAAGACTCATAGATGCCGCAAGGTGGGCTCCATCAGCTGGAAACATCCAACCATGGGGATTCATCATCGTAAGAGACGCAAAAATAAAGCGAGGGCTAGTAATAGCCGCATTAGACCAAACATTCATTGAAGAGGCTCCAGTCGTGATCGTTGTTTGTGCAGATGAGAGACAGTCAAGCATGGGGTACGGTAGCCGAGGCCTAACTCTATACTGTCTACAAGACACAGCCGCAGCCATCCAAAACATGTTGCTTGCTGCCTACGCTCTGGGACTTGGAACTTGCTGGATCGGAGCCTTCCACGAGGAAGAGGCCAGACAGGCATTTAAAATCCCATTGGGTGTGAGACCAGTCGCCATAATTCCAGTCGGACACCCAGCTGAAAAGCCAAGCGCTCCACCGAAAAAGTCAATACGCGAAATCGTCCATCACGAGACTTATGGGAGGAAAACTGTGTGAACAAACGTCGATTTTATTTGGGCGAACTCACATGGCCTGACGTTAAAGAATTTTTGGTAAACCATGACGTTGTTGTGATTCCTGTTGGAAGTTGCGAACAGCATGGGCTACACTTGCCCTTGGACACAGATGCCTACGATGCTTTGTGGCTGTCTCTGAAGGCGGCGGAGAAGGCTGAATGCTCCCTAGTTGCGCCACCAATCTGCTTTGGTGTTTCTTCTCATCACATGGACTTTCCTGGAACGGTAACGTTAAGTCCTCACACGTTGGAGCAAGTTGCCTATGAGGTTGCTGTAAGCCTCATAAAGCATGGTTTCAGAAAGATTGTTTTCGAGA
>Ga0209725_1000326_pt1 | contig 29113 bp, 32 predicted proteins | sample I18A1metaG_FD_184145 | JGI IMG/M metagenome (GOLD analysis project Ga0209725, IMG submission 184145) | Lake sediment bacterial and archeal communities from Gulf of Boni, Indonesia to study Microbial Dark Matter (Phase II) - ​I18A1 metaG... | ecosystem: Environmental > Aquatic > Freshwater > Lake...
CTAGAGAAGTCACAACTAGGTTCGGTGACACAAGCCGGGTTGCAACCGCCGTTGTTCAAGATGACAGCGGCACAATAAAGCTGTCACTTTGGAACGAGACCATTGACCAAGTCAACGTGAACGACACAGTAAAAATCGAAAACGGCTACGTCACAACCTTCAAGGGAGAGACTCAGCTAAACGTCGGAAGATACGGCAAACTCAGCGTCGTAAGCTAAGCCTGCCCGATACTCACCCGCAACGATTCTACGCAGTCAGCTGAGCAGCCGGAACCTTAGCGCACCGAACATATGTGGTAGTCGAGAGAGTACTCTTTCAGTGATTCTACTGGGCAATTTCGAATAGGTACTTCAGTCTGGAATTTGACTACATTTAGAAGTGCGGAAGAACGAGAAACGCGACTAGAACTGTAAAAAAAGGCTGGAAATTGCCTTGAAAGCATGGGGGGATGGGGGGGTGGCACATGCATCTTCTCGATAGAGTGGCCCTGACTTCTGTCTGAATGGAGTTGAGAATGTGTTCGCTTCATTGATGCACTCTCTGCTCTACTGCGGCACCGAATACAGGTTCATGATTCGGAGTATTCTTTCTTTCATGGCTTTCATGAGTCTACGTTCTATCTTGTCCTCCTTGACTTCTGCTTTCCTCTCTCTTAGAACTAAGTCATGTAGCTCCCTGAGCGTTCTTAGAAATTCTTCCTTTTCCCTCATTTTGAAACGATAGTCATTTCGCGATTTTTCTACTCCTTGGATGAGCGTCGAATACAAGCCTTCATGTTGAACGATAGCTGCAAAGTATCGGTTCATGTTTTCTAGGCCCAGCACTTCGATGTAGTCTTCAAGTGTTAGCGCGCCACCATGCTCAGCCAAGCTCTGGACATATGTTCCTTGGGGAGCTCGGATACTTTCAGTCTTGCGTTTCTTCAGAGCTGTTTCAGAGTGAAGACGGAAGGTCTTCTCCATAGCGTCTTGAGATTTCTTGGCCTTGAAGTGGCTCCGTGCGTTGAAGGATGTTGGGTCAGTCTCCTTGTGGCTTTCAGCATAAAGTGATAGGTGGAAATCTACGTCTGTCGCAGCCAACAGGAATAATCCTGTTTGCGTTATATCGTAGACTAAAGTTTGGGCACCTTTCTTTCCGATTCTTCTTTCGAGGATTGACGCCAAGCGTTTTGCTTCCAACTCCTTCATGCACAGGTGAACAACGGGGTAGCTGATCTTTTCTTTCTTAGCCAGTTCATACTTGCTCATGGGTCCATGATTGCCTAGAGAAAGTAGGATCTGTCTCTTCTTTCCGCTAATCTTCGGAATATCTATCATCTTCTTGCCCTTCTTTCGGATATATTATCTCCTTGGTATAGTATACATTCTACTATACATATAAGGAAGGTGGAACTATAGCTACGACAAGATGGCGCGGGCAAGTTGAGGACAATCACTGTCTCAGAAGCGAAAAGGTGAGAAATGTGTCTAAGGCGCGGAAAGGATCTCAGACCGAGTTCGAAGCCTCTGACAGGGATGGGGGCACGATTCTTGGGGATATGGTTGACGTGTTGCAAAGTGAGCTTATTCGAGTGTGCATGGAACTGTGGCGGGCCTTCAAACATAGCAATCGCAACAGACGGCTTGTCATAGATCTGGGAGTGAAAATCTTTGACATGCTTGTGAAGTACAAGGCGTCTAGGTCTGAGCGTGACGACATGAAGACTCGGACAGTGGCCCTAGCGGATATTGAGAAGTTCGGAAAGGAGTTGAGCCCTGATGAGCAATTCGCAGTTGCCAAAGCCATCAAACGAGCTAAAGCCCTTCAATCTCGCATACGGCCTCTCTGATCCGGCGAGCATTGCTCTGCTCTATGCTCAGCCTGAGATAGATCCGAGTCCTGGGCAAATTCGGTTCATGCGAGCTATCTGTGATCCCTCTCCATCTCTGTCACATTTGATTGCGAAGGTCCATAGAGGAGCAGGCAAAACGATCTGTGCCGCGGTCGCCTTTGCAACTCTCCATCGAGTCGATCCAACTTGGAAGATCTTTGTGCATTCGGGCTCTTTCGCGCAGGCCCGCTACCTCTACAACTACTATCGACCCATGATCCTAAACCCCGAATTCATGCCGCAAGACTGGGTACGGGGCGAACCCACTCAATCGCTCACTCTCTTCAAGCAAGGCGGCAGTATGGAGATCCTTACCGCTAGTGAGCGCCGGAGCCGTGGCGGTCACGTCGATATTCTCTGTCTCGACGAGGTTGTGCTCATCCCGCAGAGGCTCATTGATGCCGTTTGGCCCGTGGTCCGGACCTCTAGACGTCCGAAGCGTATCGTTATGTCGACTGCCAGCTCGAAAGTCAGCCTAGCATGGTTTCTACATAAATGGGAGAATTACGAAGAGCTCGGTTTCAAACGATTTGAATGGCCTCCGGAAGAATGCCACTGGATACACAGGGAAGATGATGCTCTTGCCCAGAAGCTGCTCGATTCCCAGACGTACAGGGTTGAATATCGAGGAGAAATCGTCGAACGGATTGGCAGAGTTTGGGATCCTGTATTGGTCCGGCGAGCCTGTGTCGATCCTCGCAGATTCGAAGTCTTTCCTCTGCCTGCTACCAAGGAGCTTTCGGAGTGGTCTGTGGGCCTCGATTGGGGATTCATCCATCCCACTGTTATCACTCTATGGGAGAAGCAAGGGGAAACTGTTTATGGTCGAGACTGTCGAATCCGGCAGGAAACGCTGCTCTCTGATATCATGCTTGAGATTAGGGAAGATTTCAAAGGTATCCAGGTCTATGCCGATGCTTCAGGAGTCCATGAAAATGATCAGCTCTCAAGAACGGGAGTCAATGTTACGCCGGTTGTTTTTGGCAGAGACAAGGATGCTTTGATCGGGCATGTTCGCTGGAGACTTGAGAAAGATCTATTCCGCCTACCTGATCCCTATCTGAAAGCAGACAATCCAGATGTCTTGGCAGAATGCGGGAAATTCTATACTTTGGTTCAGCAGATGCTCGCCTACTCCTACGATGAGAAAGGGAAGCCTCGCAAAGTGAACGATGATGCTGTGGATTCGATGCTGTGCGGCATGAAGCCTTTCATGCATCCACCGCCTGTACCTAGTGGATTCATCGTTGGCGGCCCATCTTTCCTCGATAGATTCTCCCCTTACTATCGAGACGAGGGGAGAGAAAGATTCATGCAGAGACCGAGGAAGGAATAGGCATAGGATCTAGGTTACGTGCCTACTTGTGCACAGGTTAGTTCCACGTGTCTGAATGTGACTGAAGGACTGAGGCTACAGGATCAACTTATCAGTAGAGTAGGCTTGCGAGTTCGATTACTTGTTTGATCGCTGCTCGTCCCCATGTGTCTCGCCAGCAAACCACTGTGTCGCATTTATCGGCTTCGTTCATGTGTTCTCTCTCGAAGTTTGCGCTCTCGAACTCAACTTCGATTCTCGCCTCTCGTCCATTCTCGTCAACGACGACTATGTCCGGGTAGGCTTCCCCTACCTTCAGGAGCTTGGGGAATCCGCAGGCTCGGTGCAGTTTGGCGAATAGGGCGACGGTGCCCTCGTGGTTCTCTGGGTCTTCCATGCCAACTATATGCGCCGCCATGGTGCGGTACTGCTCTTTGGTTAGGCGAATTACTGTCCTTCCTCTGGTGGTTCCTATGCCGAAATCGGAAGGGCCCATCTTGAAGATTCCTGTGTAGATTGGCTTGATCTGATAGGTCATGTGGGGACCCTTTCGGCTCTTGCTCCAGCTTTTCAACTCTAGCCATCGCTCTGACGATATTTGGAAGAGCCCGAGCGTTCTCTTCTGCTTGGCATAGTAGACTACCTTGTCGCCTTTGCTCATCTGTCTGAAATTGCGGTCTCTAAGCGCTCTGGCCTTTGGTGAGCCGATCGCGTCTGGGCGATCCCAATATGCATCAATGTCGTGCTGGACGAACCAGTATTCCATGCAGAAGCATACTGCTCGTTGCGTATTTAATTGACTCGATTGGTTGAGTTAGGCTCGTTTGGGCGTGCTACCGTTTCTTTAGCGGCCCTCGCTCTCGCTCCTTGTGTGTTACGACGTGAAAATCTGGACTCTTCTCCAATCTCCCTGTATCCAAATTCTACTATTTGTCCACTCGAAGGGGGAAGTCAGACACGGCGAGCTTGAGAGGCTGATCCGGAGCCGAGGCACCCTATCCTCGAACCTAAACGACCTACTCAATGAAGGACTCCTCAAACGGAATGTCGTAGCCTCGCGGCCGATCCAGTCGAACTACTCGCTCACTGAAAGAGGAAAAGCGGTTGCCAAGATACTCACAGACCTGAGGAACTCACTGCGGCCTACGTAGACCATCATCAGGACCTTCAAGAGAGCTTGTTGCGAACTACTCGTGCTGAGAACCCCATATTCCGCTACCCAGGCCTCTACTTGGTGTGGTATCGCTTACACCTATCGGGTTACAAGGCTGGACACGAGTAAGCAGACCTGGTGCGCCGAAAACCACTATTCCTTCTATCGTCTCTTGCTGTGCCGCACTCTAGGGGCCTCAAAGGCCAGATGGTCGGCTTCCTCGATAGTTTTGCCCTTCGAGAGGTAATAGATGAAATTCATCACTCTGATGGTGGTGGCGCCACCTATCCTATCGACGCCTGTGGGATAGGACAGATACCACTTGTCTCGCCCAGCATGGTAAAGTATTATGCCCTTTCTTGTTCGAACTGCTTTCTCTCTCTTGCCGAGCTTAGGTCCAGCCATACTGCTTCACATCTCTCTTGGAACAATATTCCACCTTAGAGAATTCAGCTTTTTGATGGACGCTTGCTAGAGAGAGCTTCTTCCATTCGCAAAGGCAGTCTCCGCAGGCGGGGCAATGCCATGCGAGGCGTGTATTGCACTTGAACTGGTCCACTCTCTTGACCGAACTTCCTCATCCCTTCTATCTGGCCCGGACGGCATACGAAATAGAGCACGCTAAGAGCAAGGCAGTTATCTAGATTGACCCTTATCTACAAGAACCGGGAGAGAAGTTGGGATCTCTGCCAGTAGGACTCGAACGATTGGTTAGACTTGTTGTTGAGGAACATCCTGCATCTGACCTGGCGATACCAAGAACTCAGGCAGGGATCTGGGAACCTTTCACTTACTGTGCATTCATAGGTGCCAATAGACTGGAGGCGGAGGCAAGTTATCTACACCAAATGATGGATAGTCACGGCCTCTTGAGAATGGACGAGGTGTTGAAGCACAGGATCCAGTGGGCCAATAGAGTCAGAGTGGTGGCCCGCAAGCAGATGCGAAAACTTAAGCCAGGTAGGAAGCTTGGGCTACTCTCAGCCTTTGCGAATAGTCAAGTTGATGATTTGAACAGATGTCTGTTGGAAGCGGCCAACTACTTTAGATCTATGAAAGTCTCTCGTAGTTTCATACGAGAAAGGACTAGGAGCCGTGAAGATACTGAAGCCTTCGTTTGTGAGATTTATCATCCGAATAGCGATCACCACATCTTCAACGTGGGGTTAACGAGAACCATACTTTGGTTACAAAGTTTTGGCCTAGCCTTAGACCTCTGTCCTCCAAGTAGACAGGTCGTTAAATTCGTGAATGAAGATCTCGGGGCTGACATAAGGCCCTCGTTCTACGATGAAGACCAAGACATGAGAGAAGTCCGGGCTAACGACTGGCTGTGTATGGCGAAGGTGCGAAGAGTTGCAGAGCAATTGACAGGTGAGTTCCAGGAGCCAATTACAACTAGGGACGTAGGCTTAGCAGTCTGGTACTATAAGTCCTGCCAAAGTCTCCTAGCAAGGTTTAGAACAGGCCTTAGGCGCAAGTTCACCCCTGCCACTCTGACAGGCTTTCTCGATAGTAAGAGATGGAACCTGAACCGTTTGTCAGACCTATTGTGCGACATTGATGAAATAGACGAATTGACCATTGAGCTGAAAGATTTCACTTCAAGCACATAGTTGCAATCATGGAGACGGTTAATGAGTTCATTGGCCATCGGATGAATGGAGTATGAGGACCATCTTCTACTACGTCTTCATTGTTCTACTAGCACTCTCTGTGGTCCCCCTATTGTGATAGACATTGGCAGGGAGCATGGAATGCTTGAAGTTAGTGCAGTATTCACTCCCGGACGACTCAGCACCGAGAACGTACTCAAAGTTCTTACCCCAGCCTTGTCGTTGGAAGCATCGTTGTCATTCTCCATGCTCTTTTTCATCCTAGGAAGACTGGGTAAGCCGCTAATGCGGTTCATCTATAGACGGATTCTTCTGGCCTTTTTCGTTTCATCGAGCGGATTTGTTGTATCACTTTACTACACATTCATCTCGAACATGACAGGAACCGCAACTCCATTGCTTACACTCTACGCACTTATCGGAATACTTCTTGCAGGTCTGGCCTTCATGATGCTAACAATAGATGGAATCATTTCTCAACTCAATAGAGACATGTGCGTTAGACGATAGAGGCTCATCACATGCTAGGTCTAAGCCTTTGTACGATTTCGCCTGCAAGTTCAATCTGTTTTCGAGACAAAGGAGAGCCGCCTTTCTAACCCTTGCATTATCGAGGATCAAGATCCAAACCCGGTCGAAATTCTTACGCATTAGGCTGGCTCTCGTCGGCTCTTAATCGGCCCAATCGCACCGGAAATATCGGCGGATTCCATATAGTCAGAATTCGACGGCTAGGATCGAAGACAGGAACCTCCTTCGGACAGGTTAATCTACGCAGCGATGCTATTCTATGCTAGGGCATATCTTTGGAAGATGCTAGCAAGCTGAATGCGCTGAAAGAGTTGTTGCTGGAGTATCTGGATGAGTTAGATGAGATCAATCCAGCTCCGGAAAACGTCTTTAAAACGGAGCAAGAAAAGACCGATCTTGAAACCAAACTCTGGTATTTGTTTCGCAAGTTAGAAGCGGCCGATTATCACAGATCAAACGTATGCAACATCTCCGAGAGAGCAAGACAACGAATTGCTGCCATGCCAGATTTGGAAACGAAGGATAGAATGAGTGGGCAGGTCGAGATTCGAATCGAAGATAGAGCTATTCTCTTCGAGACAGATGCATTTTTTGTAGCCGCTCGATCAGCTCTTGATTTCTTGGCAACAGTGACAAGTAAGTATCGTCGAGGCAAAACCTTTCATCGATTCAAGAAGCTTGTGGAAGATCTCGAAAACTGTGCCGATCCAATTGGCTCACTGGTGGAACAAGCTTGGACGGGCTGGGGGAGAGATCTGATCTCTTACCGGGACCATTTGATACATCGAGGAGTCATATCTCTCACTAGTGCTTCTCACATAAAGGCCTATGTGCCAAAATCCCAGAATGCGGAAATGCGGGGGATTATCGATAGACTTGGGTTAAGAGAGGGCCTCCCCATCATATTTCCTGTACCGAAGAAACCTAGCTCAAATGCAAGACTGACCAGAAAGGAAATTATGGCAGATATGGATGAAGAACTTCCTCGTGGGTTAAGCAGAACCGAAGAGGGGGCGAGGATTTCTGGTGATGGCCGAACTTTCGAGATGAGAGCCATCAGATATGAGTTGGCTCCGGGGTACGTAGAGGCCTGTGAGTTGTGCCAATATTACCAAGACAAACTGCTCGAATTCTCTTATACGCTGTTCCAGTCAATCCGTGCAAAGAGATTCACATATGTGTCGTGACACCAGATTTGGGAGAAGGACAACCAAAGCACTACTTGTGCAGCGTTATCCCTCGTTGTTTTTGATATCGGTTCCGCTTCTCCCCATAGAGAAACTTCGGCCTGGAAGATAGAGTCTCAAAGGATATCTGCGCAAAGGTGGCTCCTATAGGCACCTTTAGTTCTTTAGATGAAGCATTGAAGGCCGAAAGAGTCAGAGTTCCCTCAAATCCGGAGTCCACCTTGCCAAAAGCCGAAATCACGCCTATCCTCGCCCATGAACTTCTTATCCACAGCTGGCCACAGACTTTCGGAGGAAGTCTAATGTATTCCTTTGTCCCGATGACGAACCAGGTCAGGTCAGGGACGTTCACTTGCCCTTCTCGTATGTGCTTGTTTAACCGTGGGACTAGTATCTCTCCTATGGCAAGATCATATCCGTTTGGAGTTAGACTCTGCTCATTGAACGGCCGAATCTCAATTCGCCGCTTGTTCACCAGCCGCCTAATATCAATGTCGGACAGAACGGGCATGCTTGGTTCATCCCGCAGGCAACTTGCGTTTGACCGATGCGTGAACCACGAGAAATGACGCTAGCGCCGTTATTGCTACAGCGATGGACATAACCGTGAGCTGCTCTTGTGTCAGCTTCACAAAACTGTAGACTATTAGCCAAAGACCGACAAGGAGAAGAGGAAAGAGGAATAATGCGAGAGGCTTCGGCATGAATATTCCTTCTTGAAGTGGAACTCCTCTTTGTCGGAGGGCAGCACTGATTCCTGAGAGAGTGTTCTCATGTCTCTCGAGCAGGTAGTAGACCGTATCGAATGGTTTTCCCCTCCACAGCGCTTCGTTCCGCAGTGCTTCTAAGGTAGCATCCTCAGGACGTTTTTGTCGTTCGACAAGAGCCGAAATACCACCTTTAGTGGCAAGAACCTGGAGCAGTGTCTTGAGATTTTGGTGGGCTCTTGCAAATTCTGGCACCTGAGTTTCACCTGAGAGTCTGAAGAAGACCAGTGTGGCTATGCGATCTTTGTACTTCAAGCAAATGTCTTTGATACCTACGTTCGAGACCGTAATTGCCAGATACCCTTTGAAAGTTGGATCAATAGTAGTTGACACATGCGATAGTCCTAGCGAAACGAGGGTAACCCTTGACTTCACGATTCCTGCGATGTCTCGTGGGATATTCAGATGCTCATATGTCTTGATGACCACGACTTCTCCAGGTCTTATTACCAGCGGCTCCTTCTCTGGATTAATGAGCTTCTGAGTTGACCACAACCAAGCCTCGTCCCCCACCCTCACGTCATATCCAATCGGCTGTATGCAGCTGGAATCGTCCAACGGTAGAATTCGGTCATTCCTTTCGTCGTATGGGCCTATGATTCTCTTACGCTCGATGATTTCTTTGAGTTCTTCTGGTTTCATTAGCATAGGTCACACAGCCCTTCCGTCCACCCCTTCTGTGGTCCGTTTCTGATACATAAGTGCCACGTGTCTTGTTGCTGGATGCCAGCAGAAACCCTCGAACTCTTCGGACTAGACGTTGTCGCAGGTCAATATCCCTATTCTCCCCCACTTCGGGCTAGTCCCATCGAGTGCGAAATCGGAACCGAGAACAACGCTTCTTCGCAAATCGCTATGTTTTCCGTTCGCCCATTCAGGATCCTCGGATCTGGGGAGATCCGTTTTGTGGGAGTAGACTCCGAGTCCTACTAAAGGACAGAATTCCGTCCAATTTGTGAATCGGTATTCGTCCATTGTAGTTCGGATTTGGCAACATAATGACCTCACTCCCCTTCTCCATCTTGAAGAACTTGTGTGATCGAAGAACCGCTACTGCAACGATGTTCTGCAACCGATATCTCGAGAAGAGTCTATCCACTGTTGCAACGATTTCTTGACCGGCATACCCATGCAATGTCTCAGCATCCAGAATGACCAGGCCTGAATCGGAACTTGGTATCTGCTCCGCCTCATGTTTTATGCTTCTGCTTAGCCTTGTCAACTCAGAGGTAGCAGTCTCCTTCGAAGGAATGACCATGAAGGATCCGTTGTCTGTCTTCTCAGTTCTGATCCAGATCCTCAAAGTTCCGACTCGAAATCCCTGAGATGTTGATTGTGTCAACTTCTCAGGCAACTTTCTTAGTAGTACCGCCATCTGCGACTCATTGGGGATCCCTCCCAGGACTATCTGAATCAGAGTTCTATGCCCAAGAATTGGGCTCACTTTCGGCAATAGCATTGTTGACAATTCTAGACATGCTTGGTCCGCCTTGCTCATGTGCACCTCCTTGATTTCTACAAGAAGGTCTTCGCCATTGATGCGCAGCTTCAGATCAGGTATCCTTGCTCGGATCTTTGGGTAGAGTTCTACTGCGTAACCTGTTCTGAGGCAATGGGCCGCAAGCTCCAATTCCAACCATGCAGAGATGAATTTCGAGGGATCTCGAAGTTCCTTCACTAATAGATCAAAGTTCTTGAGGTGCTTCGCAACTTGCAGGTCCTTACCTAACTCCACCAGAATCACAAGAGGATACAGCCCTCGAGCAACCAGCGAATCAATAAGTGAGTGAGGCTGTCTTCTTCGACCAGCCCATCCATCAAGGGTGTCTTTCAGCCAACGCTCATTGAAGACTTCAAACAAGTTCTCCAGTGCTTTGTCAGATTCCTCGATTGGATATCTTTGGACATGCTGTTTCTCAGTCCACCACCTCGATCTACGATTGTCAATGACCGAGTCACACAAAATGCGGGCAGTTACTTGTCTAGACAACAAAACCTTTGCATCTCAATGCGTTGGATTCTGACCAGCTCACAAAGATCGATGCTTACACAATCTACAAAGGGCAGTGTCATGTTGCCACTGTGCGCAAATGTCTATTGTAGATCGAGTCAACGCAAATCGTATCGCAACACGTATGTCAATATCAGAAGCCATGGTATCAGCAGGAAAGGGAGCGTCCACAATGCCGTTTGTGTGGCGCCAGAGAGTCTAAGTACTTCATCTGATCGAAGAGTAGCAACATTGAGCGTCAGAAGAGTCCAGATGCTCCCGACCGCAAATCGAAGAACCCATCTCCGCCTCGATCCGTCTCTTGGAATGGTTGCGACGGCATCTATGTATTTCTCAGTTGCTTGATCGTTGCCATCTGCAAGCGCTTCTGAGACGGCTTTGCGAGCGAGTTCCTTCTCATACTCGGCCACATAGCCTTTCAGAACCATCTTGGCGCTGTCTGTCAAGAGGTCCTCTGGCCGAGACATCTCTAACTGCCTCTTTTTTTGATTTGCTCGACGGCATCCTCTACATCTTGAAGAGTTATCATGGAATGCCCCTTCAGCGTTGCGAATCTGCGTGCCAGATCCACGACCTTTTCCCGAAAAACCAGACTGGCCTTTGAAAGTTCATCCTGTGCGCCCGTCGTCAGCATACCAATAGGCCATCTTTCAATTACGAGTTCCCTAACTAGTTGCTCATCTATCGGTCTCTTTTTCTGTTGGGCTGCAAGAATCAGCAACTCTTCTGCAAGGCGCATTGCGTTTCTTGGAATCCCTCCACTCGTCCTAGTAAGGAGGCTAATTGCTCCGTGATCAAAGTAGTCTGATAAGCAAGTTCTGGGCCGCACTGCCCGCAAGTGTCTTTCTATCAGTTCGGCGACTTCATCCTTGTTCCAAGAGTGAAGAGGTATGAAGTTATCTATCAATTGATAACCATCCGACCATGCATAATCAGTGAACGGTTCTTCCAACGGCCCCAATGAGAAAACCCATGAGACATCACGTGAGCTCAATCGCTCCCATGTCCCTTGGAAACCTTTCAGGAAGTCTGCGACTACATCTCTAGGAATCTTGTCGAACTCATCAACGAGTAGAACGACCTTCTCACCATGTGATGTGATACTAGATATCAGATCCGTGAAGTGAACAGCTAGACGAGAGAGATCAAATCTAGGCTCCCAATCACGGCCGATAAGAAATTTCCTTGATCTTTCTCGCATAGGTTCTGACAAGTGTCGGTTGTAACTCAACGAATCCATTAGACTGAAAAAAAGCGATCCTAGAAGAGAATCAGGATCAGGAGAAGGACTAAGCAATTTCGCACCAATAGGGAGAATCCTCCATTCTGAGAGATTCTGGTTCAGTAGGTGCTCCACGTAGTTCAACAGAGTGGTTTTTCCAATGCCACGTCGTCCGTAGAGAGCTGTGCTGCGGGGCACAGGTGACCTGCGCCAGACCTCGATAGACTCATCCATCAACGATATTGCACGTGTCCGGACCAGAAGGTTAGGTCTATCCAGAAAATTCTGAACTGTGAGAGGATACATGTGGAACGGATCAGCAATCAGACCCCAAAACTCTGACCAAGCGGCCTTAGGCATGCTGTTCACTTCCCGCATCAATCAACTGACGGTTGTCACATCACCCAGATATGTATCTTAAACTCTCTGGTAAACTTAGAGGCGCCCGCAGGGTCAAGTATTCAATGATCCTCTTCCATCATCTAACCCGTGCGTTATCGCGGGTCAGGCTCCCGCCGGGCCTGCCATATGTGAACCTACGGTTTCCATTCCATCCCTTTTGGAGAAAGAAATGTGTCTCTGGTGTGTTTGTCGGATCGGGGTAGCGCGAGAAGTATTCGACCTTCCCAAACTACACATCTCAATGGGTAAAGATGTCTACATTCCAAACGCCGGCCGGCCAGCGACTATATTGAATACATGATGGGTTACAAGATCAATACATATCATGACGTGCAGATGAAGGGCATAGAGTTCCTACGCAGCATCTACGCTGCTTCTGGCTTGAGCACAGCACCTACGACGCACTTATCCAAGCTAGAGACGGTCAAAACGTTTGCTCGCGGAACAGGACTGAACCCCGAAGAGATACTAATCAAACAGCCATGTCAGAGTCACACAGAACACTCAGTCTGGCCATAAAGGATTTCATCAAAAGAGAGTTATCAGAAGACTTCTGCCAATATAGCGGCAAGTTAGCTGCATTTCTCCCTTCCAATCATTCACGCAACGAATACCCCTAGGTCCTTTAGATTGATGTCTCAACAGTGTTAGAGCTGTCCGGAAGCTAACTTCTCTTGGAGCTGCCACACTTGAATCAAGTCTAGGTTCTTGGACAAATAGTGGGACAGTATCCTTTCATAGCCTGGTTCCATCGCTTCAAGTAACTTTCGCTCAATTGCTCTTGTTGGTTCAGGTACGCGAATCTGACCGTACTTCTTCAGAATCTTGGCCCCAAATCCCGCAGCCAAGCCAGATCCGCAACCAATAATACCAAAGCCCGCCAACCCGAGCATTGATCCGACAAGACATCCCGCAATCAGCCCCCTGTTGTGAGAGACAAAGCTCGTCGTGAGTTTCAGGGCCGTCGCTCTCTTTGACGACTTGATGCTACGAATTTCCTCATTTATCTTCTGAATCTCTTTGGAAAGCTTGCTGAGGTCTATATTGCGTCCAGATCTTGATCTCTTGATGATTGCTGAAACGATTTCTGAAATTTTGCTCCTTCTCGGAACTACAATGTCAAAATATGTCTTCAAAGGGGCGGAAGGATCATACGCCAAGCCAATTCCTTGCATAATCGATTCCCTGACTTCGGCTACATCGTAAGAGATACCCAAGGCCGGATTTGTCCGGCCGATCCTTTCAACTACGTCGAGATCTCTGATGGACATCTGTGGAACGGCAGAGAAGGCCTGAGCATGCTTTAGCGTTCCGACGCAGGCTATCAATGATAGGACTTGTTCGACTCTTCTTGCGTTCATGCTATCCAATAAGCTATTGAGTTCGTCAATCAGCAAACCATCAGGAGGCAGAATTGGGAACAGATCATCAAAGGCAGCACGTACCCGGTTCTTGATCGCACCCGCCAGTAGCTTGTTCTGCGAGGCCCCCAGCAATGAAACGTATCTTCTCATGAAACGATCTTCACAATGAGGGCAAACGTCTCTGAACGGGGGCCGAGACAGACGCCACGCTCGAAACCACTGATATTCAGCAACTGATACATGAGGGTACTTGAGGATCGTTTCGGCAAAGTCCACCGGGTAGTAATGATATGGAGAGACTAACACTGGAATCAGGAGATCCCTCTCTAGATACTCTTCAAGTAGCCGTGGTGTCTTGACAGGTTTACATGAGGGACAGAGTTCCAAAACGATGCGTGGATAAAACACAGTAAGGCTAGGCAGAACTTCAAACGCATATCCTCCTAATAGGGCATTATCTCCGTCCCTTACTGCTTTTGATATGGATCGATTTCTGAATAGGAGATCTGCATCAAAGTCTCTCTTATCTGACCACTTCGTGGTTATCTCAAGAACCCGCTTTGTCTCATCCCTATTCAGCCTTGACAGATACTCCTTATTCATTCAGTTCATTCCTTCAGGACATCATAGCAGACGTATCTATTCACGCTTAAGCAATGGTAGCTCGGGGGGTATTGTTACTCAAGAATCCTACATAAAGAGGATTCGGCAACAGCTTCACCAATCATTCGATGCAGCGAGTGAATAGACAACTCCAGCACAAGCGGTTGTGACGGATATCGTGCTCTTAGCCTTTTCCCCCACGCCTTTCCCAGGTAGTTGAATCGTAGATGCGCAACTCCTATCCAAGAAGGGGGCAAATAACAATTCTCGAAGCGCCATAGTATAGTTCGATTGGTCCTGTGATTCGGGGGCTGATTGTAAAGATTCTCTCTTCTAGCATCATCGAGTTTCATAGGAATATCTAGTCGATCGTCCTCTCAAGATTCACAAAAGGCGGCGTCTGAGCTGGTTAAGGTGGCTTGGTCTTCGCCTTCGGAGTCTGTTCGAACAGGAAGTCGTCCGGGAGTCTCAATCCTGAGCAGAAGAGTTCTTTTGGGAATTGGGCTTGTTGGACTTGGCAGGCTGGGAAGGTTTGGCGTCAACGGTAACCCGAGAGAAGGAAGGGTCTTCCTTTGCGCCCTGCCACCTCTCCAGAATCTTCTCCCGGATCGTGGGTTTCTTAGGTTGTTCTTCGGACATAGAATTCAAGTTAACCTAGAACCAATCCATCTTATATTCTCTTCTGTGAATACCAGAGCCCACTCCTCAGCAGGCTTCCACTCTCCCTGCTCGAGCTTCTCAGGATTCCTTCCTCTGTACCGAGATAGCACTACCTGAAGTGCTGGATCCAAGGAGCACAAGCCGAGAAATCCTCTGAAGGTTCGCCCATCTCTATCCGTGACCACGACGTAGCTGTCATAGCGGCTTTTCCAGAACACGTCTAGGGCTCTCTTTAGCGCAGTCCCTGGCACAATTGTCCAACCGAATATTGACCTGATCCAGTCCGCGGCTATGATGATTACAGCCTCGACATATAGCCACCCATAGTAGAGCATGGCACCCATCAATCCCAAGGCTACAGCAGCAACAAAAGTCAGAGCGAGATTCTCGAACGACAATACAGTCAGGGATGGCGCCAGTGGGTTTATGGGAATCCTAGCGAGAAGAAACGATCCTACGGATAGGACGAAACTTACAACGACCTTCTCGACTGTTCCAAGCTTCTCCAGTGCAATGCAATGAAATCTCAGTATGATGCAAAGACTGATGAATCCGGGAAAGAAGATCACAGCAAAAGCAAACAGGTCAGCAGGATATGGAAAATCTGCCAATATGAATCACCTAGGTTCATTGAGTGACTTTGTTCACTTAACTTTATGGCAGTACTGCATGGATCAATGTCTGTCTCTTGAAAAGCCTTGTCTAGACCGAGGTCCTGGATGATTGCCTTCTGAATTCTTCGAAGTCGATAACCTCATATCTTAAGCTGGGATACCTCTTCAGTCGTCGTGTCAAAGGCCTATCGTCTGTCACAAAGATGTCTGCATCCTTGGCTGCTGTGGCCACTATCAGCGCATCTTCGCTTTCTCTCTCCCATGCATCACCTCTTATGTGCTCAATTAAGGCGCGGTCCTTGTCATCGCCGAACTTAGCAAGATCAAATCTCGACACATCGAGAATAGCTCCACGAGTTCCTATCAAGCAAGCATGTGCGAGTAGTGCTTCTAACCGTCGTCTCCTGCTAAGGTTGTCTATGGCCAAAATCTCATCCTTCTGAATGTGCGTCGCGAGTAGCTTGATCTTTCCCCCGGATTGCAGCTCCAACAGCTTGTCATATGTCTCGGGAGCGTCTAGTAGTCTGTCATACTGGTTTGTATCGAGCATTATCTTCTGCATACTAGGCACCTTAGCCATGTACCATGGGCAGCGATGCAAATTCGCTTCTGAAACGGTGTTGCCTGTGCCATATATGCTGATAGGCGTATTCCGAATCCTAGAGATTCGCCCTAGATACCGCAGCAAGAGTGCGCTTGCCTCTTCTTTCTATTCAGAACTGCAGTGTTTGGTCACATGTTGGAGATTCAGAAGGCCACCCGTGTCGGGCCATATCGATCTGACATATCACCCTAACTGGAGCACAAGACAAGGCGATTTGTAGACCTCAAGAAGGAGTTCCACCACCTTCGCTCAGACTTGGCGAGGATACTTTCTCTCAGCCCCGCAAACTGTACAGTACCTAGCGTTTGGTAGAAGCTGGCTACCGCATCTTGAGCAGACAGAACTTGGTGTTAGTGAAGCATCTTCGATCTTGGGTCTCTCCACTCCAACACAGGTGGAAGAGGTCTTTGTCTGCAAGGTAGCTGCTGATTCAGATTCCTTTTTTGCTTGAAGGTCTTCCAATCTTCTGTCTCTGTAGAGGTAGGCGCCAGCTATCCCCATAGGCCGATCGAACTGAAGAGTATAACTTCCACTGCTGCTTCCAATCATCCTCGCCTCCTCATCCCGCGTCCACTCCCTAGCAACCCATATCATGTAGGCGTAGCCATCCCTGAGAGGCCTTGAAGGCCTAACTTCTACTTTGACCGTCTCACCCGAAGGTGCCAGATTGAAGCCCGAAACCACCCACTGGCAAGGAACCGCTTCCTGGTTCTTCCTCACAGTGAACAGTCCGAGAAAACTTCGCTTCTCAGGCTGCGGGAATATCTCCACGACTACAACATCGCTTGCTTGGGCAGGTTCATTCAATGTGTTGGTCGCCTTCACTGCGATGACGCCATCAATGAACTCCGCGGACTCGACCTTGAAACCTCTCCATCTTCTTTCCCGTTGACGCTTCTCATCGCGCATGAATTCAGAGAACCATTTCATATCACGGGCCTTGGCATCCACATAAGTCACCTTCAGCCTATCCAGAGGTCTCCGTCCATAAAGCATTCAACAATAATACTGTATCAGTCGAGCCATATCCGCCTGTCGGCTTGCCTACTGCAGCGCTGCCTCAGAACCCGCAGGATCTAGATGACGGTTCTTCCAACCTCTTCGCCTAGCGTTCCGAGATCTGCGTCCAATTGTCCAAGTAGCTTGAATAGTTTCGAGCTTCTTCCTCTTTCCCCTCTCCTCTGCGCAGGCCCCTCCAGTCGTAGACTCTGCCATCTTTCGATATATTGAATTGGAAGTTCAACATCTCGCCTTCTCTGCCCTTGTATTCTCCGATACGCTTCAAGAGATCTTGAGTTGGGATTATCAGAAATCGAGGTTCAACTCTCAGAGTTCTCTTGCCCTCCTTGAGTTGAAAGAAGACAAATACATAATAGTCAAGCTTTTGGGAGTCCTTTAGGAGTTTCTGTCTGCTCAATTTATGCCAGCCTCCGCATCCTTCGTCAGGCGTTTCCCAGGTCCTGCTCCCTTTCACTTGGAAAGAGATAGCCTTTCTAAGATTCTCTGGTAAGTGGCGCACTAGGATTAGGTCGACACCCCTGTCCTTCAGAGGAAAACACAGTTCGGAATCCCTAAATTGTTTCCCCAACTCCTCGGCCACAAGAAGCTCACTGGGATCCAGGGACCAAAGATTTCTTAATACCATCAGATCAACCCTTCATCGAGAGCGAAACCATGTCATACTATATGCGGTATGCTGTACAAATTGGTTCTCGTGTGTCGGTTAATCGATGACACAAACGAGACTAGTATTCGAGCCCAGACCAAACCACTATATCCTCGAATTCAGGCTTAACCTCTCTGTAGACAACAGACAATGATTCTCAATTCCCCCGCAAGGGATTCTGTGAAGATGGTAAGATGGCGGCCTTGTTTCTTTCGAACCCTGACGTTATCGTTGTACAGGATCTCGGAGACTTATGGTGAGTTTCCGAAGGTCTCTGTATAGAAGAGTCCTCAATCAACAAGGGCAAGGATAGACAGTACTGTAGTTTCCACATTTGCGACTCCGTTCGGTTTCATGTCACCGTTTCGGTCAGTCTCCCACCCACCACGATAGTGCTGCCACTCCTTGAGTTTCTCTCGCACCTTTGCGAGGATGTTTGTCTCGTTCATCTCCTTCGCCAATATGCCAAAAAGAGCTACCTTGTATACCGGATAGAGGTCCTCCAGGCCTCTCTGTTGCGCAACATCGCGATCTGCACCATCCATTGCCAGTACGCCTCGTACTGGGTCATATCGACTCTGTAGCTTCCTCCATAGCTTGTCTATGATCCCGCGGTGCAAAGCGTTCCCCAGAAGAGGATGCTTCTTGCTGAGCCAGTACAATGCAAGCAAAGCTATTTCGTCATTGTTCTCGGCGTCTGTCTTGCCAGCTAGATAGAAGCGTTCAATATCTCTCTCCAAAACGCAGAACCTGTCTTTGGCTAATGTGTCCACGTCGTTTTGGATCATTGTCAGGTTCTTCGGGATCATGTCTTCTCCTGATTCTCTGAAAGAGATCTTCTCTTCCAAGCAGCTTGAACATGATCGATAGAAGATATTGGCTCTGGTTGAAGACTAAGTGCTCGGAGTGGTTCTGCTCTGCCACCTCATAGTACTCACACCGCGTTTCGTCGACCCTGAGTGAATCGATGAAATCCAAAGCGCCTGACATAGGTCGATCTCCTATCTGGCGCAACGCAAGCAACCTTGGCGGCTCCTTGATCTTTGCGATGAGCTTCTCCGGCCAACCAATCTCCAGCAGGCGTTGAGCCGTATGCTCATCGATCGGAACGTAAGACGCTAGTCTCCTAGCCACATCATCCGGAATGTAGAAGGGCCTATGCCCTCTCCAATCCCAGCCGAGCAAGTGAAAGCCATCCTCGTCGATATATGCGAAGACATCCCGCAAGATCTTTTGGTACTCTTCTCGGATATCTGAGACCCAGGACGGTATGTTGAGCAATGTGAGTTCCTCAGGCAGCTCACACCCAGCAGCTTCGCTGATCTCCCTTGAGAAGACAATGTCCATCAGATGAGTATGACCATAGATAACGCACAGCTTTTCCCCGCGAATTTGGCTACCACCTGCATGTGCCTTCCACCAGTCTGAGAAGTGCTTCAGCGCTCTCTTGGGTTGATATCGAGCTGTGAAGAACTTATTCCAGATGGGCCTACCGACGGTGATCACGATTCGGGGTAGCGCTCCCATCAAGAGCACTGCCAATGCAAGACTCCAAAGAAGACTCGAGAGTGCCCCTGTTGTTTGGAAAAAGAAAGTGAACGCAAGGGCAAGTATTACTAAGCCCCCTATCACAACTAGCACTTCACTCCAAAGCCTGAACGCTTCTGCCCCGTCTCGCATGTAAGATAGAATCGTCCAAGCCTTACCTAGGTGAAGAAAGGTCCAGTCAAACTGATGACCGTGAAGAAACAGATAGTTCGTATCTCCTATCTTCAGCCATTCTGCTTTGTGATCCTTCTTTTCCGGGTAGGTATCAGAGAGAATTTGAATGAGACTCGCGCCATGCGGGAATCGGCCGGCAATCCGGCGGCATGCAAAGTCATGATTGCCTACCAAGTGGATTTTCTCACAGGACAGTTTCTGCATTGCATCATTTATTCCCTGGCCACACACCTGAATGGCAGCGTCACTAGCATCCCAAAGTTCTAGATAGTCTCCCAAGAGGATCAGATGGGTGGGCTTGTGAATCTCCAGAGGTTCTCCCCAATTTCCGCGCGCAATCTTGGTCGCCGTGCTGCCAAGTCCTCCCAGCCAATTGAGAAAGCCTGCGAACCCCAGAATGTCGCACTGGCTACTGTTACGGATCCAGTAGAAGCGTTCGCCTGCCAAAAGGCCGAGATGTGTGTCCGCTACGACTGTGATTGGTCCTGTCTCACTATCCAAGTGATCCTTCCCCCTAAGAACGATCTCGGTCAAGCCTGGGATGCTCCTTCTCAGCCTCAAAAGGCTTTACCAAGCTCCGAAAGATGAAGAACAACGAAAGCTAGGCCATTGCTAGCTGTCGTCTTACATTCCAGCAACTCTGTCTCAGCATCTTGTCAGGTCACGATCCACCAGGTCACCTGCCCAATCGAGAAATATGTTGTAATAGCACCGAGTTCCATCTTCGAGAACCACTTCTCTTTTGAGCCAAACCTCGACAGTGTTGTCGCCTTCCTCAACAGCCACGTAGATTACCTTGGGCCTACGACCATCGTAGTAGAGGATCCTTCTAATGTCATGATGTGTGACTAATCGCCTCAAGCTTGCCGCCAGTGTCTTGTCTGTGATAGTCTGTCCTAGAACCTTTCTTATCTCACTGAATCGTAGGCCGCCCTTTGACGCTTTCAAGAGTTTGAGTACTTGTTCGTCCGCATTCCTCATTTCAGTCACTAGTCTAGGTATGCCAGTCCCCCCATTTAGGAAGTAACTGGCCTTTGGCTTCCTTTTAACCAACATTGAGAGAGTGACCGTCCCAATGGCTGAAGGCACAATTGACGAATCATACTACTGGAGCAGTCGCCGGAAAGAGGCGAAGATGCAGCGTCTCCTGCAAAAAGGTGAGCAAGAGGACGCCTATGCCAAAACGGCTGAAAGTCGCCCTTCTCGACTACTTCAGCTAGCATCCGTCTCGATCCCATGCGAGGATCTTCTAAACGCATGTCCTGCCCGATTTCGACGAATCTATTTACATACTAGATGGCGGGCGAGGCCAGTCCTTAGAGTGACTCCAGAGCTTTTCTCACTTCGACGGCCGGCCGTGGCGGCTAGCATTCGATTCGATGTACCTCTCTCTGGAATTTTAGGCTGGCCCTTATTGCCCAGTCTTTACCTTTGCCCGGTTCAAAAGAGAGGCTTGATATTTCTGCTTTTTCTGGAGCTGCACGCCGACCCTTGTGCTGGCTTACGCAATCTTCATTGCAGCCTTTCAGAATCTCCATTGGAACCACTTCCATCACCATCTCTCTGCTTTCAAGTGAAGCTAATCTCTCATGAAGCCTCTTCGGATCGATCACAGCAGGTGATCCATGGAAAGATTGGCCAGGAATATAACTCAGCTCAAGTCAGTGCGATCTTCTGTTCCTGTAAATGGGCAGATTGAAGAGAAACCCTCGAACTTCAGTCGAATCCTTCCATTGACCAGTTCTTCTGCAACCACTTTCACCATTGGCCTCTTCATCTTAAAGAGAACTCATACTACAAGACGCTCAGGCAACCTATCCTCGTTGCGTGCTCAGATGGGGATAGCGGGTTTCGTAGCGACATATGGGTGTGTGCGGAGCCATAATAAGGAAGGTAGAAGTAGACGGTCGTTGGTATCCCAATGTCTGGCATCCTGGAGAATCCTGTTCTGTCTAGTCTGGTGGGCGTCGTAGTGGGCTTCCTTCTTTCAGAACTTAGAGAGCATTTCAGAACTCGAAGGCTGAATAGGAAGAGAAGGGTTGTCGCCTACCGACAACTAAAAGAGTTCGTAGATAGAATTGCATCAAAATCACCCATTACCGATGCACTATTGTCAGATGACGAACTAGAAAAGATTGGGCAAGCGATAGCCAACAACTATGACGTTCTCGATGACTCAACTCTTCAAGCATGGGGCTCAAAAAAGATCAAGAGTATCACAGGCGAAAAATCCGTGGTAGATCTAGCCAGATTCCATGATGACCTGAGAATTCATTGCGATCGATTCAAGAAAGACAATCCTTATCGTCACCTAGCCTAGGCCAAAGCCCTCTTTCCAACCTATACGTTATCGCAGGCTTTGCCTTTGACAAGCCAATAGAAGCTGGGCAATGGCTTTCTTCAGCTTCCAATGGGTTGAGCGCTCTTCTCCCAAAGCGTGTCGGAATCACCGCTCTTTCCTTATAGAGGCCATACAATAGATTATCAGGGGAATGGCATGCCAAGGGCAGTTGAACAAGTATCGGGATTGACGGTGGGCCATGCCGGTCTCGGTCTTCGCGGCGGCGTAGCGGGGAGCGTTCGGCAACAGATCCATGACGGAGACACCATCAACGCACGAGCCATAGGCAATTTTGGAATCCGCTTTCTCGGAGTCGACGCACCCGAGATCAGCTTCACACTCCCAGATGAAAGCAAATTCACAGGATTGTCCGATAGCAGGTGGGAAGCATTCCTGAGTGACCCTTTTGCCGAACATCTGCCAGCATTCAATCCACCTCTGACTGACGGACTGGTCAACCATTTGAAAGACCGAATAGGACCCGGAGCAGCAATGAACCAAGATCATCATGCAACAGCGGCTGAAGATGCATTGGAGCACGAGGTCCATACTGATCTAACAGCGCTTGGCCAATCCGAAGAGAACTTTCAATTCTTCCTAGTCTTTGCTCACGAGGTTATGGATAGATATGGACGTTTCCTTTGCTTCGTCAATCGCAATCAACCTCATCCAACAGTGCCCGACCCAAGGCCCCTATCCTACAATGAACGCTTGTTGAAATCAGCCAAGGTGAGTCCTTATTTCATCTGGCCGAACATCAACCCCTTCCGCAAACAGAAAGACAAGACTGAAGCTGTAATTCCACCAGGCGCCGCCAGAGACACCGTCGACCAAGAAGAGACATTACGCTCGGCTCGTGAGTGGGTTCGAAACGCACGTCAACAGAAGATAGGCATATTTGATCAGCAGAACCCGTTGCGATTGGAGCCCTTTGAGCTCAGATTCTTGGCCCGACGAACCCCGCCGGACCGATGGGTCATCGACCTAAGCAAGAACGACAACGTTCTGATCAAGCCCCAGGAATATTGCACGATACCCAACGTAGAGGATCGCCTGTTCATCCCAGAGGAGTACGTACCTCTCTTTGTCGAGAGAGGATGGCAACGACGTGCGTGAGTTCGACGATAGATGCATCGCTATTCAAGGAAGCGTGAGAGAAGGTCAAAAGCGATGCCCATCCGAAATAATCGAGTTTCAGAAGTATGCTTTCAAGAGACTGAGCAAAAGGCCTAACTTGGGCTGGAAAATCTTGGCATATCGATACTACAGTGGTACACTTGGACTGCATGAGCCAGTCGGTCAAGAGCGTCAGATCCTTTTCCTTTTCACGATCCGAGGTTCGAATTGAAGAGGGCTCGACGCACGCTTTCTTTCCACCTATACCGCATCGTGATGAATTTCTCAATCAGTGCCCGAACTTCTGATCCTGCCTCTACCAGGATCTAATCAGTCTACGATTATCGATCACCAGCAAAAGTCTAGCTGTCCTGCGAAAGGGTTTCAGATGATGCCTGCAGATCCAAATCATCTCTCAAACTTGGTTAGAATTCTCAGGAATTCCTGAAGTCTCCTCTTGATCCTGGACCGTTGCGAGTTGCTTCGTGAATTCCAGAACTTCATGAACTGACGATGCAGATTCCTGTGCTTGAAGAAGGTCGATTCATCAAGTACTCCTTGTCTCGTTTTCATGTTCGCTCTATAGAAAGCTGAAGACAGGCTGAACAATGACTTGATCGAACTCGATAACGGTCTTAGTGGCCAGTCAGTCCACCAGTATCGTTCCTCTATGTAACGGAAATTCTCACGCAAGTCGTGTCGTCTCAATTGATCACCGATTTGTGACCAAATGAAGCTCAGCACAAGCCATTTTGCGTAGCCACGTCTTGGGTCACCTCGGCTGTAGTGAGATACATGTCGCCCTAGCCAATAGAAAGTCAGGTATTCTGCCGCAGGTCTTCTACGAAAGATGATTCGGTATGCGTCGTCCTTGAACAACCTGTCTTTCCCTGCTCTTACCTCGAACGGGTCGAGAAGACAAGCTCCCAAGAATTGAGCCAACTGCTCTTTCTTGACAAGTCTGTAACCGCTCGCCCCAAGTGTGCGTCTTATCTCAGACTTAGCTTGGCGCTTTCTTAGGTATTGATAGCCAAGTTTCCTTAGCTCCCGCTCTAATCTTACTTGCTCAATGTCGTTTGACTTAATATCCGACTCAGTGATTGCATTCTGCCAATTGGTTGCGGTTACGATCTGTTTGAGAAGGTGACTGTAGCGTGTCTTTGCAGTCTCTGAACCACGAGGGACCACTATGACCTTTGTCAACACGGTAGCTCCCGTATCACCATAGTTGGCAAGAACCCTCGTGGTTTGCTGTCCATTGATTATCTGAGCGTTGGTCACACGAAGCTTTCTGAGTCCTCGCTCAGATATCTCCTTGGCTTCGTCACAGATAATCGTGACACCATTGTTGTAGTACCAGAAGCTCTCTGGCTCTTCTTCCAGCGTTCCTTTTATGCTCTTGTTGACGTCGGCCTTTCCTAGATATCCCCTTATGTTTCTAGCAAAGAGCCGGTCTCCTACGTCGTTATACAGCCTCCCGAGATCTTTGCCTGACATCGTAAAAACCCACGAAGTAACTCCTGTGGCAGAATCATAACGGTCAAACTGCTGCTCTTCATGAACGGGAAGGTAGATTGTGGGTACAGGTGGGGAAGCACCCTCTACGTAGTCTTGCATCAAGCGGTTCAGATCGCTCCGAGCATAGACCTCGTAGCTGGCATTGTCCCATTCCTCAATTCGCTGTGTTGCTTCGTCTTTGTGTGTCATGCCCACTTTGCCAGTAGTCACGTAATTCAAGACAAGACGATATCCTCGCCTATGAAAGGCGTTACGGGCCTTGACGAACTCTCTTCTTGCCTTTGGATCTGCTTTTTGCAGCAATCGATCGAATCCTCCAAGATCTTCGAGCATCAAAACACGCCCCAGATCGGCCAGCGCAATAACGTTAGATCGACTTTCCGCTACGAGAGTTCTCCCTCGATGATATTTCCCTTGCGTGACAAACACTGTTTGGGCTTCGTGATCGATGTATACTGCATCAGCACTCTTGTCTCCTCGTCTGCCAGTTAGAGCTTGGACAGCAGAGGTCTCGTCGTCGGCAACAAACGCTCTCAGGTACCAAACCAAGAAGGCTTCGTCGGGAGCAAGCTGCGGATGCCGGTCAGTTATCTCAATAATCTCCCTTTCTAGCCCGTGGAGTTCCGCAATATCTTCCACCGTCGCCCAACCTAGTGGATTATTGGTGGGTAGACCTAGATATCTTCATCGAAAGAACCGAGATATCACGCTAGAAGAACGACCCGCGTCCAACGGAAGATGCGACTTGGCGTAAGAATCATTTTGACCCGTGCGTTATCGAGGGTCAATATCCCTATCGAGAACTCAACCGGGCAGATAGCAGTTGGACCCGCTCGCACATTGCCCTGAGCGCTATGTTGCTCCAAGTCTTACATTCAATTCTGAAACGGCTTCGGCAGCATCTTTCTTCAACTGCTCAGCCTGTTCGTCTAGCCACTCTCCGCTATCGAAATATCTGCTGCCGATGTCCAGTGTGTATGTCCTTCCTAGACATGAAGCAATGTTATGAAGGATCGTTATTCCGTTTCTTATGTTGACTGCAGAATACAAGTTCGCTAGTTGGGCAAACAAAGAGGCTTCCTTTTTGGCAAGATAGGGATTCATGCTCTCCCATGCTACTGTAGACAGAAGATAGATCCTCGAGGCTTTCTGCAAGATCCTTAGATTGCCTTCAACCTCGTTCTTCAGGGCAAAGAGAGCCTTCTTCCTAGAGTCCCTGTCGTCGATCATTTTCTTGATGTAGATGGCCGAAATCGCCGTTGCGAATCCCCCAAGGTAGTTCACTAATTGGCTCAGAGTCGCCGGGTCCAAGGTGGGCCCTTGCATATGCTAGCCACCTTCCTTGAAGCCGCTATTGTGAGTGATTTAATAAGCTTGCTTTACTATGGGCAGGTTTATAAGCAGGAAATCGCACTCTAGTTCGACAGGAAAGTGTCGCTCATGCACGACCTGATTCTGCAAATATCAAGTTGCCTTACTAGGTCTCCAAGGGGAGAGGTCGACCTATCTGAGATCAGCAGAAGGAGCGGTATTGACAGACGAACACTAGGCAAGTGGCTGACTACGATTCTGATCGCTCAAGTCTGCACCCCCCTTATCAAACCCTTGACTAAACACTCGATTGATAGACAAGAGGATGCAAGGTTCGCCTCGCTGCAACTGTGCTCGAAGTTACTTGAGCTTTTCTACAAAAGCTACCCAGACGGACGCATAAAGGAGGAAGATGTTCCGGGCCCTGCTACTGCTCGTTTTCTTCGTATGGAACTACTGAAAACGATCGATACAAGAGGCACCCAGTATCTTGCGTTCACGGACAACGGACTTAGACTGGCGCTGGAACTTAGAGATCTGGTAAACGATTTCTACGAAGCACTGCTCGACGTGAATTTGACGAATGCTATGGAAGTATGGAACGCAGCCAAGAGATGGCATGAGAAGCTGGCTGCGTTCAATTCGCGACTTACGGACATGGCATTTGAGAAAGAGAAGAAGCCTTGCGTACCGTACTTCGCTCCCTCGAAGGCAGCGGAGATAATTACTCATAGTATCCGTGATAGGCTCCGGTGGCTGATGACCGCACATGGCTGAGTCCCCCAATCCGATCGCAGAAATCGTTACGCACGTCAACGGGGTATATGACCACGTATTAGAGGATCCTGAGAATATCACCCGTGAGCAGCTTAAGAGCGACCTCGACGACGTAGCGAGGGTCATCGCCGAGCACTTCGGTTTCGTCCCGCGCGACGACAGAGCACATCTCGCCAGGTTCATTCTTCTGAAACTATGCAAAATAGCGCGTTCCCTTACCTACGTTCGTCGAAGGACCCTTCTTCCGATAGTATACGAGAAGAGCAAGGAAATCCATAGAACAGTAGACGGAGACGTAGACGCTCTATCAGTGATCGAATCTTTGGCAAAGGTGGCAGACAAGGAACAGACATTCCGGGACATATTGATGTTCAAAGAGAGTATCGAAAGGTACGAACGGATAAGGAGAAACGAGCCATGATAATAAGCTTCAACGCGTATAGGGGCGGAAACGGAAAGACTACGCTTGCAATAAACCTAGCATATATGTTGGCCAGACAAGACAAGAAGATTCTGTTGATGGACTCAGACGGGGGAGCCCCTGCACTACAGGATTATCTTTGGAACCTCATTCCAGCCGAGCGCAGACCTCAACGGTTCTATGTTGACTATCTTATGCGCGAGAAGGAAGTTGAGTTCGAGGAATGCATAGCGACTGCGGAAGCGAACGGGACAACTTTCGATGTCGTATTTGTAGCACCAAAGCGTGGAGTGAGTCCAGAGGCACTCCTTGCTATCCAACGAAGAGAATTCGGCTTGCTGAGCGAAGAATACAGAAGATTGGCTGACGCCTTCGACTATGCAGTCAACCGAGGCTACCATCACGTGCTGGTGGATGCTTCTTGTGGATACGATATTTGCAATTTGATGATCGTAGCTTCCGTCAGCGAGATGATCGTTCTTGTCGCAAGGGCGCACAAGATCGATTTGGAAGAGACCTTGGTATACAACTTCATGGGGATCAGACAACTTCTAGAGGAGAAACTCAAGATGTATCCCATGAGCCGTGGGTTCGTCAAGTTGATAGTAAACGAGGTGGTGGATCCGATCTTCACTCAAGAAGTTGTGAACGACATCTTGGAAACCAATCAGATACCCAAGAGAAGTGTCGAGGATAGCATCCTAGGGAAAGTGAAATACTATCCTGAACTCCGCCTTGATAGGAATCCAGCCATATTCTGCGCTTCAAACCCCACCCACCCTTTGACGAAGCAATTGAACGACATCGCTAGCAAGATATCGCAGATGTGAGCGAAAAAAAGTATGAGCCGCAATGAGCTTTGTAGCCATATCGTTCTGTTGAGAAGCAGACTTCGTGACCAACTCGAACTTTGCAGGCACTTGGAGCAGAACGGATTCACTGCTTATTTGGTGCTAGGAACTTACGAAATACTCGCAGAATTTCGTGGAAAATACGAGCAACTGATGACAACGCTCGAATCAGACCAGGTAAGACAAAGGATCTTCGCGCCTAGACGCAAGCCAAGTGACAGCATAATCGTGTTAGGGTTGGATGGAGAACCCGGAGGTTTTCCGGAAGGTTCCGTGATCAGATGCTACGTATTTGCGACTTTCGAACATGAGACCGACGTGGAGGTTGGAATACGTCAACTGCTCAGTGGAGGTATCGAGTGTCTTCGCGTGCGCCCATTGACCAGCCGCGTATTGGGTGAATTCCCGCACATTCTTGCAAAGGTCCATTTCGAAAGCATGGCCGCATTGCGGCGGTACTTGCTCAACAAACTGGGAAACTTGGCTCAACAAAACGGTCTAGAACTTCGAACAACGACGTTTATGGTGTTGTAGTTCACCAACTTTCAGCAGTCTCCTTGAACGCATGTGGCACCCTTGAAATCGTTTCTTAAGAGATACCGACAGCCACAACGAAAGCTCACATGTATGAAGTCTCCTAGGTTGTAGTTGTTCAGATGGTATGACACGGTCGTGTTGTTCCTGTGGGTGGGGCATCTGCATACAACACGTCCATAGACCGACTCGCCTATCAGGCCAGGGTCCTGGTGTCGATATGGCTTTTGAACATGAATCATGAACCTGCTATGCTTAGGTGCAGGCGCACCTGTTGCAGCCTTTCTCGTCTTGATGGTCTTGTCTTTTCGGCATACAAGGGGTATCACCAGCTGAATGACCGCCGTGTGGCCCCGCTCAGGTACTGCCAAGGCGCTCACGTTCCTACATGCCAGTCACTGCGAAGTTAAGACTTTGCACGAAGACTTGTCATCCGTCATGATAGGATAGGAACCTTCTCTCTTAGCGTACTTCCATATTTCTCTTAATGTCGGTAGGTGATTGCGTGGTCCGCCAACAAAGACTCTTGTTGAGCAAGTTCCGGGCAAATGATCAATATCGCCCTTGCCTAGTCGTCCTGCAATCTCTGTAAGACCTTTAGCTATGCTTGGAAAAGAGGTGCCACTACTCTTCTCTAGCTTTCTTCGATTATGAGTCTGTTTGAATAGATTGTTTCCAGTTCGGTAGGCATTCCTGCATTTCCTTGATCTCTTCCAGAATCTCTTTTTCATCAGTTAGGAGCTGAATCCGCTCGCCGTTCCAAAGTCATAGACATACGAATAACCAATGCAGAACTGCTGGGAATCCAGCCTAGCCCTTTCGTTTCTGTCGCCTTAGGATCTTTCTAACCCGCGCGTTATCGAGGGATAATATCCCGCCGGGCCCGTTCATCTAAGCACAAATTGCGGCCCTTTGGTTTCGGGTGTTAATACTCGTA